>Ga0206931_1070_pt1 | contig 29161 bp, 14 predicted proteins | sample Alteio_BWOrgHeat_17_FD_152946 | JGI IMG/M metagenome (GOLD analysis project Ga0206931, IMG submission 152946) | Enriched cells from forest soil in Barre Woods Harvard Forest LTER site, Petersham, Massachusetts, United States -... | ecosystem: Environmental > Terrestrial > Soil > Temperate forest >...
TCGACATTAGCCCGATGGCGATTCTGCATGAGGTCCGGATCGATGGCCATCGGAATCCTGGGTCGCACTTTCGGTCGGACATCGACCACTCGGACGTTTTCCGCGCCAAGAAATCCTTGCCTTCCTTTTCGAAATATTTTGGCGACCTGCTCACCATTGAGTTGGATTGGTTGCTCCACCGCATCCCCAAAATGATTGAGCGAGTCGCGCACTGCCGGCACCTTGCCGGTAATAATTCGATCAGCGACTTTCCCAAAAAATGAATCGAGACCGAAGACAAATTGAAGCCGTTATTCGACGAACAGCAATGGCCACATGTCGTGAAGGCTTTTGAACAAGTCGGCGAGGTCAGACTGATTCTCCTTCGCTACGGGCTGATTGATGGGAAGACTCAAGCTCAACCCACGCCAACGGCTGCGGGCAACGATTAAAATGAATCGCGGACGAAATACATTTTTGAATTGCATTATTCCGGCGCTCACGCTGGTAAGTGTCGGTGCGTTTGCGGCGGATGACGACATTGAGTTCGACGAAAGCTCTGCCCGTGTGAAGGATCGCGAATTTCTTCTGCGGAAAGAAGATATCAGGCATCTCACGAAGGAAGAGATGGAGGCTCGGGAAGATGTCCGATTCGAACGCTCGATCTTCATGAGAGATTCCAGCGCGGAGCAGGCGAGACTGACAATCCACTCGGAATTGGAACGCGTGATCGACAAGCTCGATCAAGTATGCCAGTTGACGGAACTTCAGAAACAAAAACTCCAATTGGCAGGTCGAGCCGATCAGGAGCATTTCTTTGATCGAGTCGATGAAGTACGACTGCGAAGTCGCGGCTGCAAATCCGCAGAATTCCAGTCCGAGATCCAAAACCTCCAAATCAAGACCGTGACAGGCATACTTGGCTCCGACTCGTTCTTCGCAAAGTCCGTTCGAACGACGTTGATCGAAGAACAACTCGCAAAACTCAACGAAAGTCGACGTTCAAATCGGATTGCCTCAATCGAGAAAACGTTGGGAGACATCGACAGATTTGTCAAGTTGAATCCGTCACAGCGAGACGCGCTAAGCCAGCTCTTGATGGACGAAACGCCGTACTCGCCTGAATTTGAGAACTTCGGATCGCTCCTCGGGAATTCCGAACGAGTGGCAATGATGTACTATCTTTCCCAAATGGCCGGCGAGCGAGTACGACCGATATTGGATCCGCTACAGTGGGAAACACTTCAACCCCACCTTCAAGAATCTCGCCGTTATAGATTGTATCTGACTCAAAGAGGACTGATCGCATCTGTTGCGGACAATGCCGCAGAGGCGAATCCCGCACGAGCGGTTAAGGAACTGAAATGACACCATTACCACATTGTTCGCATCAATTCATCCGGTTGGTCGTTGTCCTGTCATTGAGTCTCGGTGCGCTTAGCTCCAGCGTGTCGGCTCAGGCGCCGTCGACTCGATTTGGGGAAGTCGTTCCGCGAGATGTCCGCGAGATTTATGATCGCGGTTTGCAATATCTCGTGAATACTCAAAACGAAGCGGGGGATTGGAAGAACGGCGGTGAGCAGGGGCCGGGTGTCACCGGACTTTGCCTGATGGTCTTCCTGGCATCGGGTGAAGATCCGAATTTCGGACTCTATAGCAACAATGTCCGTCGTGCGCTGCGCAGTATTATCTCGGGGCAAGATGGAGGGACGGGCTACTACGGAGGCAATGGCCACAGCAGCATGTACAATCACGGGTTTGCCATGCTGGCCCTGGCGGAAGCGTATGGTGCTGTCGATGACCGCAACCTTTGGACGGGTACCGAAACGAACCGTCGTTCGATCGGTCAATCGCTGGAATTGGCGGTTCGAGCGGCGATCACGTCTCAAAAGAAGAATTCATTCGGAGGCTGGAGATACTCACCAGATGGCAACGATGCGGATACGTCGGTCAGCGGTGCTGTCCTGGTTGGATTGCTGGCGGCACGAAATGCCGGTATCGAGGTCCCCGATGAGGTGATCGACAAGTCGATCAATTACTTTACGAAGATGACGTCGCCGTCAGGTCAGGTCGGCTATTCGGGTGGATTCGGAGGCTTTGATGAATCGATCCCGCGGATTTCCATTGCGACGCTGGTCTATGCGGTGGCGCGTCGAAAAGATCTCACGCAATACAAAGCGACACTGGCGTATTTGACCCAGCGCCTGGAAAATGCTTCCCAGCAACACTACGCCGAATATTCCCGGTATTATCAGGCGCAAGCGCTATTCCAGGGAGATGTCGATGCGTGGGAGAAGTGGAATAAACTGCTGGTCCGACAATTGAAACAGTCTCAGGCCGCGGACGGAAGCATCCAGGGCCAGTTTGGTACGGCCCTGGGAACTTCGATGTCCTGTCTGGCTCTCGCGTTAAATTACCGTTTTCTGCCAATCTACGAACGTTAACCACATTAACCCCAAGCGTTAGCGAGGGACGATCGTTGCCGAGAGAAGATCCCTCGCTGACTCGTCGGGTTATCTTGCACGCGAACTATAATGAATCCAGTCACACGGACGAGGGCGTCCGTGCTACGAAGAATCTCTCAACGAGGAACTGCCATCGTGCGCTATGCTTTCAAATCGCGAATCTCGCTGGCGGTTGTTTTTTGGTCGGCGCTGGCCATCTCGACTCACGCCATTTCTGCCGAACGAGTTGGCGATCCGCCAATCTCGGTCATTCACCTGACGAACGGCGATCATGTCTCGGGAACTCTTGTGCATTCTCCGGCAGACGATTGTCTTGGCTGGCAATCACCCGTCTTTTCATCGGCGTTTCAATTTCCGATGGGAGGAGTTGCATCGATCCATTTTTCGGCACCTGCAAATTTGCCGCAGCCGGAGGGAGCGTACAGCTTCGAACTGGCGGGAGGCGATGTACTGTTCGGCTCGCTGATCGGACTTGATTCCGACGTCGCACTACTGGACATCTCGGGAATTGGCCGGTTGAACGTCGATCGATCGATCATTCAACGCATGTCTCGCCGCAATGGCGGCAGCGAACAATTGTTTGTCGGCCCGAGCGGACTCAACGGGTGGAAAACGTCGGGTGACGCAAACCTCTGGAAAGAAGACGCAGGACATTTGTTCGCAGATAAGCCGGGTGCCGTCTTGCGACGTGATTTTGGGATGCCCAACCAGGTTCGGTTTGAGTTTGAACTTTCGTGGACGACCCGACCTGATTTCGAACTGGCGGTCGGCGTTGGCGATGATTTCAAGTCGGTCTCGCGGGCCTTTCGCTTCGAAGTCTGGGAAAATGAGATCGTGGTTCAACGCGAGACCGAACGCGAAGCGGACGTTGTCAGCTTGCAAAGGGTCACCGGAAAGGCGGGACGTCTGCACGTCCAAGCGTTCCTGGATCAGAAACTCGGGCGGATGCTGGTTTTTTCGTCTAACGGAGAACCCTTGGCCGATCTGAGTGTGGCGACCTCGAAACCCAGCATTTTGGGAGGAATCCAACTCACCAATCGTGGCGGAGACCTCCGACTGGAACGTCTGCAAATTGGCCGCTGGAATGGAGAGATTCCGCGCAACGTGGAAGTCGATAAGTCCCGCATCCATGCCAATGATGGAACGATTGCCTACGGAGTCTTGAAATCATTCGATGCGGACAAGCACGAATTTGTGATCGGCAACGACACGAATAGCCAGCGAATTCCCGAAAACTCGGTTCAGGACGTGTTTTTGTCGCAGCCTGTCGAAGTCGCGCCGCGAGCGCTCAGAGCCGTCTATCTGACCGGAATGAAGGTTAGTGGTGAACTGGTTCGTGTCGAAGACCAAAAGGCGTGGCTCAAGTCACCCGGGATTCAGGAACCGATCACGGTACCGTTGGACGCCGTGCAGTCTCTGATTGTCTTGAAACCGAAAAGTGATCCGACGGAATTGCCTCAACGCCGAGGTCGATTGGAGATCAGTGGAACGACGCTGCATGGTTGCTTTGTGGATGGCGTCGAAGGCGAGTCCAGTTGTCTCGTCTGGCAACCGGCCCGCAGCAACACCCCCAGTGCGATTCAACGGGGAGTTTCGGCTCGAGTCATTTATCGTGATCCGCCTCCACCAGTCCAAGTGGCCGTTGCTCAACAGCAGCAAATGCCACAAATGGCGATTCCTCAGCGAGTCGTGCGAACCACGACTGCGCGAAAGACCTCCAAAAAGTCCAGTTCCGTCTTACACTTGAGAACGGGCGACATGATTCCCTGCGAAGTGGTCAGTATCGACGAGAAAGAGGGAGTGACGTTCAAATCCACAGTGTCTGAAGCAACGTTTGTCCCTCATTCACAGATCAAAGTTCTTGAATTGCTATCGGACGCGGCTCCGGCACAAATTGCCAAACTCAAGAAAGAGCGGTTGCTCACGCTACCGCGGATGCAACGCGACAATCCCCCGACGCACTTGATCCGTTCAGTCGACGGTGACTATCTTCGCGGCCGCCTGGTTTCCATGGACGACGTTCAAATGCAGGTTGAGTTGCGTCTTGAGGGGAAGATCGTCAGGCGTGATCGAGTGGCACGCATCATCTGGTTACATCCCGAAAATCTCGACCCGTCGGCGAAGGCACAAGGAGCTGACGGCCCGAACCCGAACCTGGTTCAGGCGCTTCCCAGCGACGGAAATCGTCTGACATTCATTCCCGAACAGATCGTTGGGTCGACTTTGTCGGGAAAAAGCGATCTGCTGGGTGCTTGTCACGTGGACCTTCAGCATGTTGACCAGTTGCTCATCGGTGCGGCCATCGAGCAGGCCACTTCGGAACTGGCGTTTCACCAGTGGAAGCTGAAACCAGCCGCCGATCCCCTGGCCCCCAAAGAGGGCGCGGACGGCTCAGGTGACGCGGGTGAGGGCCAGGAATCGGCACTCATTGGAAAACCGGCACCGGAGATTTCACTCGCTACACTCGAAGGAAACGGCGTCAAGTTCCGTCTGTCGGACCACAAAGGCAAAGTGGTGATTCTCGATTTTTGGGCTTCGTGGTGTGGACCATGCCTGCAGGTCATGCCGCAAATCGACAAGGTCGCGCACGAATTCGCCGATCAGGGGGTTGAACTTTTTGCAATCAATCTCGAAGAGACCCCCGAAAAGGTGAAAGCCGCACTGGAACGACTGAAGTTATCGACGACCGTTGCGATGGATCGTGATGGCCGCATCGCCGAAAAATACGGTGCAACGTCGATTCCGCAAACGGTGATCATCAACCGCGACGGCACGGTCGCTCGATTGTTCGTTGGCGGCGGTGCTCGATTTGACGAACAATTGCGCGGAGCACTCAAGACAGTACTTTCTGGTGAGACTCCGAAAAGCGAGTGAGTACCTCGCGTAGCCGCGTTCGCCCAGAACGCGGGCGTGCCTCAATGTGCTCGCACTCTGGCGAGTGCGGCTACGGCTTTACGCCGATCAACACGCCGCAATGGATAAGCGTCGGCTGTACGTTGCCGGGAACGAGCCCCGCGACCGTGATCCAATTTTGAAATTCCGACGCGCTGTAGGCCCGGCCCTTGGTCAGTGTAAAAAGTGCGGCCGAATACAGAGCAACCGGAAGCGGGCCGTCGTGATAGTCGCTTAGAAAGACGTCATGGATGATCAACTGCCCGCCGCTTGGCAACGCGGCCGCGCAACGCGAAACGAGTTGCTGGCACTCGGGTACGTCCCAGTCGTGAAGAATGTTGGAAAGCAGAATCCGGTCGGCCGAAGGAATTGGATCTGCAAACATGTCGCCGGGAGCGAGATGTAAACGGTCGCTCACGCCGTATTGAAGGGCGAATTCCGACGCGACCTTAAGCACTTCTTGCCGGTCAAAAACAGTTGCCTGAAGCTGCGGATTTCGCCGTAAACACGCAATGCTGTAGATCCCGGATCCACCACCCACATCGAGCAGCGTTCCGCCTTCGAATGACAGACGTTCGGCGAGCACGGGGGCGACGTTCTTCGCGCGGCCCGCCAGCGCCAACGTCAGGCGACGTGCCGACGATTCCTCTTCCATCGCCGATTTCTCGCCTTCACGATAGATGAATGCCGCACCTGAGTCGGTTGGTTCGGCATGGGCCGGTCGGTTCGATCGAAGTCGAGCAACCATTTCGAGAACGCCGGGGCTTTGGGCAGCCAATCCGAGATAGTCGCCGATGTAGTATTCGCTGCCCGGAACGAGGTGCTCGTTGGCGAGTTCTGTGACACGATAGAGCCCTGCCACGTCCACTTCGAGCAATTTCATGGCTCGAAGCGCGGTGAAAAGTACAACGGCCGGACGTTGCTGGAGTTGCAATTCCTGCCGGAGATCGTCGAACGACAGCGAGTGATCTCGTAGCCGTTCAAAGACTCGAAAGTGTTCGACGGCGGCCGTCAGTAGTTCACTTCCATAGCTTCCACGAAAGTGTTCAAAGATCGGCGTCGGATCTGTCAACGGTGGCGAAAGGTATTCCATGATTTGAAACACGATGCACAAATTCGGCCGAATCTGCCAGTGATGAGACCTGATGAAAAGGCGGAATTTTCGAACGAATCGTCAATCCACGCAACATCGTCAGAACCCGCAGAGTTTGACTCAACCAACCTCGCGTCAAGAGCCGAATAACGAGGAGACGCGATAAATCCGTCACCGTCCGCGCATTTGGTGCAGACGGGAGCTGGGCTGGAAGGTCGACATTGGTGTGTGACCTTCGGCTGAAATTGCGGATCACGGATCCTGCTGGAGAGAGACGTCCATGCAACGTGTGAAACTTGGTCTCGTGTGCCTGTCGTGGCTCTTTGTGGCCAGCGCAGTCTCCGCGCAATCGGCAGCCGATCCCTCATCCGGTGTGGCCTCCGTTCAAAACGTGAGCGGCAGTGGGTTGCTGAACGGAACCTACTTTGACATTCGTAGCGTCATCGGGGACGGCGTCGGCTACCAGAACAGTTACCAACAGATTGGTGGATTCACACCGTTCTGGTTGAACGAAGACGCGTTCATCGCGACGAATACGCGATTGATTGTGACGAATTCCACGCAGACCGGGGTCAATACCGGTTTGGTGGGACGCAAGTACTTCGAAGATCTGGATCGAATCTTCGGCGTGTATGGTTACTACGATAACGATCAAGACTCGCGTAACTTCCGTTACAGCCAGTTCACGGTCGGTGCCGAAACGCTGGGCCAGTGGTGGGATCTGCGAGGCAACGGTTATTTCCTGAACGGCATGACCAGCAACTTCATGCAGGCGCAGGGCATTGTCGGCAGCCCGTTCTATGCGGGTAACAACATTGATTTTCGCGCTCGACAACTGCGCGACCAGGCCTTGGGAGGTGCTGATGGTGAAGTCGGGGTGCCCCTGTCTCCCTACACGCCATGGTTTCGAGGTTACGCGGGCATGTATGGTTATGCGACAGGCTCGTCCAATACATACGGCTTTCGTGGACGGCTGGAAGCCACCGTCAGCAACGATCTGACATTGAGCGTGATGGTCTCCAACGATGCCATCTACGGGACGAACGTGAATGGTGTCATTGACTTCAAGTTCTCGGGATTCCAGCCAACGCGTTACTTCCCGAATTTGACGACCCGACAACGATTACTGAATCCTGTCCAACGAAACTGGCGTATCGCGACCCGCACCGTTGAACAAGACCTGAACGTGGCCGCGATCAATCCGGCGACGGGTAATCCATACTTCATCGTCCATGTCAACAACACTGCTCCCCCTGGCGGGAACGGAACGATTGAACATCCGTTCCAAACCCTCAAGAACGGACCTCCAGGTACTGACATCATCCTGGTGCACCGAGGGACGGCGACCACTGCGGCCACGGCCGTCACCGGATCTGCCGCACTCTACAATAACGAACGACTGCTGGGCGACGGGATCCTTTCGACGGTGCTACTGTCGGCTCAATATGGTTCGTCCACCATCTTCAAGACTTTCAACCTGCCGGGGACGAGCAATACCGGTATCTATCCTTACGTCACGAACCCCGCGGGCAACATCGTGACTTTGGCGAACAACAACGAGGTCGCGGGACTGAACCTGGTTAACGCGGGTGGCAGTGCCATTACGAACACAGTTGCGGGATCGAATACGTTCAATTTGCATAACCTGGAAATCACTGGAAATGCGGGTAAGGGCATCGATCTTGTCAACGCGTCTGGTGTCGGCATCATCAGCAAGATCAATGTGGGTACGACAGATCATCTGAATCCAAACGGCCTCGGAAACAACGCGGCAGGAGGCATTCAGATCAGTACGGGTAATCCCGCCGGGGTCCCCAACCTCTATTTGCAGATGTCGAATGTCTATATGAACGCCAGTACGCCCGCTGCCCAGGCCTATGGTGTGTCATTGACTGCTGATAATGGGGGCCTGAATGCCAACTTCAACAATGTCTTCGCAAATGGAAATGGCACTGGGATTCAAATGAGTGAATCCAGCCAGGCGCTGATCGCGAACATGAATATGGTTCGGGCGAATAACAGCGCCGGCGTCGGAATTTCAATTCAGGGAACCGGTGGATCGATCAATGTTGATGGAACCAACGTTGCCGCAATGAACAGCGGTTCGGACAACCTCGAGATTGGCAGCAAAGCCGCGCCGATTGTTACGTCCACAGTGGGAATCACTCTGAATCAGGCCAATTTCAGCGGCAGTCACCATGGTTCGGGCATCGTGTTCAGCCAAAAAGGTGGCTTTGGGACCCTGAATCTACCCGGTCCCAACAGTACGCCCGGTTCCACTGTGAGCAACAACGCCGTCGACGGTCTGGCGATCTACGCGACCAACTCGGCATTGATGAATGCGAATGTCCAAAACGGCATTTTCACGAACAACGCACAAGACGCATTCCATGTCGAGGCTGGATTGGCGTCAACAGTCAATCTTCTCGTCGATCCGACCAACGCGTCCGGCAGCGGTCGTGACGGATTGTATTACAACGTCGGCCAGGACTCGGTGCTGAATACCTCGTTCTTGAACGACAACCTGAACAACAGCGGTCAAAGTGCGGTCTTCGGAACTTTGGCGAACTTCGCGACTGTCAACCTGTTCTTCAACAATACGACCGGCGCGTTCTCCGGGGGTGACGGGTTCTACTTGAATGCGTCGAACCATTCCGTGGCGAACATGGAAGTGGACCATGGCACATTTGCAGGCAGTGGACGATTGATTGGTGGTTCGAGCGCGATCAACATTGTTTCCGATAATTCGACCGTGAGTTTGCTGACCGACATGACGCTGGGCAACAACGTTGCTGCCAATGGATTGGTGGGAAATCAAGCCTATGGCCTGACGCTCAATCTGCAGAATTCCAGTGTGTTTACTGGTAATGTCTACAATGGTAGCTTCGCGAACACACTCGTAGATGCCTACAAGATCAACGACACGGGGAATTCCAGCGCCACGCTCACGGTGCTCAATACCGACGGGAGCCACAGTCGCTTCGATGGATTGGTCGCCAATGTGGATAACTCGTATCTCGGGGCGACATTCACCAACAGCAATGTGAACAACAGCGGCCGCGACGGAATGAACTTCAGTGTCGTCAATGGCGGCGCGATGACAGCCAACTTCAACAACAGCAGCTTCAACGGCAGCGGTGCATCGGGCATCTATGGCATCGTGAACGGGACCAATTCCGTCGCAAATCTCAATCTCACGAACCTCAGCACGGTCAATGCCAGCGGAGCGAGCGGTCTGACCTTCGGCGTCGACGGAGGCAGCCTGAATGTCGCGGCCTTCAGTTCGTCGTTCAGCGACAGTGGATTGAAGGGCGTGGTTGGAAGCGGAGTGCTGGGTTCCGTCAATAACAACGGAGTCGCCAGACTGGACTTCATCAATACCAACGTCAACAGCAACCTTGACAACGGCATTTTTGTGACCACCCAAAACGGCTCGAGCGTCCAGGCCGCGTTTAGCATTGGATCGATCGATAACAATGGCCTGGCAGCGATTACGCCGCACCACAACGACGGCATTCTGTTGCAAATGAGCGATTCGGGGTTCAGCTCGCTGAATGTCTTCAACGGTGCTCAAGTCAACCACAACGGCAACGATGGGATTGCCATCCTGGCCACGAATTCGACCAATTTTCAAGGAGTGTTCGATTCGATCTCGGTTTCCAACAATGGAGCGAATGCATCCGCCCCAACCGGGGCTGGCCTCAACGTGACGACGGAATCCAATTCCAACGTGAATCTGACGCTGAGCAGCATGTCGATGAATAACAGCGCATTCGGGCTATCGCCAACTCAACAGATTGGATTCTTGTCCAATACCAATTCGTCGGGTCAGATGACGGCATCACTTTCCTCTGTGGATCTGTCGGGCAATGGGGTGAACGCGATCAACGCCACAGTGGCTTCGTTGGCAATCGTCAACATGACACTGGTCAATGTGAATGGCGACAGCAGCGGCAACACCGGTGGCTTGTTTAACGTCACCAGTGGCGGCCATTTGGAAGTCGATGACTCCGTCAATGCGTCGTTCTCGCAAGAAGGTGGTTCGGGCATTTTAGTCCAGGTTGACGGAGCCAACAGCGTTGCCAACTTCGGTCTGGACACGATCAGTCTGAGCAACGACGGCTTCACGTTTGGCGGTCAAGGATTCAGCGGCCTGGCGACGGGCGGAGGCACGCTGAATGCAAGTCTGGTGACTTCGACCATGACGAACAATGCAAACCAGGGGATTCAACTGATCGCGGCGGATACGAATTCGACGATCAACTTCAATATTGTTGGATCGAACATCGACTTCAACAACGGCTTGGGATTGTTAATTAACGTCTCCAACCAGGCAACGCTCAACTATCGCTCGGTCAATACGACGTACGATAACAACGGTCTTAACGGCGGGCTGGACGGCGTCAGTGTCAGCGTGACCGGCAACGGCCCGTCCGATTCTGCGACGGCTCGGCTGCTGTTCTCGGGCGGCTCGATGGATAACAATCAGGGTAACGGAATTACCTTGAGCGCTCAGAACGGAGCGACGCTGACGACTTCTCTGGACAATATTTCGGCCTCGAACAACCTCGGCTTCGGGATCATGGCCAGCGGGAGCGGAACGAATACGAAATTCAACCTGCTGATGGGTGGGACGAATGTCTTCGATGGAAATGGGCTGGGGCCGATCAGCACACTGAACTTCTCGAACATGGACCAGGTCGTGTTGGATCTCGCGGGATCGTTTGACAACAGTACCGGCGATGGAATTCATATCGATTTGCAGAATATCAACAACGCACTGGTTGCGGTTACAGGACCGGGAACGGTCGATGCAAGTGCCCTCGACGGAATCAACATCAACTTCTTGAACGTGACGAATGGTTCCGTGCTGATTGACGGCTTGACTTCGATTAATGGCAGCGGCGGTGACGGAATTCGGGTGGCTTTCGACACAGTGGCAAACGGAGCGATTGGGCTTGTGGGACCGACGTCGGTGAATAACAGCGGTGGAGACGGGGTCAACATCAGCGTTGCGAATTCGACGCTCGTCGATGGAATGTCTTTCGGAGCCGCGAACATCGATGTCCTGACGCTCAACAGCAGCCTCGCGACGCCTTTGAACGGAACGTTGCCAAAACCAGTGAACTTCACCCTGGATTCCACGGGTCTGGTTCCGACCCTGGCATTGTCGGTCGACGGAATCTCGGCGGACACAAGTGCCAATACGGGGCTCAACATCCTGGCGACGAATTCGACGATTCAGACCTTGACGGTGTCCAACAGTACCTTCGCGACCGCGAATGGAGCCGCGGCCAATACGGGTGATGCGATCCACTTCGACCTGACATCGACACCGGTCACGACGTTAAACCTGACCGGAAATCAAGTGGGCGGTGCCAAGCACAACGGGATCAATTTCGATCTGAACGGATCTCCGATTGGAACCGTCAATATCTACAACAATACTTCTGGTTTGATTGCCGGCGGCAGCGGAACCTCGGTGGGCGACACGTTACCGATTATCGTTCCTGGCTTTAATGCGAATACGCTGGCCGCTAACGACGACGGTTCCACAGGGGCCGTGCCACTCGGCTTCGCCGCCGACTTCTTCGGCACGACGTACAACAGCCTGTTCGTCAACAACAACGGAAACGTCACCTTCACCGGCCCGTTGGCCGCCTTCACACCTTTCAGTCTGTTGACCACCGCGATTCCGATGATTGCCCCGTTCTTCGGGGACGTGGATACCCGCAATGGGAATCCAGTGACTTACGGTGTCGGGACGATTGCCGGACACAATGCATTCGGTGTCAACTGGCTGGGTGTTGACCATTTCAGTGCCGCCGGGGGCGGGAACAATGGTCAACCACCCAACTCGTTCCAACTCGTGATGATCGATCGTTCGGACGTTGCTCCGGGTGATTTCGACTTCGAATTCAATTATCAGTCCATTCTGTGGGAGTCCGGTCAGGCCAGCGGCGGTAACGCACAGGGCCTTGGTGGAAGTTCAGCTCGAGCGGGATATTCCAACGGAACGAACACATCGCTTGAACTTGCGGGATCGGCCGTCAACGGCGCGTTCCTTGACAGTGGACCGGCGGCAACGTCTCTGATTCACAACGACTTGAACAGCACCAACCTCGGTCGATACATCTTCTTCGTCCGAAACGGTTCGGTCGGCGGTAACGCACCGAGCGGTGACGATGGCATTCGAATGAATGCCACCAACGGTTCGACGATCGGGGCGTTCAACGTGGTTGGAAATGATATTGAGAATGCGGGCAAGAACGGTATCGAGATGCTCCAGACGAATACGGACATCCACAATCAGCTTTACTTGAACAACACGATCAGTAACAACGGTGGCGACGGAATTCGGATGGTCAATCCGACAACGCCAACCGGCACGATTACCGCCGCGTTCACGAACAACACGATCAGCACGAACGGGGGCACCGGTATCAACCTTTCGCTCGTGACCGGGGCACAGAACCTGAACGGCAGTTTTGCGTCGAATACGATTACCGGGAACACAGGCGGCGCGGGTATCAATATCCATCTGGCCGACAATCGAAACATGCTGGGTGGCTTTGACAGCAATACCGTCAGCACGAATGGTGCACAGGGCATCAACATCACGACGGGCGTGAATGGCAACATCACCAGTAACTTCACGAACAATACGATCAATGGAAATAAGGCCGAAGGAATCAATCTTGCTCTGAATACCGGTGGTCACTTCGAAGGAGCCCAGTTCTACGGCAATACGATCGGAACGTCGACGTCGGCAAATGGAAGCCTGGGTGTCAGGCTCACCGTGCCCGATCAGGCTTCGTACAACTGGAATCTCGGCGATTCGACTCAGGCTGCCAACTTGATCTCGGGTAATGCGGGTGCCGGTGTCGGAATCCTCCAGACGGGAAGCGGTGCGGGTAACCTGCACGTTCAGAATTCCACATTCAGCCACACCGCCGCAGGTACGGATCCCAACTTCAACGGTCAAGGTCTTGGAATTATCTTGAACAACACGGCAACACTGAACAATGCCGTGATTGGTGATTTCAATGCGGTCAATTCCGTGGCGACCAACAACACGACATTCTCGAACAACGCCGGTGCCGGCCTGTCGATCTTGGGCACTGGCAATTCGACGATGCAAAACCTGATGATTACCAATGTCAATTCGGAAACCAATACCGGTGACGGTATCGACATCTCTCGAATCGGCAGCCCGCTGTTCACCAACACCACGATCCAGAACAGCCAGATTCAGGCGAACGCGAACGGCATCGACATCCTGGCCACCAACGCACTGCTATCCGACAATTACACGATCAAGAACAATCAAATCCTGCTAAACACCGCCGACGGTATCCGCTTGGACGCCCGATTTGACGCGCAGATTGTCGCAGAGATCACCAGCAATACAATTAGCAGCAACTCCGGCGACGGAATTCACGCTGCCGAACAACAGAATGCGTCCAGCGACAATCGTTTCATCAGCGGAACGTGGGCAGGCAATACGATCGACAACAACAAGCTGAACGGGATCGAAATCAGTGCCCGAAGCAATATCAATATCGGTGCCAACACGACTCAGTTCCAAAACTTCATCAATGGAAACGGCCAGGATGGTATTCGCATCAATGGAGTTAACGCCGCGTCGACGACACTGATTCAAGGCAATCAGATCGACGGAAACGGGGCCACGGGAACGGATTCGACTCAGCAGAACGGAATCTTCGTGAGTGCCACTTCTAACACGGTGACCATCAACACCAACGAGATCAACCACAATACCGGTAACGGTGTTTCGTTGACCGGTGGAAGCCTCAGCGCCTCGATCGACAACAGTACGATCCGATTCAACACGAACGACGGTATCCATATCGATAATCCGGGGAATCTGAATGTGACCATTGGAACCAACAATCCCAATGGCAATGACATCTCGGACAATCTGGGTCACGGAATCTACATCCTGAACCATGACGGTGGTCAGGGGAATTTCACGATCGACAACAACGGAATCAATCGAAACGGTCTGCAAGGTGTCTATGCGGTGAACAGTTCGCACGCCGATCCGAACGCAGCCAACTTCACACTTGGAAGTGTCTTCGACAATTCACAGATGAAGTTCGTGATGAACAACAACAGTTTGCAAGACAACGGCCATCTGTCGGCTTCCGATACCACAGGGCTGTATTTGCTGGTCGGTACGAACGGAGCCAACAACAGCTTCACCGATCCAGGTGGGTTTGCGAGTACCGCGAGTGCCGTCAATAGTCTGTCGACGGCAAACTTCACCGGACGCGGCGGCGTGATCGCGATGGTGACGAACAACATCTTCGGTGGCAATGCCGGACACGACGTGACATTCCAATCGTTCACGTCAACTGTCAATCCAACGACAACGACGGGTACCTGGACCGACGGAAATGTTTCTCCGCCAGATCCGACGAAATGGGTTTTCCAAGTCACGAGTTATCAGTCAGACCCACTGGCTCGGCTGGATTTGCAGTTTACGGGAAATACGGGACAGGATGCCGACGTCACTCATTCTGGTGCGTTCTACAACAACGCCGAACCGATCTTCAAATCACGTATCGACAACAATCCTGCGGTCGCCAGCCCTCCTGGTCCATTCGACGACGGATCGCGTGCTCGTAACGCGCAACGACTGGCATCGCGCAATCCACCGTTCAACGCACCGACGGGCCCACCGGTCAGTCCATTCTTCTATCCAGGCGTGGGAAGCAGTACGTTCCGTGTGACGACCGATTCCAGCACGAGTGGTTTCACGACGGTCAACCCGGGTGGATTCGGCGGAGCGGTCGGCTTGGGTGGACAGGGCTCGCTGCCATTCACCTGGTCGCAGACTCTTGCTCCATGAAATTCGCATGACCGATTGTTCGACATAAGATTCTCACGCCGCCTTGGACTCCGAGGCGGCGTGTTTCATTTCACGACGGCGTGGTGGCGGGTCGCCCCGTTTGCTTTCGAAGGCACCCGAATGTCGATCGTCAGCATCCTCTGGAGGCCTCCGAAGGCGGCGCACCTCCCACATGCCGTATGCGACATGCAAAATCGCACGATCATTCATTTCAACGGCAAGAGCTTGATATTCTTGTACCAGCAATCGCTGCCATGATCCTGAAGTCCGAAATACCCTTTTCGTGGATGCGTTTTGTAGGCGACGTCAAACTTGTGCATCGTGCCGTCGGGTCGCTTGTTCTCGTCAGGCCATTCGTCGAAATTGATGCGATTGACTTCTTCCCCGTTCAGTTCGATCGTCAATAAGTTGCGGTCGCTGGTGATGACGATGTGGTTCCATTCGCCCACCGGTTTCATGGCGTTCTTCGTTGGCTTGACCAGATCATAGATCGCTCCGGTATCGTGGAAGCCCGCCGTCGTGGTGTCGTCAATCGCGATTTCGATCCCATTAAATCCGACATCCTTGCCGGGCCGGGGCGTCAGTGGAAACGTCCTGACAAAGATGCCGCTGTTACATTTCGGCGAGATCTTAAAATCGAGCGACAACTTGTAATTCTCCCACGCCTTTTCGTGGACTAACATGTAATCGCAGGGATGCGGGTTCAAGCTTCCGTCCTGGACATGCTTATTGTCCAGCGGCTTTTCTTTGGGCGACATCCAACCCTTTGTCGTCTGGCCATCGAACAGCAGTATCCAACCGTCCTGCTTTTCTTTCTCGGACAGCGCGTTGTCGACCGCCAGGGCCGAAGTACTGGCACTGATCGCGAAAAGAACGGCAAGGGAAATGGATTGCATGGAAAGGGCTCCTGAGTGAAAAGTGTGTGGTATAGTGCAGGACTTATAGGACATATAAGTCTTATAGGTCTCATAAGTCCTATTAAAGTCAGCGATCATTTGCGATGTTGCCGGATTTGTCCACCGACCTGGCATTCGCATGGTCACAGCGTCCAGCCTGCGCGGTATTCCTTATGGACGAACTGATTCAATTCCGGGGCGTTCTTCACTTTGAGATTCTCACTGTCCCACTCCAACCTCGTGCCTGGCGCGCGGAGCGACAGCACTCCAAGCAAGACTGTTTCCGTCATGGGGCCGGAATACTCGAAGTTGTCCACAGGCCGCTTGCCACCCTTGATGGCCTGGTACCATTCTTCGTAGTGACCGGGCGAACGGTCCATCGTTTTGGGGACCGCTTGCGCCTTCTCGAGTAAAGTTGCGGGCAATAATTGAGGCATACCACCGTGCGACGAGTGGTACATCTTTCCCTGGCTGCCGACGTACAACACGCCGTTATCCGGCAGACGCTGGCCCGTCGACATTTCGGAGGGAGTTGGCGGCATCAGGCCGCCGTCGTACCAGGTCATTGTGACGGGAGGAAGTTTGCCTCGTGCGGGAAACTCGTAAGTGATAATCGCCGCGATGGGATAGCTCTCGAAATTCGGTTTATTCTTTTCGAGAAACGAACCGTCCAGCGTCGTGCGGGATTCCACCGAGGTCGGGGCACCCAAGTTCAAAGCCCACACCGGATGATCGATGATATGGCAGCCCATGTCTCCCAGTGCACCGGTGCCAAAATCCCACCATCCACGCCAGTTGTGCGGTGCATAGGCCGGGTGATAGGCACGTTCGCGAGCGGGACCGAGCCAGAGATTCCAGTCGAGTGTTGACGGCACCGGTGGCGTGTCGGTCGGCGGAACAATCCCTTGTTTCCATAGCCGACCCGCGCGATCCGACCAGACGTGAACCTCGCGAACTTCACCGATGAGACCCGCTTGAATCCATTCGTTGGTCAGACGAGAACCTTCTGAAGCGTGACCTTGATTCCCCATCGACGTCATCACACCGGCCTTGCGAGCCGCTTGAGTGAGAACGCGGCACTCGTGCAATGTGTGTGTCAACGGCTTTTGAACATAGACATGTTTGCCGGCCTTGATGGCGGCCATCGCCGCGACGGCATGAATGTGATCGGGTGTACCGACCGTGACCGCGTCGATGTTCTTCGCTTCCTTGTCGAGCATTTCACGAAAATCTTTGTAACGCCGCGCGTTGGGATGGGCATTGAATGTGCCTGCGGCGCGTGTCTCATCAACGTCACACAAGGCGACGAAGTTCGCACCGAGCTTCGTGAAGGTTCCGATGTCGCCACCTCCCATTCCACCGCAGCCGATTCCCGCAAGGTTGGGACGTTCCGACGGAGGTGTCTGTCCCTGACCACCTAGTACGTGACGCGGAACAATTGAGAAACTGAATGCCGTGGAAGCAGCGGCCACCGTGGTTGTTGCGAGAAACTTGCGGCGTGAAGTCGGTTTGTTGGTCATGGGAATCCTGGTTCTCGTGCGAGGGTCGTGAGATGAGGGGCCGGGACAGCGCGATTTCCGATCATTGGAAAGTAAAGAGTAGACCGCACGAGTCTTCTCTGCCTGCTCTATTTGCCTTGACGAATCACGATAACGAGATCGACCCCAAACGATCAACCAGCGTTGATGGGAAACGTTTCTTCGGAGTAGTGACCCTGTCGTTTCACAATTGGCGAACGTGAAATGATCCAATCGACGATCGTCAACGTTAATGACGTCAGAAGCTAGCCAGGTCGCTCGCGAACTCTTTGCGTTTGTGCGGCCTTCAATGCTGGCGCACGGCACACGGAACGATCCTGGATGAAAAATCGGCCAGTGGAATGACCGCTTGGCCATCGTCGTAACGACGAATGCTCCATGACAATGCGCGGCGGTGGACTCTGCAAATGGTCCCGCCAGCGGCAACGTGCGGAGATCATCTTTAGAAAGGATGAAAGCAAGATGTGGGATTCACTGTGGAAAGTCGCACACGAAGAATCAATCGGGATCTTGATTGGCGCGATGTTCGCGTTGACGACGGCCTGGCTGGCCGCCTGGTGGCGACGTCGACGAGAAATGCGAGAAATCGTTCACGGCCAGCAGTTCCAGCAATTGGAATTCGCCTACGCCTTCGTGACGACGGGTCAGGACGGTCGTCGTCGGCTGGTTGTCCGGATGATCGGCTGTTTACCCTTGAAAGTGTTCGTGGCCAAGGACGCGATTCGATCGCATCTTCTGGGGCTCACACGAGAATCGGCCGACGACGAATTGAATTCGGTCATTGCCATGGAAGGGAAGCTCGGTTCGTTCGTTTTGCGGGAGCTTCACGGGCACCTGCGTACATTGCTGGAAGAATCGGGACAACGCCGCGAATGGTGGGTCATGGCACCGATTCTTGAGACTTATCGTCCCTTGCAGTACGTCGCTCCGACAGTGCTGCTGATTCGCAAGGAGGATTTGAATCTGTTCGCTTCATTCGAAACATGTAAAGACTTGCTGGTTCATCACGGGTCAGACGCGGCAAAGATTCTCACGTTAATGGAAGTGCATCGCAAATTTGCCGTGCAGCAGCAGCGTCTCGCTCAAGCTCGCACGGAAGGACGTTCGACGCAATATTTGGAAGAGATGTGGATGCTCGATCTGTGCCTGTCGACCGACATGACAGAACCTACGGAAGACGACGTCGAATCGGGTGCATTGAAACCGTTTCGCCTGCCTCCATGGGAACGGTTTGCGTCGACGTTGAAAGAGTTAGGGTTGCAACGTACCGTTGAAAAGGAGAGGGCGTATTCACAAGCAAAACGTTCCGCATGACAGTAGAATGTCACTCGATTTGAACCATCCTACCGGACTAGACTGCATTTATGACGACACTTGAAACGACGCCCATTGTCCTCGACGACCGGCGGCTCGTACTGCAACTCCCCTCCGAAGTATTGCCAGGCGAACATCGTGTAAGGGTTGAGATCGACCCACCCACGGAAGAAGGACAATCACAGGAAGAAAAACCCCCGATGATGTGGGAAGGTAATGTGCTGGTCTACGGCGGCACGAGTGACTTCACGGGTGATATTCAACAAATTATTGAGCAAGCACGTGAGGATCGGGCGCGAACGATTTGGGGTGAGACGCCTCTATGAAGATTCTGATCGCCGAGTGTCTGCATGAAGTTTGTTCATTCAATCCCGCGCCGACTCGTTACGAAGACTTCTTTGTCAATTTTGGCGAACAGATTCTGGCCTATCATCAACGCGGCGGGACCGAGGTTGCCGGGGCGTGCCAGGTGTTTGGCGAGCGTCCTGACATCTCGGTCGTCCCCACATTCAGCGCTCGCGGAATCGCCTCGGGAGGCGTGATTCCCGCTGCGGACTTTGATCGAATTGCCAACGAGTTTCTGAGCAGCCTGCGACGGGCCGGCCCGATCGACGGTGCCTACATCACGCTCCACGGTGCGATGGCGGCCGAACAGGAATTTGATCCGGAAGGCTTTCTACTACAGGAAGCACGCAAGATTCTGGGCGAGTCGATTCCAATCGTCGTATCGTGCGATCTGCACGGAATTCTGACAGATCGCATGCTGGAGCACGCCGATGTGATTGTGCCTTATCACACCTATCCGCACGTCGATTTCTTCGAAACCGGACAGCGGGCAGCGCGATTACTTTTACGCTGCCTTTCCGGAGAGATTCGGCCTGTCACCGCGAAGGTTGAGATTCCTGCTCTGGTTCGCGGCGATGAATTGATTACCGCGACTGGTCTATTTGGCACACTGATCGCCGAGGCTCAACAATACGAGCGCGGCGTGAATGGTCTCGCCGCCGGTTACTTCATTGGCAATCCGTTTACAGATGTTCCCGACTTGCGCTGTTACAGCATTGTGTCGACCAACGATGATCCGCGCCTTGCCGAAGCGGCCGCGTTGAAATTGACGAATGATTTCTGGCCCCATCGACACAAGATGCAGGCTCAGTTGTTGCCCGTTGACGTGAGCGTGCGTTTGGCGAGCGAGACGAGTGGCACCGTCGCCATGGTGGACGCAGCTGACGCCACAAGTTCAGGAGCGTCCGGTGATAGCAACGTCATCCTGCGACAACTGATGACATCTGGATATCGACGCCGCGCGTTGATCCCCATCGTCGACGCGGCCGCCGTAGGAATTGCGTTTGAGGCAGGTGTTGGAAGTACGATCGAAGTTTCAATTGGAGGTTCGATCGATCGGACGCGATTCACGCCCCTACCGGTCACCGCTCAAGTGACGATGCTGTCCGATGGGCGATTCCGCAGTGAATCCTATCGCCAAGAGTGGTATTCCGGACCGACCGCCGTATTGCGGTTCGACAACTTCACGATCGTGGCAACCAGTCGTCCAGTCCATCTGTTCGATCGTTCGTTGTTTCTCGCGCACGGTCAGAATCCTCGTGATTTCGATTTGATCGTCGTGAAATCGCCACATTGCCAGTTTCACATGTATGCCGAATGGTGCACGCGTCTGATTCACGTCGATGCCGCCGGATCGACGAGCGCCAATTTGCCAACGCTGGGTCATACCGTTTGCCGTCGACCCGTCTATCCACTGGAAGTTGAAACCGAGTTCACTCCGCGAGTGAAACTTTTCTCGCGAGCATCGCGCGGGCGTGCGACATGAAAACGCGCACCTGCGCACCAGAATTCGGTCGTATTCGCAGGTGGGAATCAGAATGGGACTTATGCGGCCTATAAGACTTATCGGTCTCATAAGTCCCATTTCTTGCGCCATCGGTGCCCTCACAGGCGGGTGCGGCTAACGAATTATTGGGCCGACCGTCCCATTGGCGAATCGCACCGCTCGAAGAGCGATTGGGTTTTGACGATCGCGCAATGCTCGGGGAAGGTGTGGAACGCGTAAATCAAAATACTCTCGCGGCCTACTTCTGTGCGAATCAGACTCAATGGCCCCGGCAGGAATCGATTGATCGCGGGAAGTCGAGTGGACAAATCGGCACGTTGGCAATCGAGTTCCAGTTCCTCGTTCATTCGGAGAAAGATGTCCAGATGCAACCGCTCGAGCTGGCAGCTCATGTCGTATCGCAACCCCGTTTCGAATTCGGCCGATTCGTTCCGACAGCCACGTAATCGATAGTCCACAATTCGCTGGCGCTTCGGCAGTGATTCATGATGGTCGACGATCACTTCCGTCATCGACTCAGAACCTGATTGCAGCGTCAGGACATGTCCCGAAGCGTTCAACCGAACGTCCAGCCGCATCTTAGAGTTCGTCAACGTGACACCGCAGTGATGTTCGAAAAGTTCCGGATGGAGCGCTCGGCCATAAGCACGAAGCACCAAATCGGAAACATCCGGTCGAACCAATTGCGCAGCCATGATCGCCCTCATGAATTCATTCCACTGAGGGAATTGTAGGGACCGCGAAGGGGCCAACGCCATCGCTCAAGCCACCAATTAATGTCACTGTCAGAATTCGTTATTGACAGCGGCGAAGTAGGCTTTCATTTTTTGGGTGAATTGCGATCCGCCGAACGGACCCGCACGCGTTCCCGTCCATTCATGGATAACGAGTCAAGAGCAAAGCTTGGCGAAGATGGTAAGCATTGGCAAATTTTGTTCTCGGTATTGAACAAGTCTCACGCGTCAATCGCTTGCAAATCGGCCTGGCCGCGACGGTGACAGAAGTCGCCGAACGATTCGCCGTTCACGCGATTGGCTTTGTAAAAACGAAGCACGGTTGCGATTGTCGAGGCGACGCTTTCCTGCGGGACTGCATCTTTATAGATGTAAGCCAGACGCGTTCCCTGTGCGTTACCGCCCAGATAGATCGTGTACTTTCCATTCGCACCGCCGACGCCGGCTTGTTTTCCGACCAGACCAATGTCCGGCGTATAGGGACGAGCGCATCCGTTGGGGCAGCCGGTCATGTGCACTGAAATTCGATCGTGCTGGATCCCCAGCTTCGCCATTTCGATGTCCAGTTCATCAATGATACCGGGCAGAGCACGCTCGGATTCGGTGATCGACAATCCGCAGGTGGGAAACGCGGGACAGGCGATCGAATAGCGTCGCAAGAGTGTCAGTTCATGGTCCTGCTTAATCCCGTGATCGACGAGGATCTGAACAATGTCGGCTTTGTCACGCGGTTCGATATCGCACAGGATGACCGACTGCAGCGCGGTCAATCGTGTGGGCATCCCATATTTCTTCAGGATCGTGCGCAGGCCGGTCTTGATCCGAAGCGAGCCTTCGTCCTTGATTCGACCGCACTCGATATTGATTCCAAGAAACAGCTTGCCGTCTCCCTGTTCGTGCCAGCCGATATGATCGTCGACATCAGTCACGTCCACGGGGTGAGGTGCTGGCAGCGGCTGACCGTAATACTCTTCAACTTTGGCTTTGAACCATTCCAGTCCATGGTTGTGAATGGTGTACTTCAATCGGGCAACTTTGCGATCTTCCCGGTTTCCGAAATCACGCTGGACTTTGACAATCGCTTCAGCGACTCCTACGACCTGTTCGGGTTTGACGAATGCCATTCGTTGAGCGATCGCGACGAAGGTCTTTTCGGCAGCGGGCGTTTTGCCCTGGCCGCCGCCTACAAGAACGTTGTAACCCACGATACGGTTTCCTTCGACAACCGCGAGGAACCCGAGGTCTTGCGTGTAGATGTCGATGCAATTGTCTTCAGGCAATGCGATCGCCGTTTTAAACTTGCGCGGCAAATAAACCGTGCCATAGATCGGTTCGTCGACCGGTTTGAATTCGGCGACGTTTGTTTTTTCGCCTGATTCGTCGGTGAGCCAGATTTCGTGATACGCCGTCGTCCGTGGTTTCAGGTGCTGTGCGATCGCGTCGGCCATCGCCTGCATCTGATCGTGAATGGGGTTGTTCTTGATCGGGGCGGGGCAGCACATCACGTTGCGCTCGACATCGCCGCAAGCCGCCAGGGTCGTCAGCAATGTCTCGTTGATCTTCTTGACGGCCGCTTTAAGGTTCGTCTTAATTACGCCATGCAGTTGAAAGCCTTGCCGAGTCGTCACGCGCAGCGTTTCGTTCCCGAATTCGTCGCAAATATCGAGGTGATCGAGAAACTGTTTCGCCGAGACTTTTCCACCCGGTATTCGAGTCCGCACCATGAAGATGTATTGTCGTCCTTTGGCAGTCCCGTCCGCATTCTTGTCTTTACGATGATCGCGGTCATCTTGCTGATAGATTCCGTGATTCTTGATGAGGTGTTCCGAATCTTTACAAAACTCGTGATCGTGCTGAAGCTCTTCGGCTAGAGTTCCGCGCAGTTGGTGGCTGCCTTCCTTGAGGATCTCAACATGGCTCCGTTTGGCATCGTCAGACATCGCTCACCGCTCCAACTCGATTCAAACCAACTATCAAGGTAAACCGCCGCCAAGGAGAATTACACGCGCGACGGCCAATGAAGTATACAGGTCCCGGCAAACTCGACCAAGGCGTGTTGGCCGTTAATCCCCACTCAACCTGACATGGAAATACAGTCGGAAGTTCGGACAAGAACGGAAGACGATTTTGAACCACGAAACTCACGAAAAAGAAGAATGAGCCCGAGAATCACGTGAATAGACACGCATCAGGGAACGGAAAAGCCAATTCCGGATTCCGAGATTTGCGATCATAGCCGATTTTCGCGGGCTGATTTCTCTGATACAAGAATTCATATCGAGCAAGGACCGGAGGGTCCACTTCACATCTTTTTTTCGTACATTTCGTGTTTTTCGTGGTTCAAATCCTTCTTTCGTTTCCTCGTTCCTTCTGTTTTGGCGTTCCGTCCGTAAAATACGGCGTCTTTCACAGTCCGTAGCGAATCGGCGTGTCAATCATGAAATCCGCGCCGTTGATTTGACCAGCATAGGAGCGAGCGAAGTCCATGGGCGAACAGTACATCTTCACGATGGAGGATCTCCGGAAGTTTCACGGCAAGAATGAAGTGCTGAAAGGCATCTATCTGTCGTTTTATCCGGGCGCAAAGATCGGGGTGCTTGGTCCGAACGGGGCTGGTAAGTCGACCCTGCTGCGAATCATGGCGGGGCAAGATAAGGATTTTATGGGAACCGCGAAGCTGACACCTGGCTTCGACTGTATCTATGTTCCTCAAGAGCCCGTGCTGAACCCGGATCACACGGTCGTCGATGAACTCAACGAAGCCGTGAGTGTTAAGCGTGGAATTCTCGCCCGGTATGACGAGATCAACGCCAAGTTTGGTGAAGAGTTGTCGCCCGAAGAGATGGACAAGTTGATCGACGAACAGGGCAGGGTCCAGGAACAGATCGACGCTCAAAACCTGTGGGAATTGGATAGAGAGCTGGAGATCGCGGCGGATGCGATGCGGTTGCCGCCGCTGGAATCGAAAATCGGATTGCTGTCGGGGGGCGAGAAACGACGTGTCGCGCTCTGCAAGGCGTTGTTACAGCATCCCGATATGCTGCTCTTGGACGAACCAACCAATCATCTCGATGCAGAATCGGTCGCGTGGCTCGAACGGCATTTGCACGATTACAAGGGTACCGTCGTGGCTGTCACGCACGATCGATATTTCCTGGACAACAGTTGCGAGTGGATCCTCGAACTGGATCAGGGACGCGGGATTCCCTGGCAGGGAAACTATACCACATGGCTGGAACAGAAAACGGAGCGACTTCGGAAGGAAGAGAAGGCGGCCTCCGCGCGCGACAAGACGTTGTTGCGGGAACTCGAATGGGTCCGAATGTCACCGAAAGCGCGTCAGTCGAAGGGTAAAGCCCGACTGGAAGCCTACGAAAAACTGCTCGCCGAGGAACAGGAAACGCGCGACGAAACCGTTGAACTGCGCATTCCACCAGGTCCGCGGCTTGGCGAGCAGGTCGTCGTGTTCAACAATGTCTCGAAAAGTTATGGTGACCGACTTTTAATCCAGGATCTGTCATTCTCGTTACCACCCGCCGGGATTGTCGGGGTCATCGGTCCGAACGGAGCCGGCAAGACCACACTCTTTAAAATGATCGTCGGTGAAGAACAGCCGGACGCTGGCAAAATCACCCTCGGAAAGACAGTCAAGATCGCGTACGCGGAACAAAACCGTACGTCTTTGGATGGGGAAAAAACGGTCTACGACAACATTTCGGGCGGAGCCGATTTCCTGAACTATGGCAGCGTGCGAATCAATACTCGTGCCTATTGTGGGAAATTCAATTTCAAAGGACCTGATCAGCAGAAGCAGGTGAAATATCTTTCGGGTGGAGAACGAAACCGATTGTTGCTCGCGTTGACCGTGACTGTCGGCGGCAATCTGTTGCTACTGGACGAACCGACCAACGATTTGGACATCGAAACACTTCGTTCGCTGGAAGATGGAATTGCCAGCTTCAGCGGCTGCGCGGTCGTGATCAGCCACGATCGCTGGTTCCTCGACCGGGTGGCCACGCATATTCTTGCGTTTGAAGGCGACAGCCAGGTCTTCTTTCATGAAGGCAATTACGAGAGTTACGAGATCATCAAGAAGCAGCGACTGGGTGCCGATGCGGATCAGCCACATCGGATCAAGTATCGCAAGCTCGTGAAGTGATTTCATTCGAACTCTTGTCCAAGAACGATTTTGGGGTTTACTAGAATCGCGTTTTCGGTGATCTCATTCATTATTCACGGGGCGTGGCGAACTAAAGTCGCAGCCTTGTTGTTTTGGAATTCCGATCCATCGGAAAGATCATGAACCGAATGTGTGTGTTTCAAACAGGATTGCTGCTGCTTTTCACGGGATCCGTGTTCGCCCAAGCACCGGATCTCAAGGCTCCAGTTTCACCGGGAACGCACAGGATCACGCAGAAGCAGCTTACCGAAATTCGGAGAATTGAAAACGGTCGACAAGATCAGCAAATCGCTCCAACGTCGTTTTCCATGCCGGGAAGTTCCCGCGGAACGACAGTGGACTCTTCCGACGGACTTAAGGCCCTTTTCGCGAAAATGTCACGCGTTGATCGTCGTTTCCATTTTGGCCACTCCAAAGCCGAACTTGGTAAAAAAGAACTCGACGACTTTGTCGCGAAGGGTAAGGACGTCGTGGTCTATGAATTGGAAGTGACGGAAACCGACGGTGATTTGCCCTTGATCGACGTCGACGGAGACGGCGTTTTGGATCAGGTGGATGCCATCCGCTATAGCGGCCCGGAATTTCAGAATCTTCGTTTGTGCGGTCCGACCATTGTCATCAACCGGAATCAAAAGCTGATCATCCATTTGAAAAACAAATTGAAACTGAGCCGACAGCCAGTACTTGATTGGAATCCCGGCAGTGAACCGCCATCGCCTCCGGATCCGCCCGCCTATTGGATGATGGATGCGCCTCACGATCTTTTCTCGACAAACATCCATACTCACGGTTTGCATGTCTGTCCCGGGGGTGGGCATGACAATTCGTATCTGGACGTGTCTCCTTCAACAGGTTCAACAGGAAATAAACCGAACGACTTATTTCTCGATTACGAACTGCCAGGCAACCATGTGGCTGGCACGTTCTGGTATCACGCACATCGACACGGTTCGGTCGCTTATCAACTGGCCAACGGTATGGCAGGTGCCCTGATTGTTCTCGGCGATACCGACCCCGCATCGAATGACCTCGAATCCTTGAAAGAGATTCAGGCCGCCAGTCAAATCAAGCATCCAACAGACAACACGAAAGATGTTGATTATGGCCGGGTTCTTCTGCTTCAACAGTTAGTCTTTACGAAAGCGACGGCCACCGACGGTCAGGGTGCGAGTCGATCCCGGTGGATCGTCGATCCTGCAGATATCAACGATCGCAAATCCGCCCCAAACGATAAGAACGTCGGTCGAATCACTGAGGGGATACCGAGCAATAAGCCGGATTCCGCCGAAGTTCTGGCAGTCAATGGCCAGAACGTATCGACAATTGATATCCAGAGAGGCCAGATCGAGCGCTGGCGGCTGATTCACGCCGGTCGAGAATCGGCTTTAAATCTGGCCTGGTATCGCGCAGCCGACCTGACGGACAGTTCGATCGCAGTTCCAGAAATCACGGATGCGATAGAAACATACGAGATCGCCACCGATGGAATTCCGACGGGCCGTCTGAAAAAACAGAAGAACACGGAACTCTATCCCGGGTATCGCAGCGATGTTCTGGTCCGGGTTACGGATAAAGCGACGGACGGCGAATATTGGCTGGTTCCCTCAGAAGCCAAACGATTGGTCAGAACCCAAATGGGACCCGTCAAGAATTCAACTCCCGCGGCCCGGCTGTTGGTTCGCGGGAGGCTGGCCACGCCCATGAGCTTGCCACCAGCTTCCATGATGGCCCGGTTCAAGCGACCGCCCCCGGATGTGACGGGTGCCGAGACTTTGGATTTTCGCTTTACGTTCGCCGATAAAGAACGCTTCGGAGTGGCAAATGTCGCACATGGCACAGGCAAGCCTTATGCCGAGACCGGGTCCGCCGAAAGCATTTCCATCACGCTCGGTGTGCCGCAAATCTGGAATCTTGGCGTCCGAGAATTTCTGCCGGGCGTCCCCGAGGCCGTGAAGCATCCCTTTCACATCCATTTGAACCCGTTTTACGTTCCGTCGCTGGATGTCTGGAAAGATACGATCGTCATCAGCCGGGAGGAAGTCACGGAGGTTCACTTCGTTCCCACCGACTTTGCCGGACGATCCGTCCTCCACTGCCATATCCTCGATCATGAGGATCAGGGAATGATGAAAGACATCAACATCGTGGGAACCTCACGATCGCAGTATCCGGACCTTTACCAGATAGAGCGGATTTCCAATGCCGAGCGCGGAAAGATTTCTGGATTAAATCTGGACCCCGACAAAAACAATGTCCTCCTCTTCGTTGCGGGAATGGGCTGCCCGCATTGTGTCGAGGGCCTGGTTAAGCTCTGGAAACGATCAGATCCTTTGGTGAATTTGGATGCCACGATCAAATGTATGAGCGCCACGCCAATTCAACAGCGGGACCTGGCCGCTTTTGGCTTCAGTAAGAAAGATCAATTCACGTTCCATACGGCACCGAACAACTTCCAACTCGCACGCTGCGATTCTCCATCTGCGTCCGCAGCGACGATCCAGCCGATCATCACACACGGGGTTTTGATCTTCGATAAACAACAGAATCTCCGGTACCGCTACCTCGGTGACCGCCCGCTGAGTGACCTGGACGAAATCACGTACGCGCTGATGGAACTCAAAGAACCGGAATCGAGCCCCAAAGGACGTTTCCACCGTGTCTCTTTGACGAAATAGATCTTGGACAAGTGGCAATTGTTCCAAGTGGCCGGTGGATGGCGTATCGTCTTCGCATCGATTGCAAACTCTTTGCAATCAATTCATCGGAACTGATTTCAAGGAAATGGGCGTCCAGTGCCTGATTGCATCACCGATTCGGTCTTCAAGCGGATTGTCTGCGTTGGGATTGCCCTCGCTTTCGACAGCAGTTGGTCGCTGTCGTTGGCAGATGAGATTGGCTATCAACGCGTCATTCAGCCTTTACTTCAAGCGAAGTGTGCGAAGTGCCATGGGGCTGTTAAACACGAAGGCGAGGTCGACTTCTCGGCGATTGTCGATGACAAGAATGCGTTGCGACAACGAAAGCTGTGGCGGAAGGCGATCTCGCAATTAGAGGCCGGTACGATGCCTCCCGTTGATGAACCGCAATTGACTTCCGAGGAACGTGTCCGATTGCTCGCCTGGATGAAACAGACTGTCGAAAACGTCGATTGTTCCGATCCTGCCAATCGAGATCCGGGCCCGGCTTTGATGAGGAGATTGAGCTTTGCGGAATACAACCGCACGGTTCGTGACCTGATGGGGTTCGAATGCGACGCCGCGACACTGGTCGGAATGACGGAAGAAGCCGGTGAAGGAAATCCATTCGGCAATATGGCTTTGACTCTCGATATTCCATCGGCACT
>Ga0206931_1095_pt1 | contig 29113 bp, 24 predicted proteins | sample Alteio_BWOrgHeat_17_FD_152946 | JGI IMG/M metagenome (GOLD analysis project Ga0206931, IMG submission 152946) | Enriched cells from forest soil in Barre Woods Harvard Forest LTER site, Petersham, Massachusetts, United States -... | ecosystem: Environmental > Terrestrial > Soil > Temperate forest >...
TGTTTTTCCTTCGATTTAATATTGGAACTGTAGGAAGCGGTCACGTCGCTCGAATTGCGGACAATGCCCGTAAAATAAAGCATCAAGTGCGAATTCAAGTCCCGCACCCGCGCCGGCGGCAGAATCACCGGCCGCACCGTGATCTCCCCGTTCTTTTCAAAATGGACCAGGTTAAAACCGCCGTAAGCCGCCAATGTCTGGTCCTGCGCCCCTACATTCTCCTTCAACAGCTCCTGCTCGATATAAATTCCCTCGCGCGTCAGGTCGTGCTTGTTGCGCATCTCTCCCCGGAAAGCGTAAAGCGCGTTAAGCAACCCGATGATGAACGACGAGCTCGATCCCAGTCCGCTGCGCGCCGGCAGATCTCCGTCATGATGAATTTCCATCCCCTGCTCAAAACCGAGGTGCTGGAGTATGGCGCGCACCGCCGGGTGCTGAATCTCGCCCACGTCCGTGCACAATTCCGTCTTTGAATAGACAATCCGGAATCGATGATCGAAAAATGGCGGTAGATAACGGACCGTGAGATAACAATATTTGTTGATCGACGTCGCCAGCACCGATCCGCCGTGCTCCCGGTACCAATCCGGGAAATCAGTCCCTCCCCCAAAAAACGAAACTCGATACGGTGTGCGGCTGATGATCATATTTTTTTCGGTGGCTTGTTCTCCGTGCGGCGAATTTTTACCGACCGGATAAAGTCCTCCCGCGCAGCATACGATTCGGGCGTGCCAATATCAAGGAAAGGCGCGCGCACCGGAAAAGCATAAACCCCCTCAGCCAGCCATTGCGGAAAGACGTCCCGCTCCAGCGAAAGCGGCGTCATGCCCGGCAATTGCTTGAGCCTGCTCGACGGAATCGCATAAACCCCGGCATTGATCCACCCCTTGCCCGAACCAGCTCCCTTTTCATCGAAACGCGAAACCCGCTTATCGTCACCAAACTCCAGCCGTCCATAGCGGCCGGCGTCATCCACCTCAGTGGATAGAATGGAAACTTGTCCCGGATGTTGCCCATGAAATTCAAGAAACGCGCCGAGATCAAAATCGCAAAAAGAATCCCCGTTCAAGACTAGCGCCAGCTCCGTTTCCAGCCGTGCACTGGCCAGCCGCAACGCTCCGCCTGTCCCTAAAACTTCCTTCTCAATCGAAAAAACCAGCTCCAGGCCGGGATTGCATTCGCGCGCCGCCTCCACGACCAGCTCGGCTCGGTAACCCGCGCAAATAATCGCCCGCTTGATTCCCCCCTGCAGCAGCATCTCCAGCAGATAATAGATATAAGGCCGCTCCTCCGCCGGGATAATCGGTTTCGGCACGTCCGTCACGCTACGAAGACGTGTGCCCGAACCGCCGGCCAAAATCAGCGCAGTGACTTTCGAAAGCGAACTCACGCGGGTCAAACGTTGCTGTAAATCGTGTTCCGCACAATCTCGTAACCCTTGATCAACTCAATGATACCGCGGTCCAGGTCCCATTGCGGCTTGAATCCCGTCGAGAGAATGCGCTGGTTCGAGACGATATAATCCCGCTTGTCCGGATCCTCCCCGATCGGCGCCTCGACAAAAACAAACTTAGGCAGATGCTTGCGAATCTTTTCGCACAGCTCAATCTTCGACAGATTCGCGTCCTCCAGACCCACGTTATAAGGTTTTCCCCGCATCGACTCGAACTGGTCGATCGCGTGGATGAACACATTCGCCACGTCCTGGATATGAATGTAGTTGCGCTTGAAATGACCCTCGAAAATCAGCACGGCCCGGTCGGTCACCGCCCGGTAAACAAAATCGTTCACCAGCAAATCGAGCCGCATCCGCGGCGACATCCCGAACACCGTCGCCAGGCGGAACGTGATTGAATTTTTCCGTTTCAGCACCGCCTCTTCCGCCTTCACCTTCGTCACGCCATAAAGCGAAAGCGGCCGCAGCGGCGTCTCTTCCGTGCAAAATTTGCCCTTCTCGCCCACGCCGTAACCGCTGTTGGTCGTCGGATAAATAATGCGCTGCTCGTCGTTCAGGATCGAACACAGCATCTCGATCGCGTTCTGGTTCGTCGTCGTCGCCCCGGTTTGATCGCGATCGCAGAGCGGCGCACCCACCAGCGCCGCCAGCGGAATGACAATGTCCACTCCCTTGGTCGCCTTGCGCAGCAATGCCTCGTCCCGGCAATCGCCCCGGATGATCTGGAAATTTTCAGAAGCGCAGCAATCGGCCAGCGTATACTGCCGGAAAATAAATGAATCGAGCACCGTTACCCGGTGCCCCGCCTGCAACAGGCGCGGCGTCAGCACCGACCCAAGATAGCCGGCTCCGCCGGTGATCAAGATGTTCTTCATCGCGTCGCTGCTAACCTAAATCGATCTCAAAATAACGCAAGAGCGCGGTCAAGCAACGCCCGCCTTATTTTGCGATAGCTTTTGGGCTAAAATGAGGTTGAATCTTTTTGCCCACTCCAACCCAACATGCCGCGACTCCCCGTCCTTTCCGTTATTTTCTCATTTCGCAATGAAGAAGACGTCATTCCTGAGCTGCTCAGCCGCTGCCGCGCTGTCCTCTCGAAGCTCGTGACTGAGAAACGTCTCTCCTCGTTTGAATTTGTTTTCGTCGATGACGAGTCGAGGGACAACTCCTTCGCCATGCTCAAAAAAGAAGCCGACACCGTCGGAGACGTCCGCGTTGTTCGCATGTCCCGTCCCTTTGGCGTCTCCGTCTGCGTCCTGGCCGGTATGCGCTACTCTTCCGGCGACTGGATTGTCTACATGGACACCGACCTGCAGGATCCGCCCGAGCTGATTCCCGAGCTGCTCAAGGTCGTCGAGAAGGATCCCGAGGTCCAGGTCGTCCACACCAAGCGCATGGCCCGCGATGGCGAAACCTGGATCAAGTTGTTCATCACGCGCATCGGCTATCTCATTCTCCACTTCCTCACCAAGTCGAAACTCCCGATCGAATGCGGCGACTTCAAGCTCCTCAGCCGCCGCGCCGTCAAGGAAGTCCTCAGGTTCAAGGAAACCAAGCCTTTCATGCGGTGGCTCGTCTGTTTGGTCGGATTCAAACAGGAATTTGTGCCCTACCGCCGCGAAGCGCGAGGCGGCGGCGATACCCACATCCCCATCCTCAGCTGGAGAGTCGTCTCCAATTTTCTCGAGTCCGCGCTCGTTTCCACTTCGATATTTCCGCTCCATTTAATTAGCGCGGCCGGCCTATTCTCCTCGCTGCTCTGCGGCCTGATCCTTGTTTACATCCTCATCCAAAAATTCCTCGGCCATAATCTTCCCGGCTGGACCGCTCTCATGTCCGCCGTCCTCTTTATTGGCAGCGTCCAGATTCTCTGCACCGGCCTCCTTGGTCTTTACCTCGCCTCCATCTTCGAGGAAGTCAAAGGACGCCCCGCCTTCATCGTCGACCAGACCTACGGCTTCTCCAATTCGCCCGGCGAAGAATTGCTCCTGCCCGCGTCGTGATGTCTCCGTCCGCCAATCGAGATAAAATTCCACAACGATATTTCAGCACCGGTCATGACCAGATCTAAGCTGCGCGCCCGGGTGAAACAGCCCGAAGATCATCAAGCGATCTTCTGCTTCCAAAAACTCAAGTGGGCTTGCCTGATTATGGCCGTCGGGCTGGCGATCGCCTTCGCCTGGGATGGCTGGCACGGATGGATATTGAAGAGTGGATATCCTAAAAATACATTCCTCCTCGCGCCCGAATTGCGCTTTTCCGATTACGAAAATGCCATCCACATCGCGGACGACGCTTGTCCTTACGATCCAGCCGTCGAGGATGGCTATTTCCCCTCCATCTTCTCGCTCTATCGATTCATCGGCCTCTTTCCCGGAGGTCCCGGCTTTTTCATCTTCCTGTGGATACACCTGGCCGCCACCCTCACGCTGCTCTCCTACGCGCTCTATCCCCTCATGCAACGGCTCATAAAACCGACCATGAAGATGAAAGTCATGGAGCCCCGGGAAATCGCCACAAGACGAAAATTCCGCGGACTCGTTTTAATATCTCTGGCCTCTTATCCGCTCTGGATGACGGTCGACCGGACCAATGACGTTGTCACAATGATTTTATTTCTCTCGTGGCTGCACCTGTCGACTCTCCTCATCGGGTGGTCTTACGCTCTCTATCCCTTCATCAAGTGGATGGGAAGAATCAGCCCGCGGATGGCCGTCCAGAATACTCGAAAAATCGCCGAGATGCGCAGCCTGCGCTACACCGCCTTTCTCGTTTTGATCTCTTACCCCATGTGGTTTGCCATCGACCGCGCCAATAGCGATATCACCATGTTTATATTGGTCGCCGCGGCTGTTTACTTTTACAACAAATCTCATTACGCGCTCGGGACCCTTTTCCTGCTCCCGGCGATTTGCTTCAAGGCCTATCCGGCCGTTATGCTGGCGCTGCTTCTGCGCCGCCGGAAGCTGCGCTGGATTTTTGTCTGCGTCGCCGGTTTCTTCATCATCAATTGGCTTAGCGTGCTGACCTTCTCTCATTCGGTCGTCGAGAACATTGGCCTCTGGAAGCGAGGCATGCACCTGACCCATGATAATTTTATCATCGAAAATCACGGCATCGTCGGCACCGCCACACCGTGGAATGGGATCAAGGTAATTATCGGTGCCGTTCACTACCTCTGGAGCGGCGACTCGCAAAGCGTCGCCGCTTTTTGGCGCGGACTTCGTCCAACCCTGGAAATCGCCCTGACCGCTTTTAACGCACTATGCGTTCTTGGCGCCCTTGTCGTGACTTTTTATACCGTCTTCGTCGAAAAAGAATTCCTGCGCCGCGCCGTTCTTCTTCTCCTGTTCATGACCATGGCCGGCCCCTATGGAATGGATTACAAACTTCTCCACGCCGAAACCGCCATGATTGCTCTTATCTTCCTGACCACGCGACGGCCAAATGATTTAATAATCGTCGTGCTGCTCGCTCTGGCTTTTATTCCAAAAAGAGAAATACTCATTCCCTACCTGGGCGTTTCCGCGACTCGCTATGAAGACACCGCCATTGGCATTCTCATCAATCCTCCTCTCATGCTTGCTGCGATGGCACTCCTGATGATCGACGGCTGGCGCCAATGGGATCCCAAATGGGCCGCGGCGCGGCTAAAATCGATTTTGCCTCCCGGTTACCGACCCACCTGACGAATCATGACGGATCCAAAATCCAATCATGAGGGCGTTGTCTGCCTTCGATTTTTCTTCGGCTACGTCGTTTTTATAATCCTCCTCGTCGGCGCCATTCTTTATGCCGGTCCCGTTCCCCAGGCCTGGTTCGGGCACGATCTCTTTGCCATCATGGAAGGCGGCTGGAAAATTCTTCATGGAAGCCGTCCCTATATTGACTTCGATACCCTCATGGGGCCGTTCACCCATTTGATCATGGCCCTCGGTCTCGCCATTACCGGCCCAACTCCCCGCGCGTTCCCCGTCGCAACCGTCCTGACTCTACTCCCGCTCGCCTTTTTTTGCTGGCGGGAATGCTCCGCCCGGATGCAACCCCTCACCGCCTTTCTCACCGCCGCCTACCTCTGCCTCGTCTGGACCGGCCCCTCGCCGCTTCATTTTGACTTTTGGGAAACGTCCTACGCCATGAACTACAATCGGCAATCCTACACGCTCCTCTCCCTGCTCGCCATTGTCCTTCTCATGCCATCCCGGCGTAACCAGCGAAACAACGGAGTCGCCATCGGCCTTCTCCTCGCCCTCATCCTCTTCTTTAAAATAACCTATTTTGTCGCGGCTCTCATTCTTCTGCTCCCGCTCGTTTTCATTGTTCGCTATTCCGCCAGTGAGATTCGCAAAGGCCTCATTGCATTTAGTCTCATCGCCATCCCCACGCTTATGTGGCTCGGCGGCCCTGCTGGTATCGCCGCCATGTGGTCAACCTACGCCAGCGCTGCCAAGGCGCGTGAACCAGCCCTCGTCGTCTATGGCATCGACCTTCTCGGGCTCGAGCTGCGCGGCCCACTCGTCATCACCCTCCTTGCCGTCCAATGCCTCGTCTGGCTTCAACGCGGCCGAAAAGATCTTCAGCCCATCACCGCGCGACGCCTTCCGGTCAACTACCTCTATATAGAAGCATTCATCGTCCTCGCCACCGCCAGCTTCGCCGAAATGGGCGGATGCCCCAATGCCCAGATCTTCGATATCCCCTTGCTCGGCGCCTATAACATCATTCTGCTCGACCGCATGCTGCGCGCGACCCCCATTGTTCCTGCCTTGAAGATCCGCTTTGTTTACTGGCTGGGCATTTTTTGCTCCGGCTTGATTTACGTCACGCTCGCCGTCACACCGCTCGTCGGAATTGGCTGGGCCGTCGGTGAAAGAGCGTACCCGGAAAATTATCCCGGCGACACGGTCATCGATTCCCCCGGCTTCCAGGACATCAAGTTCGTCAGCGATCGCGGCACCGGCTCCTACCCGCCGGGAGTCACCTACGTCACCAAGATCAACGACGGCCTCAATCTCATCCGCAAGCACGCCGAACTCGCCCACGCCCGCGTTGGCGTGCTCGATTTTTCCGACGGCCTTTCCCTCCCCCTCCAGCGACCCTCTCCGCCCAATATGCCCCTCGGGTTTCACTACGGCGTTTCGCTCAATGAAACCACCTATCTTCCACCTGAGCATATTTTCAAGGGATGCGATGTCCTGATGATTCCCCGCTACGTCGACTATGACAACAGGACCGTTCCCTGCCTGCTGACGGTCTACCGCGATTACCTCGACAAGCACTTCACCCAGATCGACCAGTCCCGGTTCTGGAATCTGTTCGTGCAGAAATAAGGCTGACTTTCTAAATTGACCGTGCAAATTTCAAAAATAATGCGCTGCACGATCATCATCCTCTTACTCGCGTCGAGCTTTATGCCGCTTCAGGCCCAGTCCGTGGCGGCAAAGGTGACCGCCATCGTCGGCACCGTCGAAATAAAAACTCCCGGCGCAACCCAGTTCCAGGCGCTCAAGCTCAATGACGCGGTTCCCGTCGGCAGCGTCATCTCCACCACGAAAGACGGCGAAGTTATTTTACAGGGTATCGGTGGCAGCCTTTTCAAGGTTGAGCACGATAGTCAGGTCTGGGTCGACCAGTTGACCTCAAACCCGGCCAATCAATACAAACCCACCCCGTCGAGCCAATCGCAATATTCCATCGACCGTGGTGGCGCCAGCTACATCTTCGATCAATTCCCCGACGAAAAATCAGACCACCCCGATTCCTATTTCAAAATAAAAACGCCCGGCGGAATTGCGGCCGCGCGCGGCGGCTCCGGATACATGAGCTCCGAGGGAGAATTCGGCGCGGTCAGCGGCACGCTCGATGTCCACACGATTACAGGCCAGCAAATTGCTGTTCCCGCCGGCTCAGGCGGCACTCTCTCCCTCAAGGATGGCATTAGCCCCATCCATGCCATCGCCGAAACTCCCAATTATGGGACCCGTGTCGCCTCAGTCCTCAATCTCGCCAACAATGGCGTCACGCGCGGACTCATCAATCCGCGTGAAAGAATATCGGCCGCCATGTACGCGCATCAGGCCGGATTTACGCCCGATCAGGTCAACGAGATGATGAGCCGTCCGCCGCACGCGCAATGGAACCGCGAACCCGACATGAACCAGAATTGGAATCGCCAGGACTGGAACAAACCGGGAGCGAATCAAGGAAACTGGAATAAACCCGGCTCCAATCAACAAAATGGGAACAAACAGAATTGGAACAACCTGAACCCCAACAAGCAGGATTGGAATAAACAAAACTGGAACCAGAAAAAATGGCAGCAAAATGAACCGGAGAGCAAAAATCAAACCCGGCCGGGCAAAAAAACCGAAAAAGCCGTCACTAAAAAGCCAGCCCGTAAAAAACGCCTGGAGAATCAACCCGAGGCCTTTTCTTCCACGCCAAATACTCGCTCCGGCTTGCTCAAGCCTGCGATCGGTGTCTCGCCCAGGTCCGTGATCGTAAATCCCTCGCCGATCCGCTTGCGTGTCTCCTCCGAGATAAGAATTGGGACATGAAACTTCTTCGTCGTTGATTCCAGCCGTGACGCCAGGTTCACCGTCGACCCGATCGCTGTGTAATTATTCCGCTTCGTTGACCCGATATTGCCGACCAGCGCCGGGCCGCTGTGGATGCCGATGCCGCACTCGATCGCCTGCAGCCCCTTCTCCTTGCGACGAGCATTGAACAGCCCGATCGCCCGCCGCATCTCAATCGCCGCTCGCACCGCCCGTTGCGCATGGTCCTCCTGCGCCTCTGGCGCGCCCCAGAACGCCATGATCGCGTCCCCGATAAATTTATCCAGTGTGCCGTCATATTTGAAAACCGCCTCCACCATCACTTCAAAATATTCGTTTAAGAGCGCCGTCACGTCTTCCGGCTCCGTCGCGTCCGAATAAGTCGTAAACCCGCGAATGTCGCTGAACAGGACCGTAACGTCCTTCCGCACGCCGCCAAGCTCCAGGTTTTCCGGCTTCGCCAGGACCTGCGACATGATTTTTTCCGAAAGATAAACCGACATGATGCTGCGAATCCGCCGCTTCTCCTTCTCCTCCCCAAAATAACGCAGCGAAAGCGTGCAAAACAAAATCGAGGCCAGTCCCGCGCATGGCATCACCGACGGTGTCCACAAATTTCCCGCAAAAAAAAGCAGCGTCGTGCCGATCAGCCACCCGCCCCCGAACATCAGCCCCGCTGGCAGCAGCAGCCAGAACCTGACCCGAAGCGCCGTCAGCGCAAACGCGAATGCAATCGCAAAGAGCGCGGTCATCCAGAAAAACGTTGGAACAGGCCGCAGAAAATCGCCCTTCAACACATTATCAATCGCGTTCAGATGCATTTCCACCAGCGGACCGTTCGCCGCGATCGGCGTTGCTCCCTCGTCGGCCAGCCCTTCGGCGACGAATCCGATCATCACAATCGAATCGGCCAGATGCGGAAATTTTGGCGGCAACGGTTTGCCCTGTTCCTTTTCCCGCAGCAGCTTCGCCAGGTCGAAATAACTGATCTCATTCGAAAAATCCTCCGTCCCGTTGCGGAAATTCACGCGCATCCGGCCCTGTCGGTCGATTGGAATATGCCACTCAAGCCGCCCCTTTCCTCCGGGCATTACGATCTCTTCTCCGATTCGGACGCGAACCTGTTCCGGCGCAGCCTGCGCATAAAGCATCAACGTTTGCAGCGTCAGCGAAGGAAAAACCCGGCCGTTCGCCTCGACGACCAATGGCAATTTTCGATGAACGCCGTCGGCGTCCGGCTCGCAATTCACAAAACCGAAGTAACTCGCCGATCGCAACGCCGGGAATGGAAGCTGCGTCTGCTTGAATGAAATCAATCCCGACCGGTCGCCCTCGATCTGCGGCAGCGGCTGCGTCGGGCCCGGATCGCCGGTCGAATCGACAAGCGGATCAACTGACGAATTGGCGCCTGTCGTCAAATTCGGGATCCGATGCGCCGCATTAACGAACGCCGCGTCACCGGACGGATTATCTTTTCGCTCCTCCGTGAAAAGAATATCGTAAGTCACCGTCGCGGGGTTCTCCTTCGCCAGCAATTCCATCAGCCCCTGGTGATATATCCGGTTGAATGGCCACGCCCCAAACTTGCGCAGCGTATAATCGTCGATTTCCACCAGCACCAGGCGTGGATCGGGTGCAACTGGCATCAGCGCCTTGCGCAACTTGAATTGCGCGTCCAATCCATTTAATTCAATCCTCCGGCAAAAACTGAATCGATCAAGTGCGACGACCGCCAGCGTCGCGGCCAATGCCAAAACCAACGATACGAGGACATGACGCTTTTTCATTTCCAATCAACAATTTTCAAAGGCGATCATGAATTGGAAACTCAAATTCACAACTGCTAAATCCAAAATCGCGCACGGCAGCCAACAGCATCAACTCTCGGAAAGACCGCTCAACTTGATTCTCCCCGTCTTGATCGTCCGCTTCAGATCCTCAATGATCCCGCCCGATTTAGCGCCCTCATAAGGAAGCCGCACCGCCACCGTTGTGCCATGCCCCTCCCGGCTTTCCAGCGTCACGTCGCCGCCATGCGCCTGGCAAATCGAACGCACAATCGAAAGTCCCAGCCCCGATCCCCCCACATCCCGCGACCGCGCCTTGTCCGCCCGGAAAAACCGGTCGAACACCCGCGGCAACATCTCTTCCGGAATCCCGATCCCCGTGTCCTTCACGCGCAAAACCGCGTAATTCCCCTCTGGCATCACCGAAATCTCAATCGAGCCGCCCGCTCCCGTGTACTTGATCGCGTTATCGACCAGGTTGACCACCACCTGCTTGAGCCGTGGCGGATCGCCCTCAATTTGAATGGACTGAAGATTGGCCATGTTTATCTGGATCTTCTTCTCTTCCGCCAACAACGACATCTGCTCCAGCGTCGAGCGCGTCAGCGCGGCCAGATCCAGCGTCTCATATTGCAGTTGCGCTTGCCCCGCTTCCAGGCGCGAAACCGCCAGCAAGCCCTCCACCACTTTCCCCAGCCGCTCCGTCTCCTCCAGCATGCTGGCGATCGTCTCGCGGACGTGCGGGGAAGGATTCGCCTGCTGCATCGCCACCTCCAGCTCACCGCGCATGATCGTCAACGGTGTCCGCAACTCGTGCGACGCATCCGCCGCAAAACGATTCGTCTGCTGGAACGATTCCTCCAGCCGCGCCAGCATTCGATTCAATGCCAGCGAAAGCTCCTCCAGTTCGTCGCCCGTCTTTACCACCGGCAAACGCTGGTCCAGATGACGCAAAGAAATTCTCTCCGCCGCATCCACGCTTTGCTTTACCGGCAGTAATGCTCGTCCCACAAGAGCATAAGCTCCACCCACTGCCATCGCGACGACCACTGGCAAACCCAGCGCCAGTGTCGCTAAAAGCCCATGCAAAGTGACTTGGATTGCTGCATAAGGAGCGCCAATCTCGACTAAATAGCTTTCACCGCCCTTTTGCGGAAATTCGTCCGCCACAAATAACAAACTTGAATTGAGAAATAGTTCTCCATCCACAGGGCGGAAATTCCGGTTGAGCTGCGGAATTTTCTTTGGATTGAAACTCAGGTTTTTGGACTGTCCCGATGCATAAAAAATGCTCCCGTCCTTGCGCGTAATCCGAAAAAACCGGTCGTTGGCTTCAGGCGCGAATCCGGTTTTTATCTCTTCAATGACAAATGACTCCCCCTTCTCCTCAATCAACGGAAGCAAATTATGGCCGATTTGCGCCGCTCTACGCTGCATGCCAGTCTGCAGGTAGGAATAAAGATAATGTTGCAACCCATAATAAGTATAAATCCCGACCGAGAGACAAACCCCGAACAAAAGAACCGCAAACCATCCGATCAGACGAAAACGAAACGACCGCGAATTCATGCCGGCTCCTCGTCGCTCAATGTATAACCGACGCCGCGGATCGTCTTGATCAATTTCACCTTCCGCTTCTCGTCGATCTTCGCCCGCAGCTGCCGGATATACACGTCCACGATGTTCGTCAGCCCCTCAAAACTCTGGTCCCACACATGCTCGATGATCATTGTCCGCGACAACACGCGTCCCCGGTTCGTCGCCAGGTATTCCAATAGCGCAAATTCCTTCGCCGTCAGCTCGATCCGCTCCCCGTCGCGCTTCACATGGTGCGTCATCAAGTCGATTTCCAGCCCGTCGATCTTCAGCACGCTCTCCCGCTTCACCGCGCCACGCCGGATCAACGCCTTGATTCGCACCAGCAGTTCCGCGAACGAAAACGGCTTCGTCAAATAATCGTCCGCTCCCGCTTCAAAATTCTCCACCTTCGTCTTCACCGAGTCGCTCGCCGTCAGGATCAGCACCGGCACGGTTTGATTCCCCTTGCGCAACCGCTTCAAAATTTCCGTTCCCGTCATCCGCGGCAGATTCAAATCGAGAATGATCGCGTCGTAAGAATAAGTTTCCGCCATGTCCAGCCCCGTGTCGCCGTCCTTCGCAAAATCGACCGCGAATTTCTCCGCCTGCAGCCCCCGGACCACAAACCGGATCACCTTTTCCTCGTCTTCGATCAGCAGTATCTTCACGACAAAAAAAATTACCCGCAAACGCGCGCGAAGAAAACCTGTAAAAAAACTGCATGCATTTTAATTGGAACGGACCGCTTCCGTTCCGCCAGTCTTCTCTTACGAAGAAGACTGCGCGGAACTCAGCTGCTTGTTAATGGTTGAAAATACCGCCGTCACCTTGGCGCCCAAAGCTTGCAGGACCGTGATCGCAACCACCGAAATAAAGGCCAGGATCAGCGCGTACTCAACCAATGTTTGCCCCGACTTGCGGTTCCTATTTGATTTCATCTTCGTTTGCATACCCCACCCTAATCCACGAACATGAGGTTATGATGAAACCCACATTAAAAATCCTTCAGAATCAACGCATTGCATAATGCCATGCAACGCGAAACATCGACCCAAGCGCAACCAACCATTAAAAGAGTGCAATCAATCGCTAGCGGCCTCGAATCGAATGATTTAGGATGACGCATGACTTCCACCCTGCAAGCGGCTGCCCCCGCCACAACCGAACGGGGCTATTCCCCCAGCCCCGGCCTGCAGAAAAATATCGAATCCGATAACCGCCCCCTCACCTGGACGCTCGGCATCGCCCTCTTCATCGGCGGCGCCATTATTGCCGCCGTCTTGATCTGGGCCGGAATGACCTCCGCCGGCGCGCCCGATCCCACCCGCGCCAATACCAGCCGCACCGCCGCCATCCTCGATGTCGCCGTCCTCGTCTTTCGTGAAGGACTCGAATGCATCCTCGTCCTCGCCGCCATCACCGCCAACATGATCGGCGAAAGAAAAATTCACCGCAAACCCGTCATGGCCGGCGCCACCGTCGGCTTTGGCGCCACCTGGATTACCTGGTTCATCGCTGTGCGCATCGTCGACAGCCTCTCCGAAAATGTCTCCGCCCTCAACCTCCAGGCCGCCACCGGCCTCCTGGCCGTCGTCGTCCTCCTCATCGTCATGAACTGGTTTTTCCACACCGTCTACTGGGGCGGCTGGATGAATATCCACAACCGGTCCAAGAAAAAATTGCTCGAAAGCGCTGAGTCATTCCAAATTACCCGCGTGCGCTTGCTCTGGGGCCTTGGCCTCCTCGGCTTTGCCTCCTTCTACCGCGAAGGATTTGAAGTCGTTCTCTTTCTCCAGAGCTATTACCTCCGCCTCGGCGGCCTCACCGTTTTCTCCGGCACCATGCTCGGCCTCTTCTTCACCGGCATCGTCGCCCTCCTCACCTTCGTCGCTCATCGCCGATTGCCCTATCGCAAAATGCTCATCCTCACCGGTGTCCTCCTTGGCCTCGTCCTCATCATCATGGTCGGCGAGCAAGGCCAGGAAATGCAGCAGGCCCATTGGATTTCCACCACCACCGTCGCGTGGCTCGCCCCCTACGTTCCCGATTGGATGGGCCTCTGGTTCTCCGTTTTCCCCACCGTCGAATCTTTGGTGATGCAGGGTCTGGCCGCCGCGCTCGTCATCGGCTCCTATTTCCTCGCGAAATCCAGGACCACCGATCCCGCCGACGAAACCCGCGCCGTAGTCTAAAGACTATCGCCGCGCCTCAATTCGGTCCGGCTTGAAAGGCGGCGTATTCAGGAAACTCAACTCCTTCGAGTTGATTTCCGCCTGTAGATCTGGCACCAGTTCGAGCGGGGGATCCAGGATCACCGAATACTTCCACGCCCCTCCCTCCTTTTCAAATTGGATCAACAGAAAGCGCTCGCCGTTTTGAGTCTTGTTCAAGTACCCGTTCATGTTCCCGCCGTAAATCAAGTTGGCGTAAGGGCCGCCCGACGACGTGGCGATATAATGAAATAAACTCGTTGGCGGCAGCTTCGGTCCGCTCTTCTTCAGCATCGCAAAAAAATCCTTCGGAAACTTCATCCCGTTGCTTTCAAAAGCGACCTGCAGATTATTAAGCCGGGTCGACGTCACCACCGTGGAGAGCAACGCCGGATCCTCATGCTCGATCGAACTCAAATAATCCGCATAGACCTTCTCCAGCGTCGGCCGCAATTCATCATGCTGATATCCCGTGCTCTCCGCCCCATAAGCCGCCACTCCGATTACAAAAAGAACACCGACAAAAAACGCCCCGAATTTTGTTTTCATAATGTTTTTCCTCAACCGCAGGTCTTTCACTCTAATCGACCAATTTTTTAAACGCAAATCCGAACCTCCTTGCATATTGCCTTCTTGCCCCCGTCCGCCCCGTTTCCTATACTGGAACACTCATCCTATGAAAACATCCCCTCTCCAGTCGACTGTCACCGCTCTCCTCGCCGATGGCAAAGGCATCCTCGCGGCCGATGAAAGCACTCCCTCCATTTTGAAAAGATTCGAGTCGATCAAGCTCGCCTCCACCGAGGAATCCCGCCGCGACTACCGCGACATGCTCCTCACCACCCCCAAGCTCAACGAATTCATCAGCGGCGTCATCCTCTTCGACGAAACCCTTCGCCAAAAATCCAAAAGCGGCGCCCTCTTCCCCCATGCCCTCGCCAAGCAGAACATCGTCCCGGGAATTAAAGTCGATGCCGGAGCCGTCGCTCTCCCTCACTTCGCCAACGAAAAAATGACCCAGGGACTCGACGGACTGCGCGAACGACTCGCCGAATATCGCGAACTCGGTGCCCGCTTCACCAAATGGCGCGCCGTCATTACCATCGGCGAACATATCCCCACCCGCACCTGCCTCGAGACCAACGCCAAGGCCCTCGCCCTCTATGCCGCCCTCAGCCAGGAAGCCGGCCTCGTGCCGATCGTCGAACCCGAAGTCCTCATGGACGGCGCCCACACCATCGCCCGCTGCGAGGAAATCACCGCGTTCACCTTGCACAGTCTTTTCACCGCCCTCTTCGAGCATCGCGTCGTCCTCGAGCACACCATCCTCAAAAGCGGCATGGTCCTCTCCGGCAAGGATTGCCCCCAGCAGGCCGATCTCGCCGAAGTCACCGAGGCCACCATCCGCTGCTTCCGCCAAACCGTTCCCGCCGCTGTACCGGGAATCGTTTTCCTCTCCGGCGGCCAAAGTGATGTCGCCGCCACGCAACGACTCAATGCCATTTGCAAAATCAGCGGTTCCCCCTGGCGACTCACCTTCTCCTACGGACGCGCCCTGCAGGCTCCCGCCCTCAAGACCTGGAAAGGTTCCCCCGACAATGTTGCCGCCGGCCAGAAAGCGCTTTTCCACCGCGCCAAATGTAACGGCCTCGCCACACAGGGCAAGTACTCGGACCAGGTCGAAAAAACGGTCGCCTGATTTATTTTTTCGAAGACTTCGCATCTTCCGCTTTTTGAACAAGCTGCTTCAATTCGCGGATTTGCTTCAGCACGGACGGCAGCTTCAACATCGCGGCAGTCATCCGCGCCCACTCCCGCGAATCGACCGCAGGGAAACCTGAAACCACCGCGCCCGTTTCAATATCGTTCGTCACGCCGGCCTGCCCATATACCGTGGCATTATCGTGAATCGTCAAATGCCCCGCCACGCCCACCTGCCCGGCGATCCGGACTTTCTTGCCGATGACCGTGCTTCCTGCCAGCCCCGATTGCGCGCAAATCACGCTGTCCTCGCCCACCACGCAGGAATGTCCCACCTGCACCAGGCTGTCGATCTTCACCCCGCTCCGCACCACCGTTTCGCCCACCGACGCCCGGTCGATCGAGCTCAGCGACTGAATCTCCACGTCGTCCTCGATCACCGTGATGCCCGATTGCGGAATCTTGTAATAATGCGCGTTCGCCATCGGCACAAAACCAAACCCGTCCCCGCCGATCACCACGCCGTTGCCAAGCGTCACGCGATTCCCAATCCGGCAAAATTCGCGGATCGACGCTTGCGCGTGCGCTACAAAATGATCTCCAATCTGCACACCCTCATAAATCACCACGTGCGGATGAATCGTCGCGTTGCGCCCGATGACCACATTCTCTCCAACCACCGCATACGCGCCAATCGACGCCCCTTCCCCAATCCGCGCCGACGCCGCGATCGATGCCGTCGCATGAATTTCCGCCTTCGGCTTCGGTGGCTGATAAAAAAACGTGATCGACCGTGCAAAATCAAGATAAGGATCCTTCGAGATAAGGCATGCCGTCCGAATCTGCTCGATCGGCTTGCGCACCAGCAACGCCCCCGCCCGCGTCTTCTTCACCAGCGGCGTATATTTGGGATTGGCCAAAAACGTCACATGCTCGGGCCCCGCATGGTCAATACCGGCAACACCTCTAATTTCAATGTTGCCGTTGCCGATCAATTCACATCCAAGATTTTCCGCCAAATCTGACAATTTCATAATTTTAATGGGAACAAGCCATAATTCCGCCTGTTCGTGGTCTTAAGACGCCGATTTTGTGGATTGAGTTACAAAAAATCAACTCGTACTTGAACCAAAATCCTAACGCCTTGCCTTGAAGAAAGATGCCCCTCTTCAGGGAGTGGGCGTGGTGCTCTGGCTCTGCGCTGCAGCCGCTGCGGCTGCGGTGGCTGCATTATAACTGGCAGCGTCGGCGGCGTATGCGGCCGCAACCTGGCTTGCGCTTCCCGGTGGCAGCAACGCTCCATTAGCGCCTGCAACGGCTGCCGGGGTCGCAGCAAATGTAACTGTAGTGTTCGTCGTGTTAAGCCCGTAAGGATCGCTCTGGGAAGGAACGAAGACACCGTTTGAAAATTGACCCACGTTGCCGACAACCTGGTCAGGAATTTGCGCCGGCCCATTTATCTGTCCGCCCGTTGCGGATAGAGCGGACGTGCCGCCTAAAGTTCCGGGCTGCCCTGAAGAACCGGTCGGAATTGAACCCGCCGGAATTGAACCGCGCGTCAAGGCGGTGCCGCCAGCCACGCCGGACGTCCCGCCGCTGAACGCAGACAGAATAGCGTTCGAGCTCGCGGGCGTTGATGTTGAGTTCGCTGTTGATGTTGAGGTCGGCGGAGCCCCGGGCCCCTGGTATAATGTAATGCTGTGGCCAAGATCGTCCGTGGTCACGATGACATCCCCGTTATCGTCCGTGCTGGCTGAAAGAAATGTCAGCTTCGGTGGCGTCGGATTATCAAAAAGTGTGTGTCTATCTCCATTCGAATCGATTCCAAACACATTTCCATTGGCATCAACCGAGGCCGAGACATAAAACGGCGCGTTAGTGGGACCGGAACCCAGCGTTCCATTCGATTGCGCCGTCGGGCCCGTCACAGAAACATATTGAGTGCTGCCATCGGCAGTTGTAGCGCTCGAATTTGAATTGCTCGAAGAACCCGAAGCGCTCGCCATCGGTGACGGTTCCATCGCCGGGTTGATCACCATGCCGTCTGCCCCAATCGTGCCTGGAGGATAAACCATACCCGAAATCGGAGGCCCTACGTAACCCGTGGGAAACATCGGTATCTGCGGCTGCCCACCGGAGCTCTGTCCGGCTAAATAAGCCGTGGCTTGCACGTTATAAGCCGCCGCTACGGCCCCCTCATTGATATTCTGTGTCAGGTCGGCGATAAGCTGCGGCAGGCCCTCGTTGCCAGTTCTCGCGTAATAGGCAATTTCAGCGGCATTAAACGTCATCCCGTTGGGCAGTTGAATATAATTGGCCACCGGGATTACCCAGCCCGGCTGCACCGCGATCGGCACCTGCTGCACCACAGTCCCGCCCAGGTATTGCGCAATTTGCTGCGCCGTCGCATCCGAGGCATATTCTCCCGTTCCCTGCTGCATTGCTCCTGTGAAAGGATTCGATCCCCATGTTTCGCTCGAGTCCAGGTACGTCACATTGACCTGATTATTCATTATCGCCTCAGCCAGCGCATAAACGCCGACCGGCGCCGTCCCCGTCGATTGGGATTGCACATTGCAAGCCAGCACGACACTTAAAGCGAGTAACAACAGGGTTTGTTTTGGTGAAATTGGGCTCATCATAACGACAGCAGTTCTCTCTCGACGACTCATTACTCTCTAATAATACCGAATTTGACCCTGAATTACAGGCACCTCGAACCCCATATAGGTCATTTTCCGGTTAATAATTATAACGTTAATCACTCAATTCCAATATGTTATCCGTTTTTAGCTTTTTATCATGAAGTTGTTGCGTTTCTCTCTGGTACGCCGACGCGCAACGAAACCCAGCAGCCCCAACCCGCCAACCAGCATCGCGTAAGTCGAAGGCTCCGGCACAAGGTCTAACAGAAAAGCTTCATCGATACCGGCGGGAGAGTAGTAGCCGTACCCGACGATCTGTCCACTGTCATTGATGCCATCGGCATCAATGAGCGTCCAGCCCGCGCCACTGGCGTCAAGCACCGTATTGAGATCGACCATGACCCCGCCTATGGTGACAAAGGCATGCTGTGTCGTATTATCGGCAAGCAAGGAATAGCCGACAATAGTTCCGGAGCTATTGATGCCTTGGGCAACGCTGGTGTTTCCACCCAGAGAGCCCAGATCGGTCATCACCCCGCCCGAATCACTATAAGCGTGATAGGCGGCGTTTCCGGTTGTCTGGGCATAGCCCACAATCGTTCCTGCGCTATTAATTGCGTAGGCGTCGCTGGTGGTTCCCCCAAGGGTGCCGAGGTCGGTCATCGTACTGCCCGAATAGACGAAAGCGTGTTGTCCTGTGTTTCCCGTGGGTTGGGCCCAACCCACGATGGTGCCTGAGTTATTAATGGCCCTGGCGAAGCCAGAATTTCCACCCAGCGTCCCGAGACTGGTCATCACTCCGCCCGAATCCTTGAATGGTTGATACTGGTAGGTCAGATCCATCGCGGCGCCAACGACGGTTCCCGCGTCATTGATGCCGTAAGCTTGACCCCAATATCCGCCAAGAGTGCCGAGGTCGGTCATCACCCCGCCCGAATAACTGTAAGGGTGGTGGTCACCAGCGGAGGTGTAGTTGGCATTGCCAACGATGGTTCCGCTAATGTTGATGCCGTAGCCTTCGCTTTCATTTCCCGTACCAAGGGTGCCGAGACTGGTCATCACTCCGCCCGAATAGCTAAAAGCAAAGAAATCAGCATCTCCGGCATTGTAAGAGCCGCCCGAAATGACTCCGTTGTTATTGATTGCATAGGCTTGGCTCTGGTCTCCACCCAGCGTGCCCAATCCGGTTACACTATAAGGTTGCGCTTGGGCCGAAGAAAAACCGAGAAGCGCCAGAAAAGAGAATATAAAGAACAGGAGCTTCACAAGTTAATATACGCCAACAATCTACATTCATCAAATCAATCCCCGTATCTCATTGATTCTGTGATGCTAAAGGTCGCCTGCTCCATGAGCGTATATGCCCTCTAAACGTCCTAAACGGAGTGCCGAGCGAAGCACAATCAGCCGCTGATACGCGCTTCACTTATGATTCTTGCCCAATAAATGCCTGCGATTGCTGAAGAACTTCTCTGTCCAATTACCCAGACTGTGCCGGACCGGTTGTATAATCGACGAAGGAGAAGAATTTTCCCCGCCCTCCAGCGCCGCCCCAACGATCTTTTGGCGCAAATCATTCGCGAGCGCGAGCGAATCGGGTTCAACCACAATGCTCATGTGATTTCCATGCAGACGAACAACCTGCGCCTGCGGAGCCAGCTTTTTCCATATCGCTCCGACCTGTGTTAAACGGTGCGGAGGCGTTGTCTTTGCTTCATAAACCACCACGGGACCCGGATAGGCCTCCGCCTTGTACCGGAACGCTGCGTTGTAAAAAGCCTTCATGAACTCTAAATGCGATGGCTTATAAGCGGCTGCGTTTATAAAATTTTCTATCGGATGGCGTGCGGTTTTATCTTCAGCCTGCGCTCCGGTCAACCCTATGTGGCCGAACGCCTGCACCCGCCTGACCAACGCTTGTCGCGCTGCCTGGTCCTGGCTTGTCCTGATCATCCAGTCTGGGAAATTGGCCAAAAGCTTCGCCAAATAGAGCGGATTCTGCGGACTGAGCCCCGCCTTGATATTCTCCGGCGCTTTGTCGATCGCCGCCAACAGGCTGACCTTGCGTCCGCCCGCCATCAACTGCTGCGACATCTCCAGCGCAACCGTCGCCCCCACCGACCATCCGCCGAGCATGATCGGCCCCTCCGGTTGAATCTTGTTCAGTGCCTCGACGTAATGCTGCGCCATCGCTTCAATCGATACGGGGAACTCCGGAGTGCGCAGTTTGGACGGCACCTGCACGCCATAAAACCGGATGTCCGGCCCAACCAGCGACGCGAGCTCGCTATACCCCGACGCCACGCCCGACAAAGCGTGCACACAATAAAATGCCGGGCCCGACTCGTTGTCGGTTAACGGCACAATCGGCTCCGTTACTTTGCTGCGTATCTCCATGAACCGCGCTCGTGTCCCGGCGTGGCTGATAGTCGAACGCTGCGAATCCATAAAATCAATTAAAGCCGAAGAACAGACCGTGAGCGCGAGAAACCCGCGTCACGTGCTTCCATCGGGCGAGCCGCGTAATGGCCTTCATGCGCTAACCTAAGCCAACAACCATTGCGCATCAAATGAATCGCTCCATGCCATTGATTCCGTGCGACTAAAGACCAGAGAAACTACCGCACGGACTGCACCCGGCTGAAGCTGGCGCGGGTTTGAACACCTTCGACTCCGCGCTTCCGTTTTTGCGCTTGAACTTCTTACTTGTAAACCGGCACGCGCTGATAATCGCCGTTATATTGAACTCCATCAATGTTCCGGGAAGGGACATAGACATTGCGAATGGTAGGACTACTGTCTTGGTCGGCAATCCATGGTGCAGGGATTCCATAGATCGCCTCGCGCTCGTAAATTCCCTTGACGATCTCGGCCCGCTTCGCATCCTGGCCGTCTTTAACACCGGCGAGATAGGCGTCCATGCGTTTATTATTATAAAATTGCTCAAGTCCGTAGGCGATGCCGGCGCCGCCCAGCCCCCCCAGGATGCCGCCAGTGGTGCCTCCCAATTTATTTCCCAGCAAATAACCACCACCGCCCGCGACACCGATGCCGGCCAGGGCAACTGCGGAATCACCCACTGCTGAGGTTGTACTTTCGCCGGCCGTGTACGGCTCTTGACTCGCGCAACTGGAAAAACAGAGAGTTATCAAACAAAACCAAGAGATCACTTGTAGATCAACGCGACGCATTCTTTCTCCTATGTAAGTGGAATGAGCCAAAGAGCAAGCTTTAAGATGATATTTCATTCGTCTCTGGAGACAGAATACCGATTATAAAATCTCCGGTCACGTCAGAATTATTCAGGACGGTCAAGGCAGAGTCGCATGCCCGATTGCCAGCTTGCCCCGCATCGACTCCCCCTCTACATTTCCCCTATCGGCTCTTAACAATCAACATAAGCCCGGGTGGCGAAATGGCAGACGCACAGGACTTAAAATCCTGAGGACCTCAAAGTCCGTGCGGGTTCGAGTCCCGCCCCGGGCACATTGAAGCATGGGAACTTCCAGCAACGAGAATTTACCGCCGGCGAAAAATCGCATCTTGCGCGACATCGCGCTTGGCCTCGGCTTGATCCTCTTCTTTTCCTGGTCCGCCGTCGTGTATAGTTTGTGGACCACTGGCGGTTGGTATTATCTCGGCAACGGCGATATAAAAACCGGCGACATCTTCAAGCATTATGCCGCCGGCAACTTTGTCGCCGCCCACGCCTGGCTCGGCCTCTACAACGGAAACCGCTTCCTCGAATGGGAAAGAGAAGATCGTCGCTTCCTCCAGCATGAAGCCCTCGTCTCCACCCAGGTTGCGCCGCCGATCCGCATCCGTCCCGACAATTTCCCCGAATTCGAGGATCACTTCTACGTCTATCCCCCGCTCGTCGCCCTTTTTGCCTCCCCCTTCATTCACATCGATTTCTTTACGATCTCCAACGCGTGGTTCGCCCTCTCCATCCTCTTCTATGCCGTCGCCTGGATCATCTGCCGCCGCACCCAGCCCGAATTGAAATTATGGACCTTACTTCCATCCGTCTATTTCTGGGCGATGCCCAGCTTCTTTGTCTGTCTCTGGATCCTCCAGAACAGCACCCTCACCCTCCTCTTCATTGTCTGGGCCGCCGCCCGCCTCAACCGCGGCCGCGACATCGAGGCCGGCCTCATCCTCAGCGCCCTCTTCTACAAACCGCAAATCCTCGTCTTTGTCCTCATCTTCATGCTGGCCGCGAAACAATACCGTTTCGTCGCGACCCTCGCCACCGCCTCGGCTCTCTGGCTGCTCGTCGGCGTCGTCATCTGCGGCGGGATGGCCTACTCGGGATGGCTCGCCGTCCTCAGCCAAAAAATTCATCTCCACCGCCTCGAAAATTATTATGTGGGGATCAGCCCCATCTCGCTCTACACCTTCTTTTATCCCCACTCCGATACTCCCGTCTGGTTGATTCCCCTCTTGAGCGCTTTCGGATTTCTCCTCACTGCCTGGCTCGGCTGGCGCATGCGTAATTTTATCGCCGAACGCGATTGGCAACCCTCCTTCCTCCTCTACGTCGCCGTCGCGCTTTGGGCCGCCTTCTCGCCCGTCGTCTTTTTTTACGATTGGCTCCTCACGCTCCCCTGGTTTTTCGTGATCGCCTCCTATCTCAAGGATCGCGTCAGTCTTTATTTATTGGTCGGCGCCTACGTCCTTATCGTCAATGGACTCCACCTCACGCTCACCTACCTCTATCCCGCGCCTCCGTTCGGCGCAATCCTCTGCCCTCTCTGGATGGCCGCCTCCGTCGCGCTCATGTTGCAATTGGATACCTCGCTTGAAAAAAAGCGTCTCCCCCGGCCGGAACCAAAATATTAATGCGCCGCCGCCGCGGGCGCGCTGTGCTAATGCGCTGCCGTGGGCGCACTGTGCTTAAGGCACGAGTAAACCACCTTCGTGAACATCTCGCTCGTCACCATCCCCGACTTCCCCCACGGGTCGTTCAGGTACTCAATCGGCTTCGCCGCCACCGCCTCGTCCACCGTTTTCCCCGCGTCGAACAACGGTTTGATCTTCTCCCGCGCCGCGATCAGCATGTCGCGGAACTTGATCAAGTCCTCCCGCTTCCCCAGCGGCCCGTGACCCGGGATGATCTTCGTCTCCGCGTTGATCTGCCCCAGCAGCCGGTCCGCCGCCGCGATCATCCCCTCGATCGACCCGCCCGTCGACGCGTCGATGAACGGAAATCTTCCGTTGAAAAACAGATCGCCCGTGTGCACCACGTTCAGGCTCGGGAATAAAACAAACGAGTCCCCGTCCGTGTGCGCCGGCGGAACATGCGTGATCTGCATCCGCTGCGGATGCAGCGTCATCGCCTCCTCGAACGTCACCGCCGGCAGCGCCACCAACGGCAGCGGCGGCACGTCCTTCCCGAAAAATTCAATCCGCGTCGTCTGGCTCAGCCGCTTCCGCACATTGTCCTGCGCATAAATCCGCGCCCCCGCCTTCGCCATCGCCTCGTTCGCCCCGACATGATCAAAATGCCAGTGCGTGTTCACCAGCGTCCGCAGCGGCTTGCTGCTCAATCCCGAGATCGCCGCCAGAATGTCCGACGCCCGCGACGGCACTCCCGCGTCGATCACAGTCAACTCGTCCGCTCCCTCGTAGATCACGATGTTCCCACCCGGCCCGCTTAGTAAGCGCAGATCCGGTACAATCACGTCGATCTTGATCGGGGCCGTGTCGAACGGCGACGCCGCGCTTGCCGCGTTCGCCGCAACCGAGCCCGGCGCCGCCACCGGCGTCGGCGCAGGCGCGACCGACGATCCGCTCGACGTCAGATCCGCCGCAAAAAGCGGGCGCGGATTCAACGCCACAAATGCGGCCGTTCCCAGGAGAGTGTGCAAGGCGTCACGTCGATTCATAAGATGCTTTCAGTTAAAATGGATACTCGCTGCACCGTAGAATGCCTGCGCCTCCAGCGCAAGCATCTGTCTCAAAAAGCCGCTTTTTAAGCGGGAATTAACCTCGAAAATTCGGTACTCTTTAAGAAGTATGATTGAATTCGATGGCGCCGCGCACCCCGATCCGGACCAACTCGTCCGCTACATCGGCTTTCTCTCCGAACGCGGCCACTTCAGCCTCAACCAGAAAACTCTCCCCGCCGGCATCGATCCCGGCAACGCGCAATGGCGCACCGGCCAGGCCGTCTGGATCCCCATCGCCTCGACCGATCCCTCCTTCCAGCGGCCCGCCAAACAAAAATTCAAGGAAGCCGTCGCCTCCGTCACCAACGACGCTGGCTGGCGAACGAGTTCCCTCGAATTTGTCGAAGGAATTAACCCCAACCTCGCCATCGGCGAACCGACCCTCCGCGAATATCGCGCCCAGTCATGGCCGCTCACCGCGGGAAACATGATCGCCGGCGGCACCACCCGCGAAAGCAAAGGTCCCACGCCACTGTTTAATGAAGTCCTCGCCAACGTCTCCCGCACTGGTTCGAGCGAAGTCGCGAAAGTTACCCGCATGCCCCAATATTTTCCACTGCCCGACGAACTGCCCAGGCCGGGCTTGGGCCCGCGCGCCAAAGCCGCCGTCGCCACCATCGGTCTGGCCATGGGATTGGGCGCCACCTACCTCACCTTTTTCCGCACGCCCGAACCGGAGCCGACACCGCAAACGAAATCGCTTCCAGTCGCGCCCTCTCAACCCCACAAATCGGCAAAACCGAAAAATCCCGACACTCACCACCCGCGCCCTCCCCTCAGCCTCAAGCATCACGATACCAAGCCAAAGGCCGCTCCCAAAAAGCATCATAAAAAGAACGATCACAAAAAAAGTGATCGAAAATCGCCGTAATCCCGCGATCGCAAACTCAAGTCGGCTCGATTACAACGCCACGCACACCGACTTCACCTCGGTGTAAAGTTCGAGCGCCTCTTTGCCCATCTCGCGCCCCCAGCCCGATTGCTTGAACCCGCCGAACGGCATCGATGAATCAAACACGTTGTAACAATTGATCCATACCGTCCCCGCGCGCAACTTCGCGGCCAGCTCGTGCGCCTTCGGCACGTTCTTCGTCCAGATGCCCGCCGCGAGGCCGTAAATTGTCCCGTTCGCCTCCGCCGCGATCTCATCCACGTTCGAGAACGGCAGCGCCGTCACCACCGGCCCGAAAATTTCCTCCTGCACCACCTTCATGTCCGACTTCACATTCGTCAGCACTGTCGGCTGCACAAAATAACCCCGGTCGCCATGACGCCCGCCGCCCGACAACGCCTTCGCCCCCTGACGCCGGCCCGAGTCGAGAAAACCGCACACCCGCGTCAATTGATCATCCGACACCAGCGGCCCCATCTCCGTCGCCGGATCCAATCCGTGCCCGAGCTTGATCTTCGACGCGTTCTTCGCCACGCCCTCGGCCACCTCGTCATAGATCGACTTGTGGATATAAAGCCGCGATCCCGCCGTGCAGCATTGGCCGTGATTAAAAAAGATCGCGTTCGTCGCCCCGGGAATCGCCACGCTCAAGTCGGCGTCCGGAAAAATAATGTTCGGCGATTTCCCTCCCAGCTCCAGCGAAACTTTTTTCAAATTCCCCGCCGCCGCCTTCAAAATAATCTTCCCGACCTCCGTCGAGCCTGTGAACGCCACCTTGTCCACGTCCGGATGCGCCGCCAGGGCCGCGCCCGCCGTCTCGCCAAAGCCCGTCACGATATTCAACACCCCGTCCGGGAATCCCGCCTCCTGCACCAGCTCCCCGAGCCGCAACGCCGTCAGCGGCGTCTGCTCCGCCGGTTTCAACACGATCGTGCAACCCGCCGCCAGCGCCGGCGCCAGCTTCCACGCCGCCATCAACAACGGAAAATTCCACGGAATAATCTGCCCCACCACGCCGATCGGCTCTCGCCGCGTGTACGCGTGGAAATTCGCCTCCGGCAGGTACGGCACCGAGATATTCAGCTGCTGTCCCTCGATCTTCGTCGCCCAGCCCGCCATGTAACGGAACATGTCGGCCGAAAGCACCACATCGACAAACTTTGCGATAATCTGCGGTTTCCCATTATCGAGCGATTCAATCTGCGCGAACTCATCCGCGTATTTATCCAGCAGATCGCCCAGCTTCCATACCAAACGCCCACGCTCCGACGGCTTCATCCGTCCCCACGCCTTCGATTCAAATGCGCGCCGCGCCGCCTTCACCGCCAAATCAATGTCCGCCGAGTCCCCCTCCGCCACCTGGCAAATCTCGTCGCCCGTTCCCGGATCCACATTCGAGAAAGTTTTGCCCGATCGCGCCGACACCCATTTCCCGTCAATCAATAGCTTCAGTGGCTTGCTCAAGAATTTCGCCACGGCGGGCTGCAAAGCGGGACGACCATTGGTGTTGGATTTCTTGACGGAAGAACGGTTCTTGACGGCGCTTTTCATGGGAAACCTCCAGTAACACTAATTTTACACAGAATGGCCGTTTGGCAACGCCTCTCTTTGGCCACTTTAGAGTGCCCGGTGTTTCCGCAGCGACATCAAGCCCGTCACCAGCAGCCCCGCTCCGCAGTATAACCACGTCGCCGGTTCCGGCAAAAACAACAGCTCCTTCGGCGTCCCCAGTCCCTCGCTCGCCGGGATGAAATCATCGATAAATGCCCCTGTCGTCGCGTCGAAACGATATACGTCGCCCGTCGCGTGATCGGGGACATAAAGATCGCCGCCGTTAAACGTCAGCGCCCACGGATCGCTCAGTCCGCCACTGCCGTTGGCGATAAACGTATCAATGAAAGCTCCCGTCGTGCCGTTGAATCGCAAAATATCTCCGGCTCCCCCATTGGCCACGTACAGGTTGCCGTCCGGGCCAAAAACGATCTGCTCCGGGCCCGATAGCCCGTTGCCGCTCGCGAATGCGCCCATAAAAGCGCCCGTGCTCCCATTATACTGGAGAATCTGGTTCGTATTGGAGCTCGCGACATAAAAATTTCCGTCCGGTCCAAAAATTGCCGATTGTGCCCCGTTCAGGCCGCCGCTCCCGGCCGAGACAAACGTATTCATAAATACCCCGGTCGTGCCGTTGAATCGCAAGACATCACTTGTCACTCCGTCCGCCACATAGAGATTGCCGTCGGTGCCAAACGTCAGGCTTGTCCCGCTCGTGATCGAAGCCCCGCTCGTGAACTCGTCGATATAATTATTCGTGTTGGGATCAAATCGCGCCACCGAACTGTCGAACGCCGACGCCACATACAAGTTGCCGTCCGGTCCCGCCGCCAATCCCCACGGACGGCTCACCCCTCCCCCGCTCAGCTGGGCCGTGTTCGCGCCTGTAGTGCCATCAAATCGAAAAATGCTGTCGTTATAATAGCTGGATACGAAAAGATCTTCTGCCGATGCGCCACAACACGCACCCAAAAAGAGAACGCCCACGATGATTGCCTGCAGCGTTTTCATCTATCCATAATATATAGCATTATTTAAACTCTGCTTTTGTTTTTTTCGGTGTTTCTTAAGATGCTCTTTTCCAATTAATTACAATCAGTCAACTCGAAAAGTCAGCTCCCTCGCACATTTTCCAGTACGGAACCCCCTCCTGACGGTACCTCTCCCGCCCGTTGCCCGTTTCGTTTAACCACAAACCATGAGGAGGCATTATGACAAAGAAGGATGATAACAAGGAAATCACCCGTCGCGACATCGCCACATTCAGCGGACTCGGCATGATCATGGCCGGTCTGCTCGGCCGCATCTGGGGCCGGGAAAACTACGAGTCCCGCAAACCCTACGTCAAGGCCGCCACCGGATGCCTCGTCGTCCCCGGTTGCCTCATCACCGGCATCGAAATCGGCGAAGCCATGGGAAATCCCGGCGCCACCGACGACCAAATCTCCTCCATGTCCCGCCGCAGCATGCTCGGACTCGGCCTCACCGGTTGCGGTTCAGCGCTCATGGTCGGATACAAAACCAACAAGCAATTCTAAATCCCGCGTTATGGCCTGCGCCCGCCCACCGCCGTACCGTTTAAACACCCGCCTTCTTTTTCAATCTTTTTCTTTGACTGTTTAACACCTTTTGCTATAATTGTGCCCACGACATGTAAAGCACATGCAAAACCTAAGAATGATGACGGATCGTGAGTTGGCGCCCGCGGCGAAGAACCGCGCCTTCGCTGCAGTCCGGAGTCGTTCAAATTGGGTGGAGTTCGGAAAATCAACGGTGTGGGAGCCTTTGCCTAGGAGCCCCGGCTACAGATTTCGCCGATCTAAAGAGCCACTTTAACCAACAACCCGCTGATTCACCCCGAACTCCACCATCCTTTTTTTATCATCACACTAGGCATAACTGACCGCCCTGCGGTCATCCTGAGGAAGCGTCGCGACCGAAGGACCTGAAAAACAATCCTTCACTCTTAAAACCATGACCTAAACAGAAATACTAAACCCCACTTCCAAATTCTATTCAAAAACCACAAATCGTGGAGCTGCCATTATGCCCACTCCCATACCTTCACGCCCACACCCCATACTTGTCATCCTGTCTTAGCCTTTAGCCCTGAGCGAAGCGCAGCGAAGTCGAATGGGGTGTCGAGGGATCTAGCCCCGCCTCCAGCATTCATCAAATGCAGCGGTTATATGCTCAGAACTGTAGAGCCTGTCCTGAGTCTGTCGAAGGAGGCGATCGGTGAGCGCCTAATTGGAATATCCACCTTCTTATGGTAAACTTACCCCCGTAACAAATGAAACCCGAGCAGCCTGACCTTTCCCCCAAGATCCGGGATCTGCCTCATCGCCCCGGCGTCTATGTCTATCGCGACCGTCTCGGCCGCATTATCTACGTCGGCAAAGCGCGCGACCTCCGCAAACGCGTCAGTCAATATTTTCAGGCCGGTCGGCGCGGCGTCCATGACCGCAAAACACAGGCCCTCGTCGATAGCGTCTGGGATATCGAGACCCACGTCGTCAAATCCGAGCCCGAGGCCATTCTCCTCGAAGGCCGTCTCATCAAGGAATATCGCCCGCGCTACAACGTCAGCTTTCGCGATGACAAAAAATTCATCATGGCCAAGATCAACCTCAACGATCCCTTTCCCCGCTTCCAGGTCACCCGCATGCGCAAGGACGACGGCGCCCGCTACTTCGGCCCCTTCTTCGATTCCGCCGCGCTCCGCAGCACATTGAGCCTCATCAAAAAAAGATTTCATCTCCGCTCCTGTCGCCCCGATCTTCCC
>Ga0206931_1097_pt1 | contig 28586 bp, 25 predicted proteins | sample Alteio_BWOrgHeat_17_FD_152946 | JGI IMG/M metagenome (GOLD analysis project Ga0206931, IMG submission 152946) | Enriched cells from forest soil in Barre Woods Harvard Forest LTER site, Petersham, Massachusetts, United States -... | ecosystem: Environmental > Terrestrial > Soil > Temperate forest >...
TTCGTCCTCCAACTTTGGATGTATAACTTCTTCGCGCAACGGCGGGTGCACTATAACAGGTTGTTCTTTTGGCGGCTGCGGTATTATAACAGGCGCTTTTTCTATAGCAGGCGCTTCTATAGTAACAACGGGCCTGGCGGGTGCATCGCCGGCTTGCTTCAAAATTAACCTTCTCAATTCATCCAGCCCATCACGTAATTCTTCAACAGCAGCCCTGTTATTATCCAGCTTATTATTAATGGTGATCAAGATTATGATTATAATAACCGGAACGGCTATTATTATAAGTGCAAGAAATACTTCCATGTGGTTAAGGGTGTTTTGTTTAACGGGGTTAACTTGCGCAATGCAACAACGAATATACTACTGTGTTTGATAAAGAATTGCAAAAATAAATGCGGGTGTATCTGTAGGTTTGTAATACTAATTTTATGATATGCCAGTAAAAATTGCTTGCCTGTTATTAATCTTATCAGCGGGTGTTACACCGTCTTTCACCCATGCGCAAAATGCCAGGCCGGCAAAGGGCGAAATTATCTACCATGTTTTCCAGCGCAGTTTTTTTGACAGCAATGGCGATCTGCATGGCGACTTCAATGGCCTGCGCATGAAGCTTGACTACCTGCAAAAGCTGGGCGTGACATCTATCTTAACGCTGCCAATATATCAATCCGTTTTTTACCATAACTATTTTGTGATTGATTATAATAAAATTGACCCGCGTTATGGCACGATACAGGATTTTGTAAACCTGCTGCAGGAAGTACACCGCCGGGGCATGAAACTGTACCTTGACATGGAAACGCAGTATGTTACAGAAGATGATGCCTGGTGGAAAGATGCTTATGGTAACCCACAATCAAAATACAGCGATTATATTTTGTGGGATGATTCAGCCAATAAAAAGCCCTCGAGTATTGTGTTTGGTGTGCATGGGCTATTGGGGTATGACAGTACTTACAAACAAATAACTACTGCAAATTTATACAGCGCAGGAGTACAGGAATATAACTATCAGTTATTTAAAAAATTTGTTGACCCAAATAATGACGGCAGGTTTGATGATGGTGTTGACGGCTTTCGCCTTGACCATATGATGGATGATCTTGATTTTAAAGGAAGGCTTACCAACCTGTTTGATAAGTTTTGGGGACCTTTACTGGCGAAGCTTAAGCAAATAAATCCTGCACTTACTATTGTTGCAGAGCAGGCCAACTGGGGCAGTTTTGGTTTTGATTATTTTGATAAAGGGCATGTTGACAGGGTGTTTGGTTTTCGTTTGCAACAGGCTATTGCATCGTTTGATAAAAAACAATTAGCAGCGGCTGCAGATACTACATTAGGCATGTTACCGGCAGGCAAACAACAAATTGTGTTTATTGAAAACCATGACATGAAGAGGTTTGCCTCAGCAATAAATAAAGACAAGGGTAAAGAAGAAGTTGGCGCTGCACTGAATATTTTACTGGGTGGTGTTCCTTCCATTTATTATGGCCAGGAGCTCGGCATGTTTGGCGCGGGTGGCTTTGGTAAATTTGGAACCAGCGATGGCAATGATATACCCATGCGAGAAGCATTTGAATGGTACAAGTCAGATACAGGTAAGGGCATGGCCTTGTGGTATAAAAATACCGGTGGCTGGTGGGACAGTACGAATCTGCACCCTAATGATGGTGTGTCGCTGGAAGAAGAAGAGAATAACCCGCAATCGCTATGGAATTTTTACAGGGAGATCATAAAAATTCGTCAGTCGCATGAAGCACTATATAACGGTGCTTATCAAACATTACCCAATGATAATAGCAATACTTTTTCATTCCTTCGGTATGGCGGCAACAAGGCAGTTGTGATTGTTGTTAATCTTTCGGCAGATAATCAATATATAAGTGTTGACCTTTCCCAAAGCGCGCATAAAACTGTTAAAGATGTAAAAGTTTTATTTAGCAGAGGCAAGCCTGCCGTGCACAAAAATAGCCTTTCAACTATTTTGGCCGCCTATGGTATTGCGGTATGGGAAATTGAATAAAATATTTAACTTGTTAACTTAAATAAAACTGCATGCAGGGGCGTACTGATGTATTAAATACACCTGTTGATGTTAGTGAAGATTTTTATAAGCTGGAAAACGAATATTACCTGGCAGGGCCTGTTATAGGTTTTGATGCAGCTACCGGCGATGGAACTATACAATGGAATTATCACCGGTGGGTTACAGACTGGAGTTTTAATAAAATGGGCAGGCATTTAAAAAAGTTTGCAGAGGCAGAGATTTTTTGGAAAGAATACGAGATTGACCCAAAGCTCCGTTTCAATATATCTTTCATAAGCCAACGCACTATTCGCCTGCGTATTAAAACTACCAACGTTGAGCAGGTAGTACAACCATCATTAATGCTGGATGGTGAGCCGCCGAAAAGTAATGCGTGGAGTGCAGAAGATGCTGATACAAAAGCTATCTACACCAGTGCTCATGGTTCGGTAACATTGCATAAAACATCCTTTAGAATTGAACTTCACGATTCATCTGGCAAGCACCTTACCAGCACATTAGGGATGGAGTTGCTTGAAGCGCTGCACCACAAAACGATACCTTTTCTTTTTACAAAACGGGTAAGCGATTATTCAAGAAGTGTTGCCGCATCATTTACCATGCACCATGATGAAAAGATTGTTGGTTGCGGGGAATCGTTTACGGCGTTGAATAAACGGGGGCAAAAAGTTGTATTGTGCTCAACCGATGCGCAAAGCACTGCAACAAAAGAAATGTACAAACCGATACCCTTTTTTATAAGCAGCCGTGGTTACGGCATGTTTGTGCATAGCTCCGCCCCAATTACAATGGATTTTGGTAATGAATACGCTGGCAGTAAAGTAATCTACTGTGGCGAGGACGGCCTAGATTTGTTTTTATTCATCGGCTCACCAAAGGAAATATTGTTTGAATATACTGCGATTACAGGCCGAAGCCCTTTACCACCGTTGTGGAGCTTTGGTTTGTGGATGAGCAGGTTTACATATAATTCTCAACAACAAGTAAATGAGGTTGCGGAGAGATTGAGATTTCACAAAATACCCTGCGATGTAATACATATTGATGCAGGTTGGTTTGAACACGGGATTAATTGCGATTATAAATTCTCACCACAAAATTTTCCTGACCCGCAAAAAATGGTGAAAGAATTAAAAGTGCAAGGCTTTAATATTTCACTATGGCAACTGCCATATTATACACAGGGCAACCCCGTGTTTAAAGAAGCAGTTCAAAAGCAATTATGCGTAAAAGATGCCAATGGAGATTTATATGCGGAAGATGCGATTCTTGATTTTAGTAACAAGGCGGCAACAGAATGGTACACTGAAAAAATAACACCATTGCTGCAAATGGGCATTGCGGCTATAAAAGGCGATTTTGGCGAGGCTGCCCCGTATAAAGGTTTATATGCCTCGGGCAGAACGGGATTTTATGAACATAACCTTTACCCGCTTCGTTATAATAAATTACTTGCTAAACTTACCAAACAGGTAACCGGCGAAAATATTATTTGGGCACGCAGCGCGTGGGCTGGCAGCCAGCGCTACCCTATACATTGGGGCGGCGACCCTGAAGTTAGCGATACCGGCATGGCAGGTACATTGCGCGGAGGTTTATCGTTAGGGTTAAGCGGTTTTAGTTTTTGGAGCCACGATATCGGTGGCTTTCTTGATGCGCCCGAAGAAGAACTATTTGCACGATGGGCAGTGTTTGGATTGTTCACATCACATAGCCGCGTACATGGGTTTCCGCCGCGCGAGCCCTGGGAATTTAGTGCGGATTTTCTCAACACCTTCCGCAGTATTGTTGAAATGAAGTATCGCCTGATGCCTTATATTTATACGCAGGCATCTATGTGCAGCAGAAATGGTTTGCCCATGTTGAGGGCGCTGTTGCTTAACTATCCCGAAGATGAAACGTGCTGGCATATTGAAGATGAATATTTATTTGGCGATGATATTTTGGTTGCGCCGATAATGGAGAAAAATACTACCGAAAGAAAAGTATATTTACCACGTGGAAAATGGGTTAACTATATAACGAAAGAAATATACGATGGGGGCAGTTGGTTGATTATAAAAGCTGGAATATTGCCGGGGTTAATTCTTGCGAAGTATGGCAGCCTTATCCCGCATATTACTTTAGCGCAATCAACTGCATTTATGGATTGGGGCACGGTTGAATTAATGGCATTTGTTACAGGCAACGATACTGCGAAAGGTGATTTTTATTTAAAAGATGAAGACCTAATTGTAACACTTGAAGCAACAAATACTAACGGGCAATGGGTTTTACAAAATAAAACGGGGCAAATATTTACAATAAAGGCATTTAACGAACAGGAGTAATTTATGGAACTACGCAGTACACATTGGTTTGGCAGAACTGGCAAAGATGGTTTTATATACCGCGCGTGGATGAAAAACCAGGGCTACCCTTCGCATTTGTTTGAAGGCCGCCCGGTAATTGGTATTTGCAATACATGGAGCGAACTTACGCCCTGTAACGGCCATTTTAGAGAGCTTGCGCAGTTTATAAAGAATGGCATATTTGAGGCTGGTGGTTTTCCTGTTGAGTTTCCGGTAATGTCGTTGGGCGAAACGCTAATAAAACCAACGGCTATGCTGTACCGCAACCTGGCAAGTATGGATGTGGAAGAATCTATTCGCGCTAACCCGGTTGATGGCGTTGTGTTGATGTGCGGCTGCGACAAAACAACACCATCACTTGTAATGGGTGCGTGCAGTGTAAATATTCCAACGATAGTAGTGTCGGGCGGCCCTATGCTAACCGGTAAATTCAGGGGAAAAAGCATTGGCACATCTGATATATGGCGTTTTGCGCAAGCCAACAAAATGGGCACTATGAGCAACGAGGAAATGCAGGTCAGCGAGGCGTCCATGTGCCGAAGCGACGGCCATTGCGCAGTAATGGGTACCGCATCATCAATGGCGTGTATGATTGAATCGCTTGGTTTATCGTTGCCGGAGAATGCCGCCATCCCTGCTGCTGACTCAAGAAGAAAAGCATTAGCCTACATGAGCGGCAAACGCATTGTTGAGATGGTGAAAGAAGGTCTGAAACTGAGCGATATACTTACCCGTGATGCTTTTGAAAATGCTATTGTTACCAACGCTGCTATAGGCGGCAGCACCAATTTTGTAATTCACCTTACTGCTATTGCCGGAAGAATTGGTATTGAATTGAACATAGAAGATTATGACAGGCTTAGCAAGTCTATCCCGCTTATTGCCAACCTGCAGCCATCCGGTAAATACTTTATGGAAGACCTGTACTATGCAGGCGGGTTGCCTGCAGTGATGAAAGAACTGAAAACATTACTGCACACAAAAGCTATTACAGCAAATGGCAAAACCATTGGTGAAAATGTTGAGAGCAGCGAAAATTACAACGAAGAAGTAATTACTGCAATTGACAAACCGTTTAACCCTATCGCCGGGTTTGTTATACTGAAAGGGAATTTATGTGAGCACGGGGCTGTGTTGAAGCCGTCAGCCGCATCGCCGCATTTAATGCAGCATAAAGGCAAGGCGGTTTGTTTTGAAAATATTGAAGACTATAAAGCACGTATTGATGACCCGGCGCTTGATGTAGAAGCTGACAGCGTTTTGGTATTAAAGAATGTTGGCCCGATAGGTTACCCCGGTATGCCTGAAGTAGGCAACATGGGGCTACCAAAAAAACTATTAGAGAAAGGCGTTACTGATATGGTACGCATAAGCGATGGGCGTATGAGCGGCACCGGCTTTGGTACCGTAGTGCTGCATGTATCGCCAGAGGCGGCGGCAGGCGGCACCTTGGCGCTTGTACAGGATGGGGATACCATAACGCTTGATGTACACAACCGTGTACTACAACTTGAAGTGGCAGATGATGAATTAGCTAAGCGCAGGCTTGCCTGGAAACCAACGCACCTGCAGGTTGCGCGTGGCTATGTGCAGTTATACCAGCAGCATGTACAGCAAGCGCATTTAGGGGCTGACTTTGATTTTTTAATAGGTGGAAGTGGAAGTGAAGTATTGAGAGATTCGCATTGAGGCTAAGCCAGTTTGAAGTTTAAAGTTTGAAGTTTAAAGTTTTTATGGAGTGTGAACTGCTGAGTATTGACTTGGAGTACAAGGGAGTGACACAACGAAGGTGAATGGCGTTATGTTGCTGATGCAAAAAATGTTTAATACCCCTTGGAGGATTGCAGTATTGCCCCGTTTTTTAAAACGGGGGTAAATTAGATATGCTATTTTCCGGGCTTTAGCCCAGTTATATTGTTAATGTGGCTAAAGCCACGAAAGTTTATTGTTTTTAATTCCCCTGCCTAAAGGCAGGGGCAACAATCAACGATTATGCCAACAAAATTATTTAACGACCAGGTTGCTATTCTTACCGGCGCGGGCCAGGGCATTGGCTTTGAAATTGCGCGGCAGCTTTGCGCGCAGGGTGCATCAGTAATTTTAAATGATGTGGATGCAGCGTTAGCCGAGCATGCCGCGAGTACCATAAGGCATGACGGCGGTATATGCCATGCAGCGGCGGGCGATGCAGCAAATGTTGCATTTATACAAAGGATGGTAGATAAAGCCGTTCAAGAATTTGGCAAGCTTACTATTGCAGTTGCAAACGCCGGGATAACACTGTTTGGAGATTTTTTTGAATACAAGCAGGATGCATTACAACGCGTGATGGATGTAAACTTAGGCGGCAGTTTTTTTCTTACCCAAATTGCAGCTATCCAAATGAAGAAACAGGAAAGCGGTGGCAGCGTTTTGCTGATGTCCTCTGTTACGGGCCACCAGGCGCATAAAAATCTTGCTGCTTATGGAATGACGAAAGCAGGCCTTGAAATGCTTGCCAAAACGCTGGTTGTTGAATTAGCGCCTTTTAATATTTCTATCAATGCCATTGCGCCGGGAGCTACAAAAACCGAACGTACCGTGGAAGATAAAGACTACGAAAAAACATGGAGCCGTATAACACCCATGGGCAGGCCAGCGACTGTTGCTGATATTGCCAATGCAGCACTGTTTTTAGTATCTCCATTATCAAGGCATGTTACAGGGCAAAGCCTTGTGGTGGATGGTGGCTGGACGAGTGTGAGCCCGTCGCCGTATTAAGAGAAAGTAAGCCCCATCCCCTAAAGGGGGTTGACAGAATACGAGTTAAAAATTAAAAGTGAAGAGTTAAAAGTGGAAATGCAAATTACAGAGTTTACAAACAGAGATACATGCACCAGCCCGAACTACTAATTAAACAAACATGCCTGCTGGGTGAGGGGCCAGTATGGGATGATAAGAATAATTGCCTTTATTGGGTTGATATACTACCGGGGGATATTCACAGGTATAACATTGCAAGCGGTGATCATACTACTTTTAATGTTGGGCAAATGGTGGGTGCTATTGTGCCGAGAAGAAGTGGCGGCCTTGTAGCTGCCATGCAGCACGGTTTTTATTTTGTAGACTTTGATAAGAAAACATTACATGCCATAACAGACCCCGAGGCATTGTTACCAAATAACCGTTTTAACGACGGCAAGTGCGATGCAGCAGGAAGGTTTTGGGCAGGCACTATGCCTTTTAATGAAAGTGAACCGGCTGGTAGTTTGTATATACTTTCTACAGACCTATCTGTACAATTAAAAATAAAAGGCGTTACTATTTCCAACGGACTTGCATGGAACAGCGATAATACCGTAATGTATTATATTGACACCCCTACAAGAGTTATTGTTGCCTACGATTTTGATCTGCAAACAGCCAGTATAAGCAATCAGCGTGTAGCCGTTGATGTGCATGGCGAAAAAGGTTACCCAGACGGCATGACCATTGATACCGACGGCATGCTATGGGTTGCTTATTATGGGGGTTGGCAAATTGTACAGTATAACCCGCACACCGGGGCAAGCCTGCAGCGCATAAACTTTCCCGTTGCCAATATTACCTGCTGCACGTTCGGCGGCCCGTCGTTTGCAGATATGTATGTAACCACAGCCCGAAAAGAACTTAGCGAGGCTGACCTGCAAAAACAGCCATTAGCAGGCAGTGTGTTTGTTATAAAAAATATTGGCCCCAACGCAGGGTCGGGGCCAAATGCTTTCGCAGGATAAGAAATGCTATTGCCCTACACTTAGTTTATATACTGTTACCGTATGATACGTTTCACCCGGTTTTAATATGCATGAAGGAAATTGCGGTTTATTTGGTGAATCAGGAAAGTGCTGCGTTTCCATACACAACGCGGTATGCTGTTTAATAGCTTTACCATCGTGGTTGGTTAATGAGCCATCCAAAAAATTACCCGTATAAAACTGCAGTCCGGGCTCTGTAGTAAATACTTCAAGTTTTCTTCCGCTCACGCTATCGGTAAGTGTTGCTGCCTGCTGCAATGTTCCACCTTTACTGTTCAACACAAAATTATGGTCGTAACCGCCTTTTACTAAATCAATACGCGTGCCTATTGCCGTGGGTGTGGTAAAGTCAAACGGAGTTCCTTTTACCGGCGCAATAACACCAGTAGTAATCAGCGATGTATCAACCGGCGTATAGTTATCTGCATTTATTTGCAGTTTGTGGTTTAATATGGTGTTGCTTACATCGCCGGTTAAATTAAAATAGCTGTGGTTGGTGAGGTTTATCGGCGTTGCCTTATCTGTGGTAGCGCTGTATTCCAGTTTTAATTCGTCATCGTCGCTAAGCGTGTATTGCACGGTTACTGATAGGTTTCCGGGAAATCCTTCTTCCCCATCCTTACTTGTATATTTCAACGTAAGCGAAGGGATAGAATCGCTTGCTGTTGAAGCATCCCACACCTGTTTATCAAACCCTTTTAACCCGCCATGCAGGCTGTTTTTGCCGTTGTTTGCTGCCAGCTTATATGTTTTGCCTTCTAATGTAAATTGTGCATTGCCAATACGATTGCCATAGCGGCCCACTGTTGCACCAAAATAAGGCGGGTGTGCTAAATAGCCGCTTAGGCTGTCATACCCCAAAACAATACTGTTTTTGGCACCGCTTTTATCGGGCGCAACCCAACTTGTAACTGTACCACCATAGTTGCTTATTTTTACCTGGTTGCCTTTTGCATTAGTAAGCGTAAACAAAAAAACCTCTTTACCATCATAGTTGCCCCAAGCCGCCTTTGTAATGCCTTTTTTGGCTGTTGAATCTGCAGTGGTTGTAGTGTTGCCTGCATTGTTACCACAGCCTGTAATTACAAAGGGTGTGGTAAAAATTAACACGCAGTATAGCATCAATCGTTTCATGGTATGTTTTTTATTTTTTGTGCCCGGCAATATAGCGCTAATCATCGTTTGTTGCGCCGCACTCTTGTACTATTTGTTGTTTATGCAGCGAAAAGTCTTACCAGGATATGAATTTACAAAATGCAATTTAACAGGCACGAGGCGTTCCTATGGAACGCTTTGTGCCTGTTAAATTAAATTCTACCTACGAAATGTGCCTAACGGCACATCGTAAATGCGACTGCTTGGCTACTATTTTAAAAGATCTCAATTTTAAGCTTTCATGAATGTCATGCAGCCAGTCATCCTGAACACCCTCGTTCATATTCCCTCAAAAATCATTCAAAAATCCTTTTAATCATGGTTCTACTTTATCTCAAGCACAACCACACTTAACCGCGGCATATTTACTGATAAATTACCATCGCTCATTTTAAAATCAGTGAATGCCGCGGGCTTTACTTTATTGGGTGCATCAAAGCTGTTAACATCAGTATACGCAGCCGATGTTAATATTTGCGCTGCAACATTTTTATTTGCTGCGCCCGCAAAGGAAGCATTAATTTTTATGGCATTATGCGGGTCAATATTTACAATGCTTATATGCACAACACCATTACTATCTTTTGATGCAGAGGCGTTTATTGCAGGCACAGCCTCTTTATTGTAAGTATAGGAAGGGCTGAAGAACTGCACCGGTAGTAAAGTTGCATCCTGGTGCACCTTAAACAGATCAAATACATGATAAGTGGGCGTAAGCACCATTTTTTCTTTATTGGTTAATATAAGCGACTGCAGCACGTTAACTGTTTGCGCAAGGCTTGCAAGGCGCACCCTGTCAGCATGGTTATTAAATATATTTAGTGTGCTTGCAGCTATCAGCGCATCGCGCATGCTGTTTTGCTGGTATAAAAATGCAGGGTTAGTGCCAGGTTCAACATCCGTCCATATACCCCATTCATCAACGCACAACGCCACCTTTTTTGCCGGGTCGTACTTATCCATTATAGCGCTGTGTTTTACAACCAGGTCTTCAATATGCAGGCAGTTTTTAAGCCCATGAAAATATTCACTTTCATCAAACTGTGTTGCAGAACCTTTATGGCCCCAGTTACCCGTTGCGATAGTGTAGTAATGCATAGATATGCCCCACATATCCCCTGTTGGTATTTGCTTCATACATACTTCAGTCCAGTTATAATCTTCGCCGTTGGATCCACTGGCAATTTTCTTTAAATGTGTACCGGGGTAGTTTAAGCAATAGGTGGCGTAGCGCTTGTATTGGTCTGAATAAAATTCGGGTGTCATATTACCACCACATCCCCAGCTCTCATTGCCTACACCCCAAAAGGAGACGTTGTATGGCTTTTCATGGCCGTTCTGTTTGCGCATTTCAGCAAGTGTGCTGTTACCGTTATAATTTAAGTATTCGATCCAGTTTGACATTTCCTGTGGTGTGCCTGTGCCCACGTTACCCGCAATGTAGGGCTGGCAGCCGATCAGATCGCACAGCTGCAAAAACTCATTGGTGCCAAAGCTGTTATCTTCCAGCACCATGCCCCATACAGCATTAAGGCGCTTTGGGCGTTTTGAAGGTTCGCCAACGCCATCGCTCCAATGGTACTGGTCTGCATAACAGCCACCCGGCCAGCGCAACAAAGGCACCTGTATTTTTTTTAGTGCTTCCACCACATCCATGCGAATACGCCCCTGCTTTGGCACGTTTAACGAAGGGTCAACCCAATAGCCATCGTAAATGCAATGGCCCAGGTCTTCAGAAAAATGGCCATAAATATTTTTACTTATAACAGCGCCGGGGGCATTTGTGTTAACGGCAAGCTGCATGGTGGTTTGTGCAGCCGCGCCCAACGCCAGCAAGATGCAGCATGTTATTGAGGCGATTAGAGCTTTTATCATGGTAAATATTTTTAAATGTCAAAAAAACAATTATTGAGAGGTTTATAAAAAATCCTGCCTGTTAAAGCAGGATCTTTTATACTACCAAAATCTTACATATAGTAAAGAGATGATAAGCAATGTAACAACTATCATTGCCAGTGTTCCTGGCTTTACTTTAAACATTTCTTTGTCAAGTACAAAAGCCTTAGGATTAATTTTTGGTCCTGCAAGGCTCATCAGTATCATAACGATCATGGTGAACATAAAGGCAAGCCCCATGCAAATATGGAAAGGTATTTCCCACACAACTTTGCCATTTTCAACTGTTTGGTATGCAGTGTAAAAAAGCGTGTCGTGACCAAACCATTGCGGCGCAAACTCGTTAAATACCACGGACAGTGCAAAGCCTACTATTACACCTGCTACTGCGGCAGCACCTGTTGTGCGTTTCCAAAACATACCTAAGATAAACATGGCAAACACGCCGGGGCTTATAAAGCCCGTATATTTTTGAATAAATGTAAAACCGCCTGCACCACCAATGCCGAGTGTGTCGCTCCATGTGAGCATGATTGAAACAATGATGGCCACCAAGATTGTGACCCGGCCAACCCAAACCATCTTCTTTTCATCAGCTTCTCTATTAATATACTTTTTATAAACATCAAGGGTGAAGATTGTAGAAATGCTATTTGCTTTACCCGCCAATGAGGCAACTATCGCGGCAGTTAATGCGGCTAATGAGAGGCCTATGAGCCCATGAGGCAAAAAGGTCAATACTGAGGAATAAGCATTATCAGCTACCACTGTGCCATCCTTGCTGTTAACCAGCATTTCTTGCTGAAGCATGCCTTTTTGATGTAATACATAAGCGGCTATACCCGGAAGCATTACGATAATAGGCATTAACAGTTTTAGGAAACCTGCAAATAAAATGCCTTTGCGCGCTGTTTGCAAATCTGCACCTAATGCCCGCTGCGTAATATATTGATTACAGCCCCAATAGTTAAGATTGATGATCCATATACCAGCTGCATAAGACAATAATCCCGGTATAGTTAAGTAGTTAGTTACCTGTTGCGGTGTTGAATTTGGGCCAGGCTTTTCAAACATCATATGGAAATGATCCGGTGCATTTTTTAACAACTGGTTAAACCCTTCAACCACGCTTTCACCATAGCCAAACGCTTTACTTACCACAGTGAGTGCAACATAGATAGTCGCAAAACCACCAATAATCAGCACAGCAACCTGTATTACATCGGTAAAGCCTATCACCTTCATACCACCCAATGTTATAACTACAGCGAAAATGGAGAGCCCGATGATGATGTAGTGAAATTGTGATGCATCACCTCCAGTAAGGTTGTTGATAGCCAATGCACCTAAATAGAGTATGGAAGTAAGGTTTACAAATACATACAGAAACAACCAGAAAATGGCCATGATGAGGGCAACCGTTTCGTTATACCGTTCCTTTAAAAACTGTGGCATGGTGAATATCTTATTTTTAAGATATACCGGTATAAACCATACAGCAACGATAATCAATGCGATAGCTGCAATCCACTCATAGGCCGCAACTGCAACGCCAATACTATATCCATTACCGCTCATGCCGATAAATTGCTCCGCAGAAATGTTTGAAGCAATTAATGATGCACCTATAGCCCACCATGTAAGCGATCCTTCAGCCAAAAAGAAATCGTGCGTACCAGTAACCGCTTTTTTCTTTTTACGATAGATATAATAACCGTACGATGCAACAATTACGAAATAGATAAGGAAAACTAATTTGTCCTGAAAAAACAACTTGTTCATTTGTCAATCGTTAGTTGGTTTATAATGCTGGTTCATAGTTCATGGTTCATAGTTCATGGTAGAACCGATGAGTATTTTCAAAAATGTTTGTAAATTATTTTTCAGGATAGCCCCCTATAAAAATCATGTTATCAAATAGTTGTACCCCTCTCTAAAAATCAATTCCTAACCACAATAACTTTTACATTGAGTCCCGGAACTTAGTAATCATTTTGCACAGTATTTCATACTCATCATACAATCTTCTGAAAATATCCTTTTTAATATAATTTCTTGTATCTGCAATAAACAAACAAGCTACTACTTCAATGGCAGACCGTAAAGCAATATCCAAGAATCGTTTAAACTCTGGGATTGTTTGGCCGGTGCTGCCCTCCGCAATATTTAAACAAACTGAATCTCCCGCTCTTTTTATTTGCGAAGCAAGGCTATATCATTCTTCAACCGGAAAAGTTTTGGCCAGCAAATCAACTTCATTTGTGAGTTTTAATGCTATTTGCCAAATCTTCAACTCTTCAAACCTAAACGCCATTACAGTTGGTTTATAAATGGTATTAGTTTTAACGCTCTAAGTGCTTTTAACAACTAAAAAAAACTCATCGTTCTTACCATGAACCATGAACTATCAACCATGAACTCTATCTATAATACACCTCACCTAATCTCAAGTCTTTCTTCAATTCGTAAAGATTAGTTTTTTTATCTATCACAACAAATTCAATATTGGCCATATCGGCAAAATCTTCCAGGTTTTCTGCTGTTAAATTCTGGCTGTAACAGGTGTGGTGTGCACCACCAGCTAAAATCCACGCAGCAAGGCCAGTTTTAAAATCCGGATGTGGTTTCCATAACACGCGCGCAACAGGCAGCTTGGGTAAATCATGCTCCGGCGCAACAGCCTCAACAGTATTTACAAGCAGCCTGAAACGGTTACCCATATCAACCAGTGAAGCATTTAATGCATCGCCTGCCGCAACATTAAACACCAGCCTCACGGGATCAGCCTTGCCACCAATACCCAACGGGTGTATTTCGCAGGATGGTTTACCATCTGCAATAGACTCACATATCTCCAGCATGTGGCTGCCAAGCACAAGTGGGTTAGCCGGGTCCAAATGATAGGTGTAGTCCTCCATAAAACTATTGCCACCTTTAAGGCCGGCACCCATAACTTTCATTGCACGTACAAGCGCAGCAGTTTTCCAGTCGCCTTCGCCGGCAAAACCATAACCAGCAGCCATCATACGCTGGGCGGCTATACCCGGCAACTGCGACATGCCATGCAGGTCTTCAAACGTATCGCTAAAGCCTTTATAATTACCATCCTGCAAAAATGCTTTAAGGCCAAGCTCAATGCGGGCGGCATCTTTTAATGACTGGCGCTGTGCTCCATCTTTTGTCAGCGTAGTGGCCAGTTTATAAGTATCCTCGTATTCCTGTATCAATTTATCAACGGCTTCATCGGTTGTAGCATTTATTACCTTTACCAGGTCACCGATGCCATGCGTGTTTACTGAAAAGCCAAATTTATATTCCGCTTCCACCTTATCGCCATCAGTTACTGCAACGTAACGCATGTTGTCTCCAAAACGTACAAATTTAGCTCCCTGCCAGTCTTGCCAGGCGGCAGCCACACGTGCCCAGCCGCCAATGCTTTGCAGGGTTTCTTCATCCTGCCAATGGCCCACCACAATTTTACGGTTGCGGCGCATGCGTGTAACCATAAAACCAAACTCCCTGTCGCCATGGGCACTTTGGTTAAGGTTCATAAAATCCATATCAATATCGCCCCAGGGTATATCGCGGTTAAATTGAGTATGAAGATGCAGCAATGGCTTTTGTAAAATTTTCAAGCCATTGATCCACATTTTCGCGGGTGAAAATGTGTGCATCCATGTTATTATACCAATGCAGTTTTTATCGCTATTGGCTTCCTGGCAAACTGTATAAATTTCTTCGGTTGATTTTACCGTTGGTTTAAACAATACCTGCACAGGTATTTGAGCAGCAGCGTTAAGCGCTTTTACTATAACCTGGCTGTGATCTGCAACCTGCTTTAATGTTTCATCACCATATAAATGCTGGCTACCGGTAACAAACCAAAGTACCCCTTCCCCTAAAGGGGTGTTTGTAACTTGCTTCATTTTATCTCTGCCTTTTAATTATTTTAAAATTTTTTATACTCAAACTTGTCGCGCCATAACGAATATATTGCCTCATCTTCAAACTGGCCGTTTTTGTAAACCGCATTGGGCAGAATGGCTTCAAGCGTAAACCCAGCTTTTTCCAATACCCTGGACGAACTGATATTACGCCCAAATGGTGTAGCATACAGCCTGCTAATGTAAAATGTATTAAAGGCATACGCCACCATTTGTTTTAGCGCTTCGCAAACAATGCCTTTGCCCCAAAATGGCTCTGCAAGCCAGTAGCCTATTTCTGCATTTTGCTTATACACATCATTGCCGGGAAATACCCCTATCGCGCCAATTGCTTCCCGTTGTATTCAATAGCAAAAACTTTTGCCGGACTTTCATCCATTATGCCCTCTATAAATTTTATTCCATCCGCTGCTGTATATGGGTGCGGAAAAACATCCCGTAAATTATCTGCAATTTTTTTGTTATTGGCATATTTTACAAGGCTGTCAATATCAGTTAAGGCCCATCTTCTTAAAACAACATACATACATTTATCGTGTTTTGCACCGCATATTTCATGCGCCGCCCTTCCGGGGCTCCGAATAATCATTTTCGTTTGCTACTGCCACTAACCTGTCGCCGCTACGCGGCTACCCAACTGCCCGTCTATTGCCCGTAATAACTATCCGGTCCGTGCTTACGTTCAAAATGTTTTTTTATTAATGAGTCTTTTAAACGCAGGGCATCAGCTTTTATATTCTCCGTTAAATAAGCCATTTGCGCTATCGTTTCCAACACAGCACTGTTATAAACTGCTTTTGCAGGCGTTTTGCCCCAGGTAAACGGGGCATGATTGCCTACCAATACCATTTCAACATCTTCGTAACTTAATCCCCTTTCCTTAAAGCAATTTATTATTTGAAAGCCTGTTTCGTGCTCGTAATCGCCTTTAATCATATCATCGTGCATAGGGGCTGCGCAGGGAATATCAACAGTCGTATGGTCTGCGTGGGTGGTGCCGTATATGGGTATGTCCCGCTGTGCCTGCGCCCAGGCAGTAGCGTACATGCTGTGCGTATGCACAATACCGCCGATGGTTTGCCAGTGCTTGTATAGCACTGCGTGCGTTTTGGTGTCGGATGAAGGCCGCAGACTTCCTTCCACCACGTTTGCATCAAGATCAACAATAACCATTTTTTCGGGCGTTAATTCATCATAAGGCACACCACTGGGTTTAATAGCAAATACTCCCTGGTTTCTGTCTACAGCACTCACGTTGCCAAAGGTGAATAGCACCAACCTCAGCTTAGGCAATTGCATATTGGCATCGTAGGCGGATTGTTTTATGTCATCGTATTTGCTCATGAAGAAAAGGTTCTGTGTTTTATGTTCTGTGTTTTATGTTTTGGGTTTTTTGTTCGTTGTTAACGATAATATCAATACATGTCGCTCCTATGGAGGTTTAAAAAATACTTCAATTATTTCTACTAACATGCCGCCACTATGTGGCTGCAATACATAAGTAAAATTGGGCTAAAGCCCATATTACTTATAATCTCTTTATTCCCCGCTCTAAAGAGCGGGGCAACCAATCAACTGCTCTCTTGCTATTCAACACCCTTTCCTAATGCCACATACTTCTCATACCGCCTTGCATACAATTGCACATTGACTTTGTTGGGCGTGTATTCCGCATCAAAGCCGGGGCCCATAGCGGTCATGGCATCTTCCACTTTATTGTAAATGCCTGCGGCTGTTGCTGCAAACATGCCTGCGCCAACTGCACAGGTTTGCTCACTTTTGTGTATGCGTATGGGCATATCCATTACGTCGGCCATTACCTGCATTATGTAAGGCGATTTTCTTGCCACGCCACCAAGGCCTATCAAACCTTTAACCGTGACCCCTTCGCTGTTAAAGCGGTCAACAATGGCTTTGGCGCCAAAGCATGTTGCTTCAACAAGCGCCTTAAATATACGCGGTGCGTCTGTACCCAGGTTTAAGCCGCTGATTATCGCTTTTAGTTCCTGGTTGGCATCCGGTGTACGGCGGCCATTCAGCCAGTCAACCGCCAACTCTGCATTTTCTTCCAGCGGCAGTTTTTGTGCTTCGGTTGTTAATGAGCTAATAATTTTATCCGTTAGTTCTTTATGCAATAAACCTGCGGTAACGTTATCTATAACGGACGATTCTTTCAACAGGTTGTTCAATGGCCACGCCAAAATACTCCTAAACCACGCGTAAGTATCGCCAAAAGCGCTTTGGCCGGCTTCCATACCCATCATACCCGGAATGACTGAGCCGGGCACCTGCCCGCAGATACCTTTTATCAGTTTGCCTTCTACTTCGTGCAGGGGCGCTACCAGCATATCGCAGGTGCTGGTGCCCATTACCTTGCTTAAATGGTAAGGCTCAATCTGGCCGCCTACTGCGCCCATGTGGGCATCAAATGCGCCAACGCCTATTACTACCGTGTTTGGCAGGCCCAGCCTTTCAGCCCATTCAGTACTGATTGTGCCTGCGGCTTTATCTGCGGTATATGTTTCTGTAAATAGCCTGCTGGTATAGCCATCCAATAATGGGTCTAATGAAGTGAAGAAATCGTTGGGAGGAAAGCCCCCGTATTCGGTAGCCCATAAAGCTTTATGCCCGGCAGAGCAAACGCCCCTTTTCATTTGGTGTACATCCTTACCACCGGTTAACAGGAAGGGTATCCAGTCGCAATGCTCAACAAAAGAATATCCGGCACCTCTTATTGATTCATCTGCCCTTAGTATATGCAACAGCTTTGCCCAAAACCATTCTGATGAATAAATACCCCCAACGTATTGCAAATAGTTGATGCTAAATTTTGTGGCATGCTCATTAATTTGCGCCGCTTCTTTGGTTGATGTATGGTCTTTCCACAGCACAAACATCGCATTGGGATTCTGCTCAAATTCAGGCAGCAGTGCCAACGGTGTGCCGTGTTTATCAACCGCAACCGGCGTAGAGCCCGTGGTATCAACCGATATGGCTTTTATATTTTGCGCTGCACCCGCCCCAGCTTTATACAGGCAATCCTTTATGGTAGCTTCAAGGCCCTCTACATAATCAAGCGGGTGCTGGCGAAACTGGTTTTGAGAAGGCTCACAATACAGCCCATCCCTCCAGCGGGGGTATAAGAATACGGATGAAGCAACCTCATCCCCGTTAGATGCATCAAGGATAACGGACCGTACGGAGTCGGTTCCATAGTCAACGCCAATCACGAATTTATTTCCCATACAAATGCAAGCTTAAGCAGTTTTTCAAATGTATAGAAATTAATTGTGGTAATGACAATTAATTTTTGAGGGAGAAGATTTTTGAGAGACGGTTGTTTTGCAAGATTGCTGGCTGGTAAGAAATTTTAACGCATGGCGCTGCGCGCCTGTGAATTTTTTGGCACAGAGTTTCACAGAGTTTGACACAGAGTACCACAGGGGGTTTTTTGTGCAAAATTTTGAGTACACAGAGTGGGCGCTGCGCGCGGCATGCACGAGAACACGGTGAAGATAAAAGCGACGGCTTTTTCTTTGCGCCTTAGCGCCCGAAATTTCGGGCTTTGCGTGCAATATTTTAAAAGTGCGTAAGCGCTTTCTCCGCTACACGGAAAGGGTGTTTCGCGCAAAGGCGCAAAGCCGCTAAGGAAAGGCAGGTTTAGGGGGTTTGGGGGTGTGTTATTCCCAACTCCTTCAACTGCTTATCGTCAATAGTGGCGGGGGCGTCAAGCATAACATCCCTGCCGCTGTTGTTTTTTGGGAAGGCAATAAAATCGCGGATGCTTTCGCTGCCGCCGAGGATGGCACAAAGCCTGTCAAAGCCAAAGGCAAGACCGCCATGAGGAGGTGCGCCATATTCAAATGCCCCAAGGAGAAAGCCAAATTTATGCAACGATTCTTCAACCGACATACCGAGTGCTGCAAACATTTTCTCCTGCAGTTCGCGCTGAAAAATACGGATAGAACCGCCGCCAATCTCATTACCATTCAATACCATATCGTAAGCATTGGCCTTAATATTGGCATAAGGGTGTTCAAGGTATTTTTCGGGGTTTTCAATAGCAGGGTTATTGTTTATCATCACCTCAATATCTGATGGTTTGGGTGACGTAAACGGGTGGTGCCTTGCTACCCAGCGGTTTTCGTCCGCATCATATTCAAACAACGGAAAATCAAGCACCCACAATAATTTAAACTCATTATCCTTACGATAACCGAGGCGTTTGCCCATTTCAAGGCGCAGCTCACTGGTGGCTTTACGGGTACGCTCTTCGGCGCCGGCCAATATAAGCACCAGGTCGCCGGCTTTGGCGCCTGCTGCATCTGCAATGGCCTTTAGTTTGTCTTCCGTAAAAAATTTATCTATACTGCTTTTGTAAGTGCCATCGGTATTGCATTTTATAAATGCCAGGCCCTTCATGCCTATTTGCGGGCGCTTAACCCATTCAGTAAGCTCGTCGGTTTGTTTGCGGCTGTATTCGCTGCAACCGGGTGCGGCAAAAGCAATTACGGTTTCAGCTTCTTCAAATACTGGAAAAGAGGCCCCCTCCAAACCTCCCCCCACAAGGGAGGCTTTAGCAGCTTCGTATTTTTCCGCAAACACGTGAGCGGGAAATTTAAGGTTTGCCAGCTTCATACCAAAGCGAATATCCGGCTTATCATTACCGTAGTTCCACATGGCGTTTTCCCATGTCATGCGTTCTACCGTTTCCGCATAGTCTATGTCCTTAACATCTTTAAAAATCTGTTTTACCAGCCCTTCAAACATATTTAAAATGTCTTCCTGCTCCACAAAGCTCATTTCGCAGTCTATTTGGGTAAACTCAGGCTGGCGGTCTGCACGCAGGTCCTCATCCCTAAAACATTTTACAATCTGGTAGTAACGGTCGTAACCGCTTACCATTAATAGCTGCTTAAACGTTTGCGGGCTTTGCGGCAACGCATAAAATTGCCCCTGGTTCATGCGGCTTGGCACCACAAAATCTCTCGCCCCTTCGGGTGTTGATTTTATAAGAAAAGGTGTTTCAATATCCATAAACCCATTCTCGTGCATGTAATTACGCGTGCTGCGGCCAACAGCATAACGAAGCTCAAGATTTTTCTTTACTGCGTTACGGCGAAGGTCCAGGTAGCGGAACTTCATACGCAAATCGTCGCCGCCATCGGTTTCGTCGGTTATGGTAAAAGGCGGAACAGCCGATCTATTGAGTATTTTGAAGGATGAAACAATTATCTCCACCTCGCCAGTGGGAATATTTTTGTTTTTATTGCTGCGCTCAGATACTTTGCCGGTAGCCTGGATGACAAATTCGCGGCCCAGCGGGTTTGCGTCTATTTGCGCCTGAAGATCCTCTCCGAACAGCAATTGGGTAATGCCGTATCGGTCACGAAGGTCAATAAAGGTTATTGCGCCAAACTTGCGCACGGTTTGCACCCAACCGGCAAGGGTTATTGTTTCGTTTACGTTAGCAATTCTTAATTCCCCGCAGGTGTGAGACCTATACATATCAAAATCTTGTTATTTCGTGAATCGTGATCCCGAAGCTTCGGGAGTGAAAAGTGAAGAATGGGGCGGTAGCCAGTATTGGTAATTAAACCGACATGTCCCCTTTGATCCTCATTTTCAACGGGCGCAAAGATATATAAATGCTGCAAAGCGGGAAATATTCTGCTTAAGCGACGCAAAAGAAGAGATGCATAAATAAAAGAATGACACCCCTTCGGGGTTTTGAAACTTTCTTTCTCTTATTGCTACAATAATTGCATCCCTTCGGGATTTTTAAAAGCCTGAAAGGCTGACATTATTGTAGAAATGGACAAAATAGTTATCGAAAAACCTCGAAGAGGTGACATTTTTTAATCAATATTTTTACGCTCCCACCCTTGTATGCCACGGGAAACAGGAATGTTAGACCAGATAAGGAGCAATCAATCATTTTTCAGTTTTTTATAACCATTATTTCTTTACCGGTGCGTGCAAGAACCTTATTTTTATAACGCTTAAATTGCTTTATGCCCTTAAAATGGAAGATATATTATGCCTGCGGATTGTACCTGATGCTTTGGTGTGCCGGCTTTTTATTGCTAACAGCGTATTTTTATTTTACACAATCTCATTCAGATTCAGCATTTGTATTTGTTCTTTTGCTTTGGCTGCTATTAGGGGCCTGTATAACCAAGGCTGTTTTTTCTTTCCGTGCCGTGCACCATTTTAAAAATAAAACAGTGCCAGCAAAGAGCGAGAAAGTGTGGTTTATCATTTTATTTTCGCTCAATATTTTATTTGCAGCGATCGTTTTTTTATTGTCTGTGCTGGAGGTTATACCGTCCGATTTTAGTCAGCAAGGTTTTGTTTTGTCAAAAGGCCATGTCAACTATCGAGAATTACTTATGGACTGCAGCTTATTTGCGGTATTTTTTTCATCAGCTTATTTAGCAGTATTTGATTTAATGTTATTAAAAGCGGTGAGAAAAACACATTATGACGACTTAATGAGTTTTGAAATTGGCATTAATAAAGAAATGTAACGCTATGCCCATAAAATGGAAGGTATATCAATTTGCCTGCTGGTATTATTTGTTTTGGTTAGTGCTTGTGCTTTGTACAGGTGTATACCTTATAGTTTCGGATGATGACCAGTCTTACGGAAAATACTGGACGCTTTTATTTCCCTTAGTTATGATAGTGAAGCCGGTATTGGGGCTAAAATTTATAAGGCATCTTAAAAGTGGCACGTTTTATACCAAAAACGGGTTTATACTTTTTTCGCTCTTCTTTTTATTCAACATTATTTTTACTTTTTACGTTGCCGTTGGTTTTTGCCTTGCAGTTGCACAGGAAAGTAAAATGAACTGGAATGACGGTTGGTATACCCTGCAGATTGTTGCAAGTTTTCTTTTCATTTTATCGTCGGGCTATTTTATGAGATTTGATATGCGGCTTAGCAGGCTGGTACATAAAATGCGGTTTGACGATATAAATTCAATCGGGTTGCAACAGAGTAACCCTTAAACATTATACTATGCCATTAAAATGGAAAATATATCAAATATGCGTTGTTTGCTATTTGCTTTGCAGCGTTGGCCTTGCAACGGGAATGGCTTTTAATTTACACTCGCGGAGCGATTTTGATTTTGGGTTTATAACGGGGCTTATGCTGCTGGCGGCTATTACCAAAGCGGCCACATCAATCACTTTTATACGGCATTTTAAAAATAAAACCGTTGCCAGCAATGAGCAACGATTTTTATTTATCGCATGTTATGTGCTTAACATTATTATGTGGCTTATTGTTGCTATGATTAATTATGGGTCAATTGTTGAAAATCTGTCAGGCGGCCAGGTTAAAATTGAGCTTCCTGAAATTTTTGCACTAATTGCAATGACGCTTTTTTTAATTACCTCTGCATATTTAATAATATTTGACCTGCAGCTTAGGAAGATATTACAAACGCGGCAGGACGTGATAATAAATACCATTGGGCAAGATATCACAAACGCTTAGCAACTTATGCCTGCAAAATGGAAGATATACAATGCGTGCAGCCTTTACCTGGTGCTATGGGGCATATTTTTTTTTATTTATGGGGTATATTCAAGCATTACAGAGAGCGCGAACCAGCGGCAAACCGCACTTGAAGTGCTGATCTTAGGCCTGCTATTGTTAGTTATCTGCAAGGCATATTTAAATATTCGCGCCATAAGGCGCTATAAAAATGAGGCACTGTTAAGCAAAACGGAAAAGGGACTTTTTATTGCCGGCTACTGTTTGATAGTATTATTTGCTTTGGGCAATATATTTTTAGCTGCCGCATTTATTATACCCGAAGATTTTGTACATGGTAACTTTATTGATGAGAATAACAGGCTTGACTACAGAGAATTGCTGTTAGATGCGGGTTTTTAATTGCTGGCGTATGCGCCTTGTATATAAGTATTTTTGATCTTACGTTACTAAAAGCAATTCGTAAAGCCCATACTGACCAGTTACCTAGTTTTGAAATAGAGGGCAACGGGCAAATTTAATTTTATGGCATTAAAATGGAAAATATATTATGTGTGTGCGTTGGGTTTGCTGCTATGCAGTTTTATTACCGGCGGCTTAGTAATTTACTTTCTGGCACTACCGCATATGCATATAATAATGCCGCAGCTTATGCTACCAGTAGTAACAAGTGGTTTGCTTATTATGATAACGCAATCTGTTTTTGCGTTACGTTTTACGGGACACTTAAGAAAAGGAACAATTTTTACTGAAAGGGAAAGAAGACAATCTTTTCTTGTGCATATTATATGTATTATATTGTCTGCATTGTTGTGCCTTAATATCATTACCAATATAAGCAACTTTATGAGAAACCGCGCAGGATTAGCTCTTATGAGCGATCTTAGTGTAATTTTAACAACATTATTTGCAGTTTATTTATGTATAATGCGCGATACAATGATAAGCACTATTAAGCGGCAACATGAAGATATTATTGCATCTATCGGACAGCATACAAAATGAATAAGGGCTCACACATGATGATACTTCTCATTCCTTAAAATAGTGCAGGCCCTGTAAACCTGCTCAGCAAGTATAAGGCGCACAAGCATGTGGGGGAATACCAGTTTGCTTAAGCTCCACATTATGTTGGCGCGTTGTTTTATTTCTTCATCCACACCAAATGCACCACCTATTAAAAATATAATGCGCTTAACACTTTCGTTGGCCTGCTGTTGCAACAGGTTTGCAAGCTCAGGGCTGGAAAATTGTTTGCCGCGCTCATCAAGCAATATCAATACATCATCTTTTTGCAGCAGTTGCAACACGGCTTTTGCCTCCTGCTTTTTCAACTCAGCATCTTTTAAAACAGCAGCATTTTTTGGCGGGGGAATAATATGCCAGCCAGCAGTAAAATATTTATTTATGCGGCCGGTAAAATCATCTACGCCCTGCTGTATATATGCCTCGTGCGGCTTGCCTATGGAGAAAAATTGAAGTTTCATGCCCCTATCCCCTAAAGGGGGATTAATGCAAAAGTATATGTTTCACGCAAAGGCCGAAGTTTCGGCCCGAAATTTCGGGCGCTAAGGCGCAAAGAAAAGAAATCAATGAGGTAAATAATCAACCCTCTGTGCAACTCCGTAAAAAACTCCGTGAAACTCTGTGTCCTGCATTAAATCCTAATTATTTACTAAAAGCGTAAAATAATGATGGCTGGTGGCGTAGAATATAATTAGTCCACTAAATTTGTAGCCAATTAGTAAAAACATTATGTATAAGCCAGCCTGTAATATTTGTTGTTGTACACTTTAACAGGAAAGCTTTATGCATTACCATATTAAATAAAGCCTTTCCTGTTACCGCGGGAGAGGCTTTGTTTTTTGCTCAAACTGTTTAATGATATGAAATACCCCGGCCATGTTTTAAGCCACACACTGCCCAGTAAAGACGATGTGTGCCGCTTTACAGATGAACTTACGCGTTATCTTTTTCATGTTACCAATCATACAGACCAGTTTTTAAAGCAGCACCATATTCAGCATCAATTGCTGCAGCAACAGCTTTCGGTTTTAATACACAGTGTTGACAACCTTGCAAAGCTTGATGCCGATAATATTGTGTTTGAGTTTTTTTGCGGCCTCGAAAATGTGAAGGACCAGTTGCTGGCAGACGCGCAACTTATACTTGAGTTTGACCCGGCAGCTGCTTCGGTGGAAGAAGTATTACTATCCTACCCCGGCTTTTCAGCATTAATGGTGCATCGCCTGGCGCATGCCCTGTATCTTGCCAAAGTGCCATTGATACCGCGTATGATGAGCGAATGGGCGCACAGCAGAACAGGTATTGATATTAACCCGGGTGCAAGCATTGGCTGTCCATTTTTTATTGACCACGGCACAGGCGTTGTTATTGGTGAAACGGCTATTATTGGCAACAATGTAAAAATATACCAGGGCGTAACACTTGGTGCTTTGGCAGTACGCAAAGAAGATGCACAAAACAAACGCCACCCCACCATTGAAGATAATGTGATAATTTACGCCGGAAGTACGATATTGGGTGGTAGCACCGTGATAGGGCACGACAGTATTATAGGCGGTAATACGTGGATCACTAAAAGCATTCCGCCATTTAGCGTTGTGTACCATAAAAACCAGATGTCTGTGAATGACAGGAAGGATTTTGAGGAACCAATAAATTATATAATATAGTTTTAGGAGGTTTGAGTGTTCAATTGTTTGAATGTTGCTTAAGTTTTATACCAAATACTTTAAAGTTGCTCATTATTCGCCTTATCCCCTATCCCCTTCTCCTCGCGGCGAAGGGCCCGACGAGATTGCAGAGAAGAGCACGTATTTTTAAAATACAATTGGTATTAGCAGGTTCATTAAATCAATACCTTAAATGTGCGATGACTTGAAAGAATAATCATTGATTAAAACCGGCAATTCTCAAACATTCAAACCAATCAAACATTCAAACCTATCAAACAATCAAACTAAATAACACGCATGAAAGCAAACAACATACTCGAAACCATTGGCAATACACCGCATGTGAGAATTAACCGTTTATACCCTTCAAACATTGAAGTTTGGAGCAAATTAGAAAGGGCTAACCCCGGCGGGAGCATTAAAGACCGTATTGCACTTAACATGGTTGAGGATGCAGAGAAAAAAGGCCTGCTGAACGCAGACAGTGTAATAATTGAGCCTACAAGCGGCAATACAGGTATCGGGCTGGCGATGGTTGCTGCGGTAAAGGGGTATAAACTGGTATTGGTTATGCCGGAGAGCATGAGCGTTGAGCGCCGCAAACTGATGAGCGTGTATGGGGCAAGTTTTGAACTTACCCCGCGTGAAAAAGGTATGCGTGGCGCTATTGAAAAAGCAAAGGAACTGGTAGCAGCAACGCCAAATGCCTGGATGCCCCAGCAGTTTGATAACGCAGCCAACGTTGAAGTACACATTAAAACAACCGCTGAGGAGATATTAAAAGATTTTCCCGAAGGGCTTGATTTTTTAATTACAGGCGTAGGTACCGGCGGCCATATTACGGGCGTAGGGGAGGTATTGAAAAAGCATTTTCCAAATATTAAAGTATTCGCTGTTGAGCCTGAGCTATCCGCAGTTATAAGTGGCGGAGCACCTGGGCCGCACCCTATACAGGGTATTGGAGCAGGGTTTATACCCAATAACCTGCACACCGATGTGCTGGATGGCGTAATTACAGTTACCAAAGATGAATCCTACGAATATGCACGCCGCGCAGCAACAGAGGAAGGCATTTTCCAGGGTATATCCAGCGGGGCCACTATGGCTGCGGTTGCCAAAAAACTGCCTGAAATTCCTGCAGGAAGCAAAGTGCTGATATTTAATTATGATACCGGTGAAAGGTATTTAAGCATTGAGGGGCTGTATTAGGGGTTGCAAGTTGTTTCCAGTTTAAAGTTTCCAGTTTAAAGTTATTGGAACGAAGATCACAGGTTGCCAGTTACCGGCTATCGGTTGCCGGTGATGGATGCGGAAGATTGTGCATAAAATCTCAAAATATTTTTGCTGTTTTTGTGAGACAAAACACCACTTTTTATATTTAGTATATATAGGCGGTTTATTGGCATTATAGTTTGTTAACCTCCTGTTATATAAAAAATTATAATATGAATGGTTTTAGGGGCTTTATTTTACATAACACATTTAAAATCAGATACTTTCGCAAAAAATAGGGTTTAATTTTTGGCTGCGTTTGTGCTCAGATTGGCGTCTTTTGTGCTGCTTTTGGCTTTATCTTCCCGGTGTTTGCAGCCATTGGGTTTACCGGGAAAGAGGCGCTGAGAAAGGAAATAATTATATTTGCGGCGATGAAAAAAGTAATATTCAGCGATCTTGGAACAACACCTTACAAACAAACATGGGATTACCAGGAATCACTGCTTCAAAAAAATGTTGCTATCAAGGCAGCAGGAAGAGATATAGCCAATGAAGGCGGGGTTGCTGCTCAAACAATCGATCACCTGCTTTTTACTGAGCATAACCCGGTTTATACTTTAGGTAAAAATGGCAAACCTGCCAATGTGCTGCTGGATGAAGACAGCCTTGCCAAAAAGGGAATAGAATATTTTCATGTTAACCGTGGGGGTGATATTACTTTTCATGGCCCTGAGCAATTGGTTGGCTACCCGATACTTGACCTTGAGCATTACAAAACCGATCTTGGCTGGTATATGCGCAGTTTGGAACAGGTTATACTAAACACGCTGGCGGATTATGGCATAACTGGCGAACGAAGCCCCGGCGAAACGGGTGTTTGGCTGGATGCCAGCGTTAAGGGCAGGGAACGCAAGATTTGTGCGATGGGCATACGCTGCAGCAGGTGGGTAACCATGCATGGTTTTGCCCTAAACATAAATACTGACCTTAGTTATTTCAACTTTATTATTCCGTGTGGTATACAGAACAAGCAGGTAACATCCATATCGAAAGAGCTTGGCCGTGCCATCCCAATGGATGAGGTTAAAGGCCTGATAAGAAAGCATTTTGAGGAAGTGTTTGACACCCAATTAGTATAATAAGCGGCGAGTTAAAACTCTTTTTGCAGGTAAATTTTGTTTCTTTCAACAAGTTTATCGCCATCATAAAGCTCGAAATAAAAATAACCCGCGTGCATAAAATTGGTTTTATCAAGCACAAGGTCAGGATCAGCTATTTTGTTTATGGCAAAAAGACGGTTGTGGTTTTCATCAAAAAACACGATCCTGTATTTTTTTGTAGCGGCCTCGGGCAGTTTTATTTCAGCAAAACCGTGGGGATTTATAACAACGTAAACAGACGGCGAGTTGCTTTCTGTGGGCCCGGTTGCAATATCCGCCCTGGGTTCATCGGTTTGCGCCAGCTGCTCAATACCTACTGACTTGGCTTTCGTAAAGGCATAGCTGCCGCCGCTAAAGGCATAAAATATACGAAAGTACAATTTGCCGCTGTAAGGCCTTTTATCAACCATACCGTTTTGCGGCAACTGGGGTGAGGGGGATGAGAAAAAAGTTCTAAAATTTTTTATACTGTCGGTGGAAGATTGAATACTCACCTGGATAAGTCCGCCGCCGTAGGGGTTAACCCAGCTTATACGGGTGCGGTTTGCGCCAAGGCTGTCAACCGAAAAGTCAGGTAGCGGATTTTGTGCCGAAACGTGCAGGATAATCGCTGTTACAAATACGGTAATACAAAGTTTAGCCATTGCTCCGTTTTAATTAAGTGTGCAAATATACACGCCAAGGCGTTATTAAAATGGTAAGAACCCTTTTTGCAGCGAGTTGTTGCCCTGCAGCCCGCCGCTGTGTACCATTAGCACCCGGCTGCCAGGTGGTATTGCTTGCTGCAATATCATTTGCTGAATTGCGTATAAAGTTTTTGCAGTATAAACAATATC
>Ga0206931_1098_pt1 | contig 28464 bp, 25 predicted proteins | sample Alteio_BWOrgHeat_17_FD_152946 | JGI IMG/M metagenome (GOLD analysis project Ga0206931, IMG submission 152946) | Enriched cells from forest soil in Barre Woods Harvard Forest LTER site, Petersham, Massachusetts, United States -... | ecosystem: Environmental > Terrestrial > Soil > Temperate forest >...
CAAAATAATTTTTGAACCGGCGGTGCCCTGTAAAAAGTTAATTTAATTACAGTATAACAAATAGCATACCGTTAATAAAACGCTGCTATTTACCCTTGTTTTGCCATAGCTGCTTTAGTTTTGCGTATTTAAGTATAGTGTTGTACGCCACAGATTTGGCTATAATAAAACCATCATACCCATCTAAAAACCCCATTTTTAAAAAATAGCCATTAACAAATGCCGTTAGCGGGCTTATATACAATTTTAAAAAATTCGCCTTTTTACCCGATGCAAACATGGCGTTTGCCTGTATGGTGGTAAACCGGTTACCTTGTGTAACCAATTCTTCAAGACTATAATATGTGTAATGTAAAATATCACCAGGCAACCTTTGCAGCGTTGCACCAGCCTGCATTATAATCTTATCATGGGGATTTATGCCGTCCCACCGGGCTTTTTGCCTGTTTACAAGGCGGGTTTTTCTGTCAGGGTACCATGCGCCGTGTTTGATCCAGCGGCCGCAAAAATAGTTGCTGCGGCCCATTTCATAAGCATGGCAGGTAAAACCAGCGTGCTTTGCAGCCAGTATACTTTGCTGCAAAACGCCGTCAACTGCTTCGTCAGCGTCAAGGCAAAGCACATAGTCGTTTGTGGCCTGCGCGAGTGCAAAATTTTTTTGCTCAATATATCCTTCAAAAGCGTGCTCAATAAACCGCACGCCGTAATTAAGGCAAATTTGCCTGGTTGCATCCGTGGAAAATGAGTCAACAACAACTATTTCATCAGCAATATTTTCTACGCTTTGCAGGCATCTTTCAATATTCTTTTCCTCATTAAAAGTAATTATTACAACAGAGCATTTCTGCATAAAGGCAGGTTATACGGGCAAATATAAATACAGAAAACCGCAACTTTTTTTAAACATTGCAACGCTTACATTTGCAGATAAGTTATGATAAATTTTATCCCTATATTTCCATTGGGTATTGTTGTGTACCCGGGTGAAAAACTTAACCTGCATATTTTTGAAGAACAGTATAAACAGCTTGTAAGCCAGTGTTACAGGGAAAAAAAGCCTTTTGGCATACCAGCAGTACTGGATGAAAAGATAAGTGAAACCGGCACGCTTGTAAATATAACAGAAATTGTAAAGGTATATGACGATGGGCGCATGGATATACGCACCCAGGGCGACAAGGTTTTTAAAATATTAGAGATCATAAAAACAGTGCCCGACAGGCTGTTTAGTGGTGCTATTGTAAATTACCCCGCCAATAACGAGGTTAAAAATGCAGCCATGATGCAGCGCGTGGCAGAAGACATACATGAATTGCACAAACTGCTTAAAGTAAGCAAAGATTTTGATAAGCCTGATGAAGAGCTTGTTAGCTACGATGTTGCCCACCACGCAGGCCTTTCGCTTGAGGAAGAATACGAACTGCTGGGCTTAATGTATGAAAGCCAGCGGCTTGAATATTTAAAACGCCATCTAAAAAAGATAATACCCGTTATAACCGGGACCGAGCATTTAAAAGAACGTGTGCAGTTAAACGGGCATTTTAAGGAGTTAGGGGGATTTAATTGGTAAGTTTATTGGCGCTTTAACAATTGCCGCATAGCATCCATGTTCCCTGCATCGTTAAAAATAGCATTTACATTACAGGCAAAGCCTTTTATAGCCTTACTTGTAATAACACCATTCGTTCCTTTAAACTCAAGTTTATACTCATTATTATGCAATAGGTATTGCTCAACAGTTTGGGCCGGGGGGTCAATGATCCAATACTCGGTTATGCTATGTAAGGCATAATCTTCAAACTTTATTCCCCTGTCATTTTTTTCAGTTGAGGGTGAAAGAATTTCAACGATAAAATCGGGTGCCGGAAAAAGCATTTGCCCTGTTTTAAAATCTTTGGCAACCTCTTTTCTGAAAAAAACAATATCAGGCTCATAACTGTTGCGGCTTAAATGAACCATTGCTTTTTCAGTATAAATGCTCCCCAGGTCATTTAGCTTAACAAAATACCGCAGCAGCATTTGCAGTGATCCCGATATTTCAACGTGTTCTAATTTTACAGGCGAATGCATAATTATTTCGCCGTTAATAAATTCAGCCTTATCGTCTTCAGTTATGGTATTATAAAACTCTTCCCTAAGCCTTGCTTCCTCTTTAAGCAAATCCTGCAGGGTTTGCGTTATTCCCGCTAAATCCGGCCTTTTTTTTAATATACTTATCAAATCTTCCATCCCCCAAAATTATTTTACTAAGTTAGTAAAACTGGTACATACCACATACTTTCGCACAATTAATTACACTGCATGCAAACAACGCTGTGCTTCGATTTTGGCAATACGCGCCTTAAATGTGCGGTATTTAATGCAGGTGTATTTAAGGAAGTAATTTTGATGCCGGACGATAGCGCTGATACCATTAACAATCTTGTTAAGCAGTATAACGCCGGTAAAAGCATACTTTCGTCCGTTATTAACCACAATGCGGCGGTAGAAGAAGTGTTGTCATCAACTACAAAATTTCACAAACTGGGCATTAACAGCAAGTTACCGTTGACTGCACCTGTTAATAAACCAGAAACAATTGGTGCAGACAGGCTTGCACTTTGTGCGGCCGCAGTTCATCTATATCCAGCGCAGCACAACCTTGTTATAGGGATGGGCAGTTGTGTAACATATAATTTTATAAACAAATTTCAGCAGTTCCTGGGGGGCGCTATTTCGCCGGGACTTGAAATGCGCTTTAAAGCAATGCACGAGTTTACCGCTAAGCTTCCGCTTGTAGAACCTGACAGTAATATTCCTTTGATTGGGTATGATACACGAACTAATTTACTCACTGGAGTTATATTGGGAATGAGCAAGGAAATAGATGGTATGATTGAAGAATACGCATTGAGATACAGCAACTTTAACGTGCTTTTAACCGGGGGAGATATGGCCTTTTTTGCGCCGCACCTCAAAAAGAAGATATTTGCAGACCCTTATCTAATCTTTAAAGGCTTATATGCTATCAGTGAAACTAACAATGCGTAATAGTATTTTTTTGATAATTGCAAGTTTGGGTTTTGTGTCGTTAAAAGCACAGGAAAACTCACCGTTTTCAAGATATGGCATAGGGGACCTTTACCCACAACAAACTGTTGCTTCAAGGGCTATGGGCGGCGTTTCTGCTGCTTATGCAAACCCGCAGGCAATTAATACAATAAATCCTGCCAGTTATGGCTACATACCAATTGTAACATTTGATGTAGGCGTTAGTATTGACCAGCGTTCACTAAAAAGTGTAAACCCGCTGTCCGCATATAATTCAGCCAATTTTCTTCCATCTTACGTGCTAATTGCAGTGCCGTTAAATGCTGCAAAAGGCTGGGGTGCAGCTTTTGGTATTAAACCAATAAGCAGAATTAACTACAACATTGAAGAAATATCTTACCCGCACGGCGATACGCTGCAAAAATTGCATTTGGGTACCGGCGGCCTTACACAGGCTTTTCTTGGTATTGGCAAAAGATGGGGGGCTATTACCAAAACAAACATTAGCTTAGGTTTTAACGCTGGTTTTGAGTTTGGGCGCAGGCAAACAAACAATATTGTAAATTATATTGATTCTACACCTTTTGTTAAATCAAATTTTGAAAGCACTACTTCATACAACGGCCTTTTCTTCAACCCGGGCATTATGATAAATATAAAAGTTGGAGAAAAAACTGATAAAATAACCAAAATAAAGCAAACTTATATGTTGCGTTTAGGTGGTTCAGCAACCCTGAAACACCAGTTAACTGCAAACATGGATAGTATTGTTGAAACATTTAACTACGATGCCAATGGTGCAATAGTACCTATTGACACTATACACCTGCAGAACAGCATTTCAGGCAAAATTCAAATGCCCGTTACTTACACCGCAGGATTTTCATTCTCAAACGTAATTAACATAGCAAACAATTTTGCTTTAAATAAGTGGACAATTGCCGCAGATTATTCGGCAGGCAAATGGAGCGACTATCGTTTTTACGGCCAAACAGATAAGGTGATTGATAACTGGATGATACATGCCGGTGCTGAGTTTATACCAGACCCCTTTGCATTAAGTTTATTTTCACGGTCAACCTATCACGTTGGTTTTTATACAGGGAAGGATTACATAAATGCAGATGGCAACTCGTACGAAGAAAAAGCTGTTACTTTCGGACTGGGCTTTTCGTTAAGAAAATACCGTGGCCAGTACGATAACCAGCAAACTTTGATAAATACTTCCTTTGAAATTGGCAAAAGAGGTACTTCAGTAAACAACGTAACCGAAGGCTTTTTTAAATTTTCGGTAGGCCTGTCGTTAAGCGATATTTGGTTTATTAAACGCAAATATGATTAAGGCACTTAAAAATATCAACATTATAAAAGCAGCCATAATTGCAGGCTGCTTTTTTGTGGGTAGCTGCGCAAACAACTTTCAGCAGGTGCGCGATCTTGGGCGCAAAAAAGAGGGCAGGGATGAGGCATATACTGTAACGGCTTATATGAGCGAAGGGGCAAAGCAAAAAGCAAAACTTACCGCACCCTTTATGACACAATCATTAACAGATACCGCAAAGATGATCTTCCCCAAAACCCTGTTTGTTGAGTTTTATGACGACAGCGCCAGGGCTGAAAGCTGGCTTTTTGCAAAATATGCCATACACTACATAAACCTTGGCAAAGTGTTGCTGCACGATAGCGTGGTGGTATACAATGTTAAAGGCGATACCTTGCATACGGATGAACTTTGGTGGGACAGGAATAAGCAAATATTTTATACGGATAAAAATGTGCACGTACTGCAAAACGGCACTAACCTGCGGGGCACCGGCCTTTTGTCAGACCAGGCCTTTAAGGATATTAAAATATTCCATCCAACCGGCCCGCTTACCGTGCAGGACAGCACTTTGCCGGATAAATAATACAAAAAATAGCAGCTTTTTACCACTTAATAAATCAAAACGGTTAAATAATAATCCGTTTTGCACTGTTAGGCGTTTTGTGTTACATTCGGGGTATGGCGCATTTGTATAATCTTATATTTGTTGGCATCTCTCTTTTAATGATTACCTTTTTGGCAGGTATACAAATTGCATTTATCAGCGCTAACAGGCTTAATATTGAACTTAGGAAAAAGAAGGGTAAAAAAAGTGGTGCCCTGCTTTCGCAGTACATGGATTCTCCCTCCGGCTTTCTCGGCGCTTGCCTTACCGGTTTAACGCTGTTTATGGTTGTATACGGGCTACTTGTTAGCGACGTGCTTAAAGTGATGAATATTTATTATGAGTATTTAAAACTGATAATTGATATTGTTATCGCGTCCGTGATATTAGTGCTTTTTGCAGAGTTTCTTCCCAACACTATTTTTCGTACAAAAACTGATACACTACTCATTTTTTTTGCAGGTGTAAGCAAGCTTATTTATGATGTTTTTAACCCTATAGCAACATTTTTTGTAAATGTTGCAGAATCGTTGCTGAAATATCTTTTCAATACCCGGTTTAAAGAAAGGAGCGAGCCATTTAATGGTATTGACCTGGGACATTTTTACCAGCAGTCAAAAGAAGACGATACTCTTGTGCAGGAGTTAAATACAGAGCTTATTGAAAACGCACTATCATTACCCGCTGTTAAAATAAGGCAATGCCTGGTGCCAAGAACAGAAATAGAAGCTATAGACATACGCATGAGCATTGCGCAGGTAACGCAAAAATTTGTAGAAACCAAATTGAGTAAACTGGTTGTATACGGTGAAAACATAGACAATATACTTGGATATATTCACCAGCTTGACCTGTTTAAAAAACCGGCAGAAATAAGATCAGTACTGCTGCCCATCCCCGTGGTTCCCGAAAGCATGAGTGCTACAGACCTTATTAATAAGTTTACTAAAGAAAGAAAAAGCATAGCCTGGGTTGTGGATGAATTTGGCGGGACTGCCGGCATTGTTACAATGGAAGATGTGCTGGAGGAGATTTTTGGCGATATAAAAGATGAGTACGACACAGAAGAATTTATAGAAAAGCAAATTTCAGAAAATGAATACATTTTTTCGGGCAGGCTGGAATTAGACTACCTGAACGAGAAATATCATTTTGATTTTCCGGTAAATGGGTCTGAAACCCTTTCAGGTTACATTATTAACCAGTACGAAACGATACCGGCGTTTAAAGAGCGCATTATAATAGATAAATACGAATTTGATATTTCGAATGTAAGCGACACACGTATCGAGATGGTAAAAATGAAAATATTGCGCTGATTTTATTAATTTCCTTATTTTCACCCTTCGTCTAATGTTTTTAAACTGATTGCTGTATAGAAAAACCAATAAAATCTAATAACCAAAGGCCCTGAAATGATTCAACAGGTAAGGATATTATTAGCTGATGATGATGAAAAAGAAAGGGAAAGGTTGGAAGGCATTCTCAGCGGGCAAGACTATATTGTAAAAACATCACGTAACGGAAAACTTGCACTGTTTGACGCTATTGAATTTCACCCTCACCTGGTTATCATAAACACCTCACTCCCCAAAATGGATGGGTATGAAGTGCTAGGCCATATCAGAAGTAATCCGCTGCTTCAAAATATACCTGTAATAGTTTACACTGCCCAAACCGGTAATGCCCGTAAGGCCATGGATTTGGGGGCCGATGATATTTTATTTAAACCGGTTACCGACAAAGAATTTTTGCGTTCTGTGAGAACAAGGTTGGAACGATATCAAAAACACAATTCTTCATTTCAGCAAAAATCGCATGAGATTGATACTGACGTATTCGCCAGCTATTACCATGAGTTTAATACGCTGTTGCACGGTATACTTGGCGGTACAAACCTGCTTATAAGCTCAAACGGAAAATACAGCCAGCAACAAACACAGGAGTTACTTTTTTCCGTGCTTAAATCGGGGTTAAGGCTTAATCATTCTTTGTCAAACCTGCTTTTACTTGAGGAAATACGCCGTGCTGATTTAAACCCACAGCTTATTACCATGTTTACAAACGGCCTTAGTGAAAAAGGCTGGACAAACAAAATTACAGGCGAATTACAGCATATGGCACTGGAAATGTATAACCGGCCAAATGACCTTGAGATAAAATTGGTTGATATAGCAGTGCGAATTAAATATGAATACCTGCTGCGTATTTTTATAGAAATAACAGATAACGCCTTAAAATTCTCAAAACACGGGCAAAAGGTTACAGTAACCGGTAACGTTGAAGGCGAAAACTATGTTATAATTGTAAAAGATAATGGTAAAGGCTTTCCTTCCGATAAGCTTGACGACATATCGCCCTATAAACAATTTGGTTCTAAAAAATACGACCATTCCGGCCTGGGCATAGGCCTGTATCTTGCAAAGCGATTAGTGGTTTTTAATTTTGGAGAAATAAACGTTGAAGCAAATGCTGATGAAGGCTCAACTTTTACGGTAACAGTTCCGCTTTTAAAATTTGCATAGATCTTCAAAAAGATAACTGCTACTTTCACAAATCAATAACATTATTACTGCTGTACCCTTTACCTTTGCACCCTACAAATAATTTTAAACATTACAATGACAAACGGATTATTTAACAGGTTGCGGGGAAGAAGAAAGGAAATGTCTTTTGTAGACCACCTTGAAGAGCTTCGCTGGCATATTGTACGCGCCGTATTGTCAATATTGGTTTTTGCAATAATTATCTTCATGTACCATGCCTGGGTATTTGATGTTGTGATACTTGGCCCTACAAGGCAAAATTTTGCAAGTTACCGCGGTTTTTGCTGGCTTAGCCATCACCTCGGGCTTGGCAACAGCCTGTGTATGAAGGCGCCTACCGTAAGCATGCAAACCACGCAGGTAACAGGGCAGTTTTTGGGTACCATAAACGTAGCTTTTGTAGGCGGCCTTATTCTTGCATTTCCGTATATATTCTGGGAGTTTTGGCGCTTTGTAAAACCCGCGCTTAAGCCAAAGGAAGTAAGGGGTACACGCTTTGTAATTTTTTGGGTAACATTTTTCTTTTTCCTCGGCTCGGCATTTGGTTATATGGTGCTTGCCCCGTTTACATTTAGTTTTTTACTTAATTTTCATATAAGCGGCGACCCCAACCTGCTTAAAACAATCCCTACATTTAACGACTATCTTGATAACCTTACAACAATTATAATTGGTTGCGGCGTGGCTTTTGAAATGCCGGTGCTGGCGTATGCCCTTACACGTATAGGCATAATAACACCGTCGTTCCTAACCAGGTCGCGCAGGTATGCTATTGTTGTAATTTTAGTTATTGCCGCCTTCATTACACCAAGCCCCGATTGGTACAGCCAAACCATTGTATTCATCCCGCTGATGTCTTTGTACGAGTTTAGCGTATTTGTATCAAAACGCGCATACAAGGCAATGGAGAAGAAGGATGCAGAAGAATGGAGTTAATGTTCTGCGATAAACAGCGGTGCATTTATACTACCACTCATACAATTGATTGATTGTGTAGCTATTTACTTTTTAGTATTGTTGCACCGCAGCAGTGCTGCCGAATTGTATTTTAATAAAATAAACACATGAGAAAATTAGTATTGCCGTTAGCACTGGTGCTAACCGTTGGTGCTTTTGCACAAACAAAAAACAAGTCATCGAAGTTTGCGGAAGACATTACCGCAAAAGACCTTAAGGCTAAACTTACAGTAATAGCAGGCGCCGAAATGGAGGGGCGTGAAACTGCTACACCCGGGCAAAAACGCGCCGCTGCTTACATTGAAAATTTTTTTAAAAGCATTGGGTTGCAGCCCGGCACGCCTAACGGTTACCAGCTAAAATACCCCGTTTACCAGGATTCGTTAAGCAACGCTGCGCTAACTATTAATGGCAGTGTGCTTGCATTAGATAAAGATTTTAATGTAAGTCCAGCATCATTTATTACAGGATCATGGAAAGCTAATGAAATAATATTCGCATCCTATGGTATCTCTGATTCAACAACCAACAACTTTAGCGGCCTTGATATAAAAGATAAATGGGTAATGGTGTTAGACGGTACACCAACTGATGGCGACAGACCAAATTTTCGTGCAATTCGTGCCAAGATGACGGGCTTAACCGGTAAAGGAGCCAAAGGGATTATTGTTATATCAAAAGATTTCCCCAAGGCTAAACCCGCAGGGTTGAAAGGTAACATGTATATAACAAAAAGAACTGCCTCTGCAACGCCAGTTATAAATATCTCTGTAAGCCAGGCCGCAGCAATTTTGGGTAAAAATGGTGCTGCCTTTGCTGATCTAAAAAGTGCAGTAAGAGGTGTTTATAATGCGAGCCTTGCCCTTGATATTACCACAACTACCAACACGCTTGAAAGCAGTGATGTGATTGGCGTATTACCCGGTACCGATAAAAAAGATGAATATGTATTGGTTACGGGACACTACGACCACCTGGGTAAACGCGACACTGTTATATATTACGGTGCAGACGACGACGGCAGTGGTACCACCAGTGTTATGGAAATTGCGCAAACCTTTGTAAAAGCCAAAGCAAAAGGAAACGGACCGAGAAGAACCATGGTGTTTATGACAGTATCAGGGGAAGAAGAAGGGTTGTGGGGCAGTGATTATTATACGTCAAACCCGGTATTTCCTTTGGAGAAAACAACAGTTGATCTGAATACGGATATGGTGGGAAGAATTGACCCCGGCTACAAAGGCGATTCACTAAACTACATATATGTTATTGGTGAAGACAAGCTGAGCAGCGACCTGATGAAAATAAGTGACAGTGTTAACAACAGCACCATGAAACTTGAACTTGACAGGCGTTTTAACGACCCCAAAGACCCTAACCGTTTTTACTACCGCAGCGACCATTTTAACTTCGCCAAACATGGGGTGCCTGTAATATTCTATTTTAACGGTACGCATAAAGATTACCACCGCCCGACAGATACAGTTGATAAAATTAATTTTGACCTGATGACCAAGCGTGTGAAATTAGTGTTTTATACCGCCTGGGCCATGGCCAACAGGGATAATATGCTGGTGAGGGACATACCGTTACCGAAGTTGGAGAGATAGAGTAATAAATTATTTTGAAAAAAAATGCGGGGCTGCAAGCCCCGCATTTTTTATTGTTGCCACAGAGCTACAGCGGAATGCTATGTTAGTAGCAGAGTTCTTTTAACATATTTTTTCATAAATCGCGCATGTTTACTACATTTAAACACCAAAATAATTATCCTTTTTCAAACGTTTGCTTTTAACCCCCAAAAACATGCTGTATGAAAAAAAGGTTACTCGTCATTAACTTTCTTGCCCTTGCTTTAACTATTGCTGTATTTACCCCGTTTCTAACTCCCAAAGGCGTTTACCAACCTATGCTGTTTGGCTTGCCTTACACCTTATGGATGGGCGTACTTGTAACACTGGTGTTTGTAGTGCTAACATGGCAGGCAGCCATAGTGTATAAAAAAGTAGAAGAGGAGGAACTGCAATGACGACATGGGCCATTGCCTTTGGCACTATTTACCTTTTGTTATTGTGCTATGCAGCATACAAAACCTTTGTGAAACACACTTCTGCCGACCAGTTTATGCTTGCTGGTAAAAGTATTGGCCCAGTGCTGGGTATATTAACTTTTGCCGCCGCGCTTTTTAGCAGTTTTACCTTTTTAGGTATGCCCGATTTTTTTCGCACACATGGTGTCGGGGCGTGGGTATTTCTTGGTGTGTCAGACGGGGCAATGGTATTTATGATATTATGGTTTGGGTATCGTGTGCGTAAAAAAGTAAAACAACTTGGTTTTAAGGGTATGGCGGGCCTGGTTACAACGGTTTATCAAAATAAATGGGCGGGTTATGTGTTATTTGCCGGTGCATTTATTTTTTTAGTGCCATATGCAGCCATACAGGTAAAAGGTATGGCTATATTTTTTAGCGCTGCATTTCCCGGTGCATTGCCTTTTTGGGCATGGGCGCTAATAACGCTTTGCCTTATACTTATTTATTCGCAAACAGGCGGCTTTAAAGCTTTGGTATACAGCGATGTTATACAAGGCATGCTGCTGCTATTAACCATCTGGCTTATTTGTATTGGCTGCCTTAATAAAATGGGCGGGTTTGCATCTGCAGTGCAACAGGTGCATGATGTGAATGAAAAATTATTATCAACACCCGGCCCAAAAGGATTATTCAATACGCAGTTTCTCATTACATCGTTAATAGCTATTGTAATGATACCTGTTACACAGCCACAAATGTCAACACGTATTGTAGTGTTGAAAAATTCAGCATCACTTAACAGGATGGCAATAGCGGTAGGTATTTTTGCCATACTTGTAATATTCCCAACAGCTTTTATCGGTTTTTATGGCGCAATACATTACAGTACTCTTTCTGTTCAAGATTTTTTAGGCAAGGCATTGCTCGCCGACCAGGCAGGTATTGTTGCGGGGCTGGCTATTATAGGATTGTTTGCCTGTGTGCTGTCTGCGACAAATTCCAAGATTTTTGCTTTAGGTTCTGAGCTCCGTTCATTGCTAACCGGTAGCGAAAAGCAAGTGATGTTAAAAGTAAAACTGTCGCTGGTTCTGTTTGCAACTATAACTTTTATTGCGGCTATAAATGTGAACGACCAATTAGCGCTGCTATCCAAAACAAGTTTTACAGGTACGGCCATGATGGCTCCGTTAGTACTGACTGCAGTATTGTGCAAACGCAAACCTGGCGGTGAAATAATTGCGTTTAGCGCAATTGCGTTAATAATATTTATTTTATCATTAGCAACATATGTCCCGGCAAAGATTGCCGGATTGAATATTGAGTTGTGGCTGTTTGCAGCACTGGCATTGTTAAGTTTTATATCAGCGGGCGTGCGCGGTATTATGCAACCTGAGATAAGCGCAGCGTTGTAATTGTTGAATTTGATTTATCAGACGTATTGTTGTGAATTGTGATTAAAGCACAACGCCTTCCTACGGAAGGCAGCAATAAATATGTCTTGCTTTTCTACCCACGAAATGCTCCTACGGAGCAAAAAAGATTTAATAATTTTTTTATTATCTTCCATAGGAAGATTTTGTGGGTAGGAAAATTGGCGACATGATTCTTTACGTTCCGTAGGAACGTTTTGTGCCCTAAATAACCCTGGAAAAAATTATTTTGTATGCCCAATACGTATACACAACTGCACATTCAATTTGTATTTGCTGTAAAATACCGCGCAGCCATTATACAGCCTGAATGGAAAGATGAGTTGCATAAATATATAACGGGCATATTCCAGGAAAATAATCACAAGATGCTGCAGATAAACAGCATGCCAGACCATATTCATGCTTTTATAGGCATGCGCCCACATCAATCAATATCAGGGCTGATGCAAAATATTAAAGCAGAAAGCAGTAAATGGATTAAAGATCAGGGCTTTTGTTCTTTTCCTTTTGCATGGCAGGAAGGATATGGTGCATTTTCGTATGCAAAAAGCCAGGTGAATGATGTAATACGCTATGTTCAAAACCAGGAAATACATCACAGAAAGGAAACATTTTTAGATGAATATAGAAAGATGTTAACCCTTTTTGGTATTGAATGGGATGAAAGATATATTTTTAAAGAATTGGAATAAAGGCTGCAAAGAAAACATAAATAACTGATTGCCTGTATGCTCATCAATAACACATTAACACCACAATCGCTAACCAATAAACTGCAAAGGTTTTGGCAATTATCTGGTAAGAAGATTGAGGCTATTGAAAAGAATTACGACAAAGCCAAAGGCTCCCCGGTATTTACGGTACAGGGCAAATACACAACCCGTGGCTGGACAGAGTGGACGCAGGGCTTCCAATACGGCTCGGCCATTTTGCAATATGATGCTACAGGAGAAACGTCGTTTTTAGACGGTGCAAAAAAAAGCGTTGTTAAGGTAATGTCGCCACACATAAGCCATATTGGCGTGCACGACCATGGCTTTAATAATATAAGCACTTATGGCAATTTATTAAGGCTGATGGTGGAAGGTAAAATGGTTTATGATGAGTGGGAGAAAAATTTTTATGAACTGGCTTTGAAAATATCAGGGTGCGTGCAGGCGGCAAGATGGACGAAAACTAATGATGGCGGTGGTTTTATTTATTCCTTCAACGGGCCGCACTCGTTGTTTGTTGATACCATCCGCTCATGCCGCAGTTTAATGCTTAGTTATAAATTGGGGCAGGTTTTCCAGGCAGAGAACGATAAGAAAATTAACCTGCTGGAAAGGGCTGTGCTGCATATAAAGGCTACGGCGAAATATTCTGTTTTCTACGGCGAAGGGCGCGACAGTTATGATATATGGGGCCGTACAGCGCACGAAAGTGTTTTTAATACCAACGATGGTAATTTCAGGTGCCCAAATTCGCAACAGGGTTATACAGGTTTTACAACATGGACACGAGGGTTAAGCTGGGCGATGTGCGGCTTTGCGGAAGAACTGGAATTTTTGGAAACACTGAATGATGACGCGTTAAATACGTTTAGTAATAGGGCGGAGGCAGAGGCGATATTTTTAAAAGCGGCAAAAGCAACTTGTGATTTTTTTATTGCCAATACACCTGTTGATGGCATACCTTATTGGGACACCGGCGCACCAAATTTGCACAAGCTGGGCGATTATTTAAACCGGGTAGCAGAGCCCTTTAATGATTATGAACCAGTAGATAGTTCCGCCGCGGCCATAGGTGCACAAGGTTTATTGCGGCTGGGGAATTACTTAAAGAAAAAAGGCGATGAAGAAAACGGTAGCAAATACTGGCAGGCGGGTTTAACGGTGGTTAATACTTTACTTGATGAACCTTATTTGAGTACAGATGAACAGCACCAGGGTTTATTATTGCATACTATTTATCACCAGCCTAACGGATGGGACTATGTGCACCCCGGCCAAAAAATTGCCAATGGAGAGTCGTGCATGTGGGGTGATTACCATATACGTGAAGTTGCTTTGTATATGCAGCGATTGATTGATGGCGGTAAATATTATGCATTTTTTAATTGTGTGTACTAACCACAGAGTGCACGGAGTTTTTTCATAGGAGTGCATAGAGAATAACTCTTGTTACTCCGTGTTTCTTCAACTCCCTTAACTCCGTGGTTAAAATTTCGCTAAGCTGAATAACGAAGAGAACGATGCAGTGAGTGACACAAGGGATGGAGGATAAAACTACTAAAGCCGGCAAACAAAAATATAACTATGGCGTCAATCATAGCTGATATATCAAAGCTTTGTATTCACACGCAAACCACCAGGCCATGGTGCTTGCGTGAGTGTGCTGAACATTACAGCAAGGCTGGTGTTAACGCTATAACGGTATGGAGAAATGTTTTAGAAGGCATTAAACTGATTGACGCCAGAAAAATGCTGGATGATAATGGCATGCAGGTAGTATCGTTATGCCGGGGTGGTTTTTTTCCTTCTGTGGATAAAGCGCAGAGGCAAACAGCTATTGACGATAACCTGTTAGCTATCGAACAGGCTGCTGCCATTGGCGCGCCGCTTATTGTGCTTGTGTGCGGAGCGGATGGCAGGCAATCGCTTGAGGCAAACCGTGAGCAGATAAAGGAAGGTATTATAACAATATTACCCGCTGCAAAAGCTGCAGGCGTTAAACTGGCTATTGAGCCCCTGCATCCTATGTACGCGGGCGACCGCAGCGCAGTTAATACGCTGCAGCAAGCAAACGATATGGCTGTAGCTATTAACTCGCCGTATGTTGGTGTGGCAGCAGATGTGTACCATTTGTGGTGGGACAACCACCTTGAAGAGGAGATAAAACGCTGCGGTGCTAACGGCCATTTATTTGCCTTTCATATCTGCGACTGGAAAACACCGACGCTTGATTTTTTGCTCGACCGTGGCCTTATGGGCGAAGGCTGTATAAACGTCCCGCAAATAAGAGGGTGGATTGAGGAGACAGGCTTCGCGGGTTTTAACGAAGTGGAGATATTCTCCTCTATTTACTGGCAGCAGGATCAACAGGCATTTTTGCAAAAAGTAATTGACGCATATTTGCATCATTCATAAATCAACGAATAAATATGAGCAGCGCAACCATACACAAGATTGGCATTATAATGAACGGCGTTACAGGCAGAATGGGTACCAACCAGCACCTATTGCGCAGTATTGCCGAGATAATAAAACAAGGTGGCGTGCAGGTTAGCCCGTCTGAATTTATTATGCCTGACCCCGTATTGGTTGGCCGTAACGAAATAAAGTTGCAAAAACTTGCAAAGATGGCCGGTATTGAAAAGTACACAACTGACCTGGATAGTGTGATGAACGACCCTGCTTATCAGATTTATTTTGATGCGCAAACAACGGGCAGACGTTTTGATGCTGTTAAACAGGCGGCTAAAGCTGGTAAGCACGTTTATTGCGAAAAGCCTATTGCTACAAGCACTGCTGCTGCGCTTGAATTATACCGCGTTTGTGAAGAAGCGGGTGTGAAGCATGGTGTTGTGCAGGACAAACTTTGGTTGCCGGGGTTATTAAAGCTAAAGCGGCTGATGGAAAATGACTTTTTTGGGAAGATATTATCTGTTCGCGGTGAGTTTGGTTACTGGGTATTTGAAGGCCACAGCGTACCCGCACAGCGTCCAAGCTGGAACTACCGTAAAGAAGATGACGGCGGTATTATTGTTGATATGCTTTGCCATTGGCGGTATGTGCTTGATAATCTTTTTGGCGAAGTAAAAGGCGTTTTTTGCTTAGGCGCTACCCACATACCGGAAAGAATTGACGAGCAGGGCAAACCATACAAGGCAACAGCAGACGACGCCGCCTATGCCATATTTGAACTGGAAGGTGGTGTGATAGCGCAATTCAACTCGTCGTGGACGACAAGGGTACGCAGGGATGATTTGCTTACGCTGCATGTGGATGGCACAAAAGGCTCAGCAGTGGCAGGTTTGCGCGAGTGCTGGACACAGCATTATGGCAACACACCGAAGCCTGTTTGGAACCCGGATATAAAACAGCCTATTGACTTTTATGAAGGCTGGAGCAAAGTGCCCGAACAGGAGGTTTTTGATAATGCCTTTAAAGCAGAATGGGAATTGTTTTTAAAGCATGTGGTAAAAGATACTCCATTCAGGTGGACGTTATTTGAAGGCGCCAAGGGTGTGCAATTGGCAGAAAAAGGATTAGAAAGCTGGGAGAAAAAGGCGTGGGTGGAGATAGATAATTTGAAGATGTAATAATTTGAAGATTTGAAAATGAAACGCACATTGTAAGCCTAAAATTTTGGACTTTGGTACCTGGTTTTATTTGGTGCTTCTCTTTGTACTTTGTTGTTTGGCTTTATTTGGCGCTTAGCAACAATACTGATAGAAGAAGGCTTACGAAGCCGCACTACCATGAACTATTAACCATGAACCATGAACTTTTCTTACCATGAAACAAACTGCATTTATAACAGGTGGCTCGCGTGGTATAGGACTGGGTATTGCCAAAGAGCTGGCAAAAGCCGGTTTTAATATCGCGATAAACGGTGTGCGTGAAAAAGAATCGGTGCAACCCGTTTTGGATGAGCTTACCGCCCTTGGTATTAAGGCTGATTATGTGCCGGGTGATGTAAGCGGTAAGCAAAGCCGTGAAAAAATGCTGGGTGAGGTATTGAATATATTTGGTCACCTGAATGTACTGGTCAATAACGCAGGCATAGCACCCAAAGAACGAAAAGATATTTTAGAAGCTACTGAGGAAAGTTTCGATAACCTTATTAACGTAAACCTGAAAGGCCCTTATTTTCTTACACAGCAGGTTGCCAATTACTTTGTTGGAGAGAAGAAAAAAGATACCATGTTTCCCTGCTGCATTATCAATATATCATCTGTATCGGCAACGGTAGCATCCGTAAATCGGGGCGAGTATTGCATTTCAAAAGCAGGCATTGCCATGGCTACAAAACTGTGGGCCGCGCGGCTGGGCGAGTTTAACATACCTGTTTACGAAGTACAGCCCGGCATTATAAAAACTGATATGACAGCCGGTGTTGTTGAAAAATATGATAAACTTTTTGCAGGCGGACTTGCCATACAAAGCCGTTGGGGATTGCCGGAAGATGTTGGCAAAGCAGTAAAGGCATTGGCTTCAGGTGACTTCCCTTATTCAACAGGGCAGGTTATAATGGTTGATGGAGGCCAAACAGTGCAGCGTTTATAACAGCCATAGTTCGTGTCTCACGAACCATGCTCAGCATACTCTTCCAGCACTTTAATTGTGTGCAACCGCGCTGTTATCATTTTTCTACTGCTATCTCCTGCTTGGTTTTACACCGCTCAATATCTGCCTGGTAATCTTTTATTTTATCGTTGTTAAAGCAATGCAAAATGGCTTGTCTGTAATTTTTTATTGCCTCATCATATTGCCCTGCAATTTCTTCAATCATTCCATAACGGTAATACACCCATGCCTTATCAACTGACGGCACTTTTAAACATTTGCTAAGATGTTTTTTTAGGTCATCATACTTTTCAAGGTCTGCATATAAAGCTGCAAGATGAAAGTATGGGTGAGGATATGCAGGGTCTGCTTTAATGGCAGTAAGAAAATGCGTTCTTGCTTTTTCGTAATTATCAAACTGTGTTTTGTATATCCAGCCCATGCTGTTATGCGCTGGTGCATAACCTGGCTCTTCATACAAAATGCTTTCGTATTTTAAAAATGCATCGTGGTAACTGCTGTTTCGTATATCGGCCTCTGCTTCTAAATATAATTCTTCAAACCTGTTCGTCATAACTTCAATTTTACGTGATAGTCGCTTGCTCACACAGTGTAATAGCGATTGGCTGTTTATATAAGGTTGGGCTATACCTGTAAACAAATTTACAAAAAAAAGAAGTTGCGGCGGCTTGAAATTGATGGCTAAAATGCAATGTGTTATATATGATTAACACACACAGTCTTATCAAGGTTCACCTAAAAATATATATTTTTTATAGTGTTATTGCGTGTAAAAGCTCATATATATTTGATGCCTTTAAGTCAAATTTCCACCCATTTTTATGATCCCAGAAAAAAAACAAGCAGCTGTAAAGCAAGCCTTACAGCTAACATTTGGTACAAATGAGTTTGAAGATATCCGCCAACTTACTGTAGGGCTTTCCTCCGCGCTTATTTTTAGAATTGTTGTTCAAAATAAGCCTTACCTGCTTCGTGTAATAACCCGTGATGATGCTATGGGCGACCCAGCTCACTACTATACATGTATGAAACCGGGTGCAGAGGCAGGGCTTGCCCCGCACATTTGGTATGCAGGTATTGAGGACAGGATCTCGATAACAGATTTTGTTGAGGCAAAACCTTTCCCGATAAATAAGGCGAGGGTTATGCTGCCTGAGATACTCAAGCGTTTGCATGCACTGCCGCCATTCCCTTTTCGCGTGCATTATTTTGACGCCATCGATGGTTTTATTAAAACATTCAGGGAAGCGAAAATATTACCTGAAAGTATGACAGCTGAAATGTTTCAGCAATATGAACGTATAAAAGCTGTATATCCGCGCAACACCAGCGATTGGGTATCATGCCACAATGACCTTAAACCGGAAAACATGCTTTTTGATGGCAACAAGACATGGCTTGTGGATTGGGAAGCTGCGTTTTTGAATGACCGTTATTTAGACCTTACAGTTGTAGCCAATTTTGCAGCCACCAACGACGGTGAAGAAAAGAAATACCTGCAAACCTATTTTGGCAAAGCGCCTACCGAATATCAACGCGCACGCTTTTTTTTGATGCAGCAGTACCTGCACATTGCGTATGTATGTGTTTTTATGAAGCTGGGTGTTACTGCCGATAAGCCGGTTGATTTGTTGTCAGCCAAACCCGGTTTTAGAGAATTTAATGATGATATGTGGGCAGGCAAAATAGATTTAGCATTCAGCGAGGCAAAACAATTGTATGCCTGGGCGCACCTGGAGCAGCTAACGAATAACCTACATAAGAAAAGGTATGAGGAGTCGTTGAAGGTAGTAGCTGACATCATGCCTCCTGATTTGTAAACATTTGTCATAACTGCGCGGGAGCGAATTGCTTCGCTTCCTCAGCAGAAAACCTTTTCTTAAATGTAAATGCGTAAGGTGTTTCACCATGTTGCCTTATATAGTTTAATCTTTCAGTTGCTTCGTCTACTGATGGAAGATGACCCGCAGGTATATACCAAAAAGCCATATGCATCTCCTTCATTTTTTCAAACCATTCTTTGCGTCTTTTAAAAACCTCGACATGGTTGCTTTTATAAACGTACGCAAACAGCGTGTCAATGTTTTTCCAAACACTCATATTAACTATCATAAAATCATCATCAAAAATTTTAATGGATGTTGCATTGTTATCGCCTGCTTTTAAGCGCCAAATAAAACCTTCACTATTTTCGGCAAGCGCGTTTATACTGTCTAAATTTGCTACAAAGTCAACCATGGCAGGGCTGTCCAAAGGCGCAAGCATTTTTGCTATATTAACCTGCGCAAGATAATAGTCCATCTAATTTTTGTTTTGATAAAACTAAACTACTGATGATAACCAAACAAGAGGTAACAAAAAGGTTACCTGGCAAAAGAGTACAGGGGCAAAGTGTAATTTATCAATGCTCGGTAATTGCAACACTTAAATTGTTTGCTGCAAAGTGGAAGCCCTGTATTATATGCTACCTGGCAGTAAAGCCCATGCGCTATAACGACCTGTACAGGATAATACCAAACATAAGCCGCAAAATGCTCTCAGAACATTTAGATGAGTTAGAGGCTTGCGGTGTGATAATAAGAACCCAGTACGATCATAAGTTGCAGCGCGTTGAATATGCATTATCTGCAAAAGGTGAATCGTTATTACCTATACTTAACCAGCTACAGGATTGGGGTATGGAGCACATTGAAGATGTCTTATCAATTCAGCAAATGGTTGATGTAACGATGAATTAGGCTCGCCTCATTTTTATTTGAGTTGCTGAAACAAGTTCAGCATGACGATGCTGATTGTTCTAACATCTTTAGGCGGCTAAAAATAACTTAACCTTCTTATAAGCCCCTTTTAGGCCCGCCCGTGCCGGAACGGACGGGGGGTTTGGGGGTTTCGGTTTAGGGAGCTTCCTACCACCCCAGCAAATAAGCAAATATCAACGGCACCACAATAGTAGCATCGCTTTCAACAATAAACTTGGGCGTTTCAATACCAAGTTTGCCCCAGGTGATTTTTTCATTAGGCACAGCGCCTGAGTAGGAGCCATAAGAAGTTGTTGAATCGCTCACCTGGCAGAAATAACCCCAGAATGGTACATCATGCCACTCCAGGTCCTGGTACATCATAGGCACAACACAAATAGGGAAATCGCCCGCTATACCGCCACCTATTTGAAAAAACCCAACACCCTTACCGCCGCTGTTATGGCGGTACCAGTCTGCCAGCCAAACCATGTATTCAATACCGCTTTTCATGGTAGTGGCCTTCATCTGGTTTTTTATAATATAGCTGGCAAAAATGTTACCCATGGTGCTGTCTTCCCAGCCACCAACCACTATTGGTAAATTCTTTTTTGCTGCGGCCAGCATCCAGCTATCTTTCGGGTCAATCTCGTAGTATTGTTCCAGCACACCGCTCAGCAGCATTTTGTACATAAACTCGTGCGGAAAATAACGTTCGCCGTTATCGTCAGCATCTTTCCATAATTTATGTATATGTTTTTGCAGCCTTCTAAATGCTTCTTCCTCAGGTATGCAGGTATCTGTAACACGGTTATAATGGTTCTCTAACAGGGCCCATTCTTCCTGAGGGCTAAGGTCTCGATAGTTGGGCACACGCTTATAATGGCTGTGTGCTACAAGGTTCATAATGTCTTCTTCAAGGTTGGCGCCTGTGCAGCTAATAATATGCACCTTATCCTGCCGTATCATTTCTGCCAACGATAGCCCCAACTCAGCGGTGCTCATAGCTCCTGCAAGGGTAACCATCATTTTGCCACCTTCAAGCAGGTGTGTTTCATAGCCTTTTGCTGCATCAATTAATGCGGCAGCGTTAAAATGGCGGTAGTGGTGCAGAATATATTGCGATACAGGCCCTTTTTCCATAGCTTGAAAAATTTAGGCTGCAAATGTAGTTTTTTTGGAGGGGATTGAAATGGGCAGGCCAAATGATAATATTAATTATTCACGCCTGCAGGGCTGCCACCTAATACCACCTTCACCTTCTCAAACGCATCCAAAAACATCTGCCTTGTGCTGTCCGGGCAATGCTGCTGGTAAAAGGCAGGTTCATACCAGGTGCTCCGCAAAACTTTTGCAGGTGTTATCAGTAGCAGGTGCCAGGTACTGCCATCATTTATAACAGCACCGCATTTGTTTTCACCTTCCGTTCTCTCCTTCCAAATTCCTTCTTTTTCAAAAAAGGGTAATACACTATTGCAGTCGCTGGCGTTCACACTTGTTTCATTTATTTGTACCTGGCCGCCTTTTGCATTCAGTACTTTGTAATTATAACCCTTCCACTGGCCGCCCTTGCGTGCTATAACCCGGTAGGTTATATTATGCCCCCAGGCGGTATGCTCAACTGCGTTAGCAAGTACCAGGTCATTCTCCTGCTGCAGCCTGTGTAAAAAAGTATCTGCTATTTGTTCGTCTTTGCCATATTTCTCAGCAACGGCCTGGGCATGCATAGCTGTTTTGCTGGTGCTGCAGGCTGTTATAATTAGCAATAACACACAACTTACTATCGTTATTTTCTTCATACCGTTTAGATGCTTCTTTGCAGGCAAATTACATACCCTGTTTGTTAAAGTTAGGCCTAAATGCTTCCAAACTCGCCTCGCTGCCAAATCTCCGCTCACACATACCACCATTTTTTTACCTTTGCTGCTTCAACAAAAAATATTGTTATGCCGGGATTTGAATTTTTTGGCGACGAGGAAAGGAAGGAAGTGAACGATGTGCTTGAAACTGGTATTATGATGCGTTACGGCTTTGACGGCCCGCGCAAAGGTGTTTGGAAAGCTGTTGAACTGGAGAAAGCCATTACCGAAACCTTTGGCTGCAAACACGCCCAATTAGTTAGCAGTGGTACTGCTGCATTAACCACTGCCCTTGCCGCATTAGGCATTGGTGCAGGTGATGAGGTTATAATGCCCAGCTTTACTTTTGTTGCCAGTTTTGAGGCTGTGCTTAGCGTTGGCGCTGTGCCCATACTTGTTGATATAGATGAAACCCTTACCGTAAACCCGGAGGCAGTACGCCAGGCTATTACACCAAAAACCAAATGCATTATGCCTGTACACATGTGCGGCAGCATGGCAGATATGGATGCATTGCAACAAATTTGTGCCGAACATAACTTGCTGTTACTTGAAGATGCCTGCCAAAGTATTGGCGCTACCTACAAAGGCAAAGCGCTTGGCACTATTGGCGATGCTGGCACTTTCTCATTCGATTTTGTTAAGACCATTACTTGTGCCGAAGGTGGTGCGGTGCTTACCAATAACAACGATATTTATATAAAGTGCGACGGGTACAGCGACCATGGTCACGACCACCTTGGGGTTGACCGCGGAGCAGATCTGCACCCTTTTATTGGTTACAACTTCAGGATAAGTGAGCTGCATGCTGCGGTTGGCCTGGCGCAGATCAGAAAGCTCTCAAAATTTCTTGCTATACAGCGTAAAAACCATGCACAGTTAAAAGCTATTCTTTCGCAAATACCGGAGATTACGTTCCGTTCTGTTCCTGATGCACACGGCGATAGCTGCACTTTTCTTAGCTGGTTTCTGCCCACAGCAGATATTATGCGCGACGTGGTTGCGGAACTGAAAGCCAAAAGCATTTACGCCGGTAACTTTTACTGGTTTGATAATAACTGGCACTACATACGCAAATGGCACCATCTTAAAAATAACGCCACGCTTGGCGCTTTGAACGACAGCCAAATGGCAACTCTTGCAAAGCTTGATTCTACTGATTTTTCTGCCAGCGATGCTGTAATTAGCAGGTGTATTTCAACAGCTATCAGCCTTACCTGGACCGAAGAGCAAATACAGGATAAAGGCAATAAAATAGCCGCTGTAATTAAACAGGTGTTGCAGCAAAAACTTCAGGAAGCTTAGTAGCATAGAAGCTGGGCGGTACTTGTAAATTGGGAGGAAAAAAGGAGGATAAAGGAGGAAAAAGTTTACCTTCTAATTTTACCTAATTTGCTTATAATCAACTATTTGCAAATTTTTTACTGCTGTTTTTACCCAATTTATTTTATAAATTCATTTGCCATTGGCGGGTCATCCGGATTTTATTCTTGTTTTTTCCAAATGTCAAAGAACTTGTATACATACATATATATAAAAACTGCTGTTTTGTCCGCTAAAAAGGCAATATATTTTTATTAAAATTAATGGTGTAATACTTGGCTGTGTAAGATTGAAAAGGGGAATAAATTTCAAAGCCCTGGATATAATACTATCAAACGCAGATTTCCCGGCTTTTCGCCCTGTAAGGACGGTCCGTTGGCAGCAACTGAAAGCGTTATTGTTACACCCCTTTTGGGGCAGGGGCATCATACTTAAGCTTAAACACCAGCGCTGTCCATTTCTTAAGCATATTTTGAATATCTATGGGCTTGTAGGGTTTTATTAAAAAATCATTCATGCCGGCATCAAACCCCTTTTGTTTTTCGCTGTAAAGCGCATTGGCCGTAACACCAATAATAAGCGGTGTATCAGTATGCACGTAATATTCCCTAATACGTTTCGTTGCATCAATGCCATCCATTACCGGCATGGCAATATCCATAAAAACAACATCAAATTTCTCCTCAATCGCCATACCTGCTGCTTCAACACCATTCCTGGCTGTTTTGCAGCTATAGCCCATTTTGGTAAGTATCTGCACCAGCAATGCCTGGTTTACTTCGTGGTCGTCAACAACAAGAATATGCAATGGTATTTTAGAAGCCAGCTCATTATCAAGCCATTGTATGTCTTTTCTGCGGTTAAGATATTTGTCGCTCGATTTACCGTCAACCTTATTGGCCTTAATACTAAACGCTATGCTGTTACCGCCGCCGGTATTGGTAGTAACTTTCAGGCTGCCGCCCATTAAAGATACCAGCCTTGCAGCAATGGAAAACCTTATTGACGACATGCCGAACAACGCGTCGTTGGTTGCTCCCGCTAATACACCATGCAACGGTTCTTGCGTTGCCGGCATACTTGTAATAGTAAACTCAATGTCCAGTATGTTGTCAACCTCTAATATCAATCTAACATTGCAGTCAACACGCCCTGATGTATTATTTTTTATCGAGTTGCCGGTAATGGTCATCAGTACCTGCCGCAGCCTTACCGGGTCGCAGTCAATAAGCTGCGGCAGGCTGCCATCTATGCGGTAGTTTATTTTGTCAATATTATCCGCGCCGGCGGTAGTTAACACTTCTTCAAGGCAGTCGCGCAAAACAAATGGGTAATTCTCCAGCGGTATCCTTCCTGTTTCAATATTCGAAAAATCAATTATATCGTTCACTACCGCCAATAACGCCAGGCTGCTTCTTTGTATAATACCTGCATATTTTTGCTGCTCATCGGTTAAAATGGTGTCAGCCAGCAGCGATGCTGTGCTTATTATATCGTGCATCGGCGTGCGTATCTCCTGGCTCATGGTGGTAAGAAACGTAGTCTTGGCCCTGTTTGCCGCCTCAGCCATATTCTTTGCTTCCACAAGGTCTGCCTCAGTCTTTTCCCGTAGCCTTGTATTCCGCAATATCATCTGGTAAAAAATAATAAGCAGCAAAAGGCAGGTAAGTATACCGAAACATAACAACGTAAATATGTTGTTATGGTGGCTTATTTCTTTTGCGGTAATATCATTTAACCTGTTATTTTCAGCAACCTGTATATTATTAATAAGGCGTTTTATGGTATCCATCAGCAGCCTGCTCCTGCCGGTATTAAGCAGGTCAACCGCCTGTTGCTTTTTGCCATTGTTAACGGCTGTAATAATATTGGCAGCAAAACTTATTTTGTCGTATACCAGTTGGTTTAACCTGTTTACCTGTGGCGCGTATTCAGGCATAAAGGCTAATAAACTATCCGGGTTTATGTCAGTATTTTTTGTATAGCTTAGGTTATCATACAGCTCAAGCAGCTTTTTGTTGCCGCTTAAAATGTAATCACGTTCTTCTGTTTCCGCCTCGCCAAGGGTATTCTCTGCCTGGTTAAGGCGCGTTGTAATTTGCACTGAGTGCGACAGGTGTTGCGTACCCAGGCCGGACGAATCCAAAACTATATAAATAACTACTGTAACTGCAACCATTACAATTGCCATTACACCGGCCAGCAGCAGCCCTTTGGTTTTATATGTCAGGTGCAGGTTTGCGATAATTAAAAATCGCTTATTTACTTTTTAGGGGTCTCAAAAATTGCTTAAGATTGTATTAAATAAATCTTAATATTATCTTTGAAACTTGCCTTCCATCTTATCGCAGTATTCTACCGAGCCCAGTCTGAATTTAACCGGGAATTTTAACGCTTTTTGTAATTTTAGTTCTGTTGCACAAAAAAATGGAAGGTGAGAGGCATAAAAGTTAGCCGGTAAAAGCGGTGGCAAAAATACAGGCCTTGCTTTAACACTATCGATGCTTTGTAAAGGGGATGTTTTAAAATTATAGGTGGTTGTGGCATGGGTTTGGGCAGATGCGGGAAAATAAAAAAGCAATTTAACAAAAATGGCTAAAACAGTTTTCCGCATATGAGTGTTATTTGTACGTAAATTTACGCGCTTAATTATTATATAGATTTTTAAAGTTGTAAACCTGTAGTTAAAGAATGTCATTAAGCCAATCATTACAACAAAAACTTTTACAAAGGCTGTCCCCGCAGCAGATTCAGTTAATGAAACTGTTGCAGATACCTACCGCAAACCTTGAGGAACGTATTAAAGAGGAACTGGAAGAAAACCCGGCCCTGGAAGTATCAGAAGAAACCCATGAAGATGAGTTTGGGGATGAGGCAAAAGACGACATGGACGCCGCCGATGACTACGAAGCAGATGGCAGCGAAGATGAGTATGGCAACCTTGACATAAGCGAATACGTAGGGGAGGGAGATGATGATATTGCCGATTATAAGCTCAGGGACGACAATTATCCCGAAATGGATGATAAAAAAACGCTGCCCTTTAAAATTGAGAACAGCTTTCATGAGTTGCTGCTTGACCAGTTAGGAATGCTCTCACTGGATGAACGCAGTTATAAAATTGCTGAACAAATAGTGGGCAGCCTTGATGATGATGGTTACCTGCGGCGGGAGCTTTCTTCTATTGTTGACGACCTGGCCTTCAGGCAAAATGTAATGTCGTCAGAAAAAGAAATTGAAGATATTATTAAAAAAATTCAGCAGTTCGATCCCCCCGGTATTTGCGCAAGGGACCTGAAGGAGTGCCTGCTGCTGCAGCTGCAACGCCAGTTTGAGGGTGGCAAAGATGTTGAAGTGGCCATACAGGTGCTTGACAAATATTTTGACGAGTTTACAAAAAAGCATTACGAAAAAATACAGCGCGGCCTTAATTTAACCGACGACGACCTGAAAGATGTTATCGGCGCCATTATAAAGCTTAACCCCAAACCGGGTGGCAATGTTGGTGAGATCAATAAGGCTGAAACTTATATTATTCCGGACTTTTTTATTGTTAATACGGGCGGCAAGCTTGAAATAACGCTTAATAGTAAAAACGCGCCCGATCTGCGCATTAGCGAAGGGTACCGGGATATGCTTAAGGAATACGATAAGGGCAGCAAGAAAGATAAGCGCCAGAAAGAGGCAGTAATGTTTATTAAGCAAAAAATTGATTCGGCCAAGTGGTTTATTGATATGATAAAGCAACGGCAGCATACGCTTTACAGCACTATGGATGCCATTATGAACTATCAAAGGGAGTTTTTTTTAACGGGTGACGAAACCACCCTGCGGCCGATGATATTAAAAGATATTTCGGAGGTAACGGGGCTTGATATATCTACCGTAAGCCGCGTGGCAAACAGCAAATTTGTGCAAACAGAATTTGGTACATACCGGCTTAAATTTTTCTTTAGTGAATCGTTAAGTACCGACAGTGGCGAGGAAGTAAGTACCCGCGAGGTAAAGAAAATATTAAGCGATATGATTGAAGGCGAGGATAAAAAGAAACCGCTTAGCGATGAGCACCTTACCGAGTTATTGCAGGGCAAAGGCTATAACATTGCCCGCCGCACCGTTGCCAAATACCGCGAACAGCTTAATATACCTGTAGCAAGGCTTAGAAAAGAATTATAAAGGCGTTTAGAAAAAAACTAAAAAATATTAGCTAATATTTTAATGACTAAATATTTTAGTGTACTTTACTCAAATATTTTAGTATAATTTGCCAATCAACCAATATGCATTCAATAAAAAAGGAGTATACTGTAATTGAATTATTTGCTGGCGCAGGGGGTTTGGCCCTGGGCTTGGAAAAAGCTGGTTTAAAATGCCTTGCTTTAAATGAAATTAATCATTGGGCGGCCGAAACACTGCGGACTAACAGGCCAAATTGGAATGTTATTGAAGGCGATATAAAGAATGTTTCTTTTCCTGAATTATTTGGTAAAGCAGATGTTGTTGCCGGTGGTTTTCCTTGTCAGGCGTTTAGTTACGCCGGTAAAAAATTAGGGTTTCAGGATGCAAGGGGTACATTGTTTTACGAATTTGCCAGGATTGTAAATGAGACAAAGCCAGCAATTTGTATTGGTGAAAATGTAAGAGGTTTATTGAGCCATGACAAAGGCAAGACCCTTAGGGGCATGATTTCTATTCTGGACGAAATTGGGTACCGTGTTTTAGAGCCACAGGTTTTAAAGGCAATATACTATGGTACACCACAAAAAAGGGAACGGTTGGTGATAGTTGGCATAAGAAAGGATATAGATGCCAATTTCCATTACCCTGCGCCTAATTTCAACGAGGTCTTTGTACTGCGGGACGCGCTCAAAAAAGGAAGATTGTATGATACTGATGTGCCAAAAGCCCCAGGCGCAAAATATCCTAATCGAAAAAAAGAGATATTAGCCTTAGTGCCCCCTGGAGGTTACTGGCGCAACCTTCCTTCAGATATTCAAAAAGAATATATGCTCCAAAGCTTTTATTTAACAGGTGGCAAAACTGGTATCGCGCGGCGAATAAGCTGGGATGAGCCATCCTTAACACTAACTTGCAGCCCGGCCCAAAAACAAACAGAAAGGTGCCACCCTGAAGAAACAAGGCCATTTACTGTAAGGGAATACGCCCGCATTCAAACTTTTCCGGATGATTGGGGTTTTTGTGGTTCTATGAATGAACAATACAAGCAAATCGGCAATGCTGTGCCAGTAAACCTTGGAAAGGCTATCGGTAATTCCATTATTGATTTTTTAAAAAGGAAAGATGGTAACAAGCTAAGTGTAAAAAAA
>Ga0206931_1102_pt1 | contig 28041 bp, 20 predicted proteins | sample Alteio_BWOrgHeat_17_FD_152946 | JGI IMG/M metagenome (GOLD analysis project Ga0206931, IMG submission 152946) | Enriched cells from forest soil in Barre Woods Harvard Forest LTER site, Petersham, Massachusetts, United States -... | ecosystem: Environmental > Terrestrial > Soil > Temperate forest >...
ACAACGCTCGGGCATCAAGGTTCTAGAAGTACAGGGTCACCTGTATCGGTCGGAAGTTCCGATTGTGGCAGTGTACGGCTCTTGGATTGTCACCTCAAAGGTCGATCCGAAAAGGTCGATCCGAAAAGCGAGCAATAGACATGCTCGGAGGACAAACCGTGAAACCCCGTTGTCATGCCAGCCGCCCTTCCATCCGTATCCTTTTGGCCGATTCCAACCAGACGCAGGCGCAGCTCCTCAGCAGTGCCCTTCGCCGCCGACCGGGCCTCAGTGTTACTTGCTGTCGTAGCGAGCTTTCCGACTGCCTGCAAGTCTTGCGATCGATCGAAGTCGACGTGGTACTCGTCAGCGACAGTCCCGCCGATCACATCCATCTGATCGATACGCTGCGTGGCTTGCATGCCAGCCATCCGCACATCGGTCTCATTCTTCTCTTGGACAGCTATGATCGCAATCTCGTCGTGGAAGCCCTGCGAGCGGGAGCTCGCGGATTGTTCTGTCGTGACCGCCAGCCGTTCCGAGCTCTTTCCCGTTGCATCTCGGTTGTCCATCAGGGGCAGCTCTGGGCGAGCACCGAGCAGATCGGCTACATGATCGAAGCCCTAAAATCAGGGTCTCCGACGCGCGTCGTCAATGCGAAGGGAGAGGGTGTGCTGACCCCACGAGAAGACCAGGTCGTCAGCTTGGTGGCGGAAGGGATTGTTAACCGCGAGATCGCGCAGCAACTGGGCGTCAAAGAAAACACGGTCAAGAAATCTCTGCTCCGCATCTACGACAAGGTGGGCGTCTCAAATCGAGTCGAGCTTGTACTGTACGCACTCACACACCGGAGTACGCAGCCAGCCGCGCCAAGTCCGGCCAAACTGCCTTCTGCCTCCGAGCGACTCAAGTCGGGCCCGGCAGAAGCTTGTCAGGTCAGCCTCCTCGGTACAACTTGAGGGTGCAATCTCACGGCTAGTTTGAGGCGAGCGCCCTTACAACCAACGTGTGCCTTCCTCACATGGTGTGAATCGGAAATCCACGCCGCTGTCAGAGCCCTGAAATAACATGGTCGGCAAACGTTTAGCGCCAGGGAAGCAGCGCGTGCTATTCACGGGACAGAACTGTCATTTCTGTCAGTGTCGTTTTCTGCCGGGACCTCTTACGTTGTATTAACTACAGAATATGGTTGTTCCCTGGTCTATGAATGCCACTAGCATGACCAGCAGATAGGCTGCGAGGCGCCAGAGTTCGGCCAGCGTGAGAAAAATTAGCAGCTAAACCGAAGAAGCAGCAGCCACCCGTCGTCTCCCTAGGCATTACGACCGAGCCAACTTAAAACGCTAATCTGAACAGCTTTTGGATTTTAGAGTACCGATACTAAATTGCATCGATCCCGAGATTTCGGCGAGAGCAAGACGAAATTTCGGGACAACACCTAAAAAACATCAGGCCTCCCCCCATAGACATGCTCGGAGGACAAACCGTGAAACCCCGTTGTCATGCCAGCCGCCCTTCCATCCGTGTCCTTTTGGCCGATTCCAACCAGACGCAGGCGCAGCTCCTCAGCAGTGCCCTTCGCCGCCGACCGGGCCTCAGTGTTACTTGCTGTCGCAGCGAGCTTTCCAACTGCCTGCAAGCCTTGCGATCGATCGAAGTCGACGTGGTACTCGTCAGCGACAGTCCCGCCGATCACATCCATCTGATCGATACACTGCGTGGCTTGCATGCCAGCCATCCGCACATCGGTCTCATTCTTCTCTTGGACAGCTATGATCGCAATCTCGTCGTGGAAGCCCTGCGAGCAGGAGCTCGCGGATTGTTCTGTCGTGCTTCCCAGCAGTTCCAGGCTCTTTGCCGGTGCATCTCGGTCGTCCATCAGGGCCAGTTTTGGGCGAGTACGGAGCAGATCGGGTACTTAATCGAAGCCCTTAGATTGGCGCCTCCTACGCGCGTCATCAATGCGAAGGGAGAGGGCCTGCTGACCCCACGAGAAAACCAGGTCGTCAGCTTGGTCGCGGAAGGGATTGGTAATCGCGAGATCGCGCAGCAACTCGGGGTCAAGGAAAACACGGTCAAGAAATCTCTGCTCCGCATCTACGACAAGATCGGCATCTCGAACCGAGTCGAGCTTGTACTGTACGCACTCACAAACCGAAGTACGCAGACAGACGCGCCAAACCCGGCGAAAATATTTCCTGGCTCCGAGCGACTTGTATCTCGGTCGGTGGAAGCAAGTCGGATGAAGCTTCTCGGCACAAATTGAGGGTGCAATCCCACGGAGAATTGAGGCGACCCAGAAAACGTAGATAAGCCAATCGTCGCGCGAACTGAGTCGCACCATACGAGCAGGTTAACTCTTATGATTTCTGGGAGGGGCAGGGTCGGCAACTACCTGCTGAATCTTGGCGACAACGGCTTGCCCACGGCAGACTTCACCTGGTCTACATGCTCGTCGCTAATACCCCATCTCACCGGCTTCACCATTCCCCGCTCCAACTTCGCGAAGTAGAGATTGAACAGGGACGTTTCTACGTGAAACTGAACTCCAAAGGGCCGATAGCACAGCAAGAAATAGAAGGTCACCTCATGGAGAAGATAAGCGCCAAAGTAAAAGCCCCCGAGTGTGGACAGCGAGCCTTAAATCAACGCGCTCTTCAACATCTACGCCAGCGACAAACGGCCAGGACTTCCACAGCCCGCCCTTACCTGACCTGGGGCTCGAGCGGCGAAAAACAGGCTGTGGGTCACCATCGGATTGCGATCAGTGCCAGCAGGGAAATGGCGTCGGCGGTGTGGGCCTTGCCAAATTTCTCCGGCACAGCATAGCGCGCTGGTTTGAACACCAGCCGCCGCACGATTGGGATCACCATGCAGAGGAACACAACCGTCGCTGCATAGTCCGTGACTAAGTTGTAGATATGCAGCTTCTTCCTGCTAGGCCCGGCATCACGAAATTTTCGGAGACGCCCACAATCAGCACCGAGAAGGCGCGAATCACCAGGGTCATAAATCCCGCAAAAATAAAAATATGGATGATTCCAGCCGTCCGGTAGCGCGGATGCTTCCGCTGTCCCAGCCCAAATTTCAGGGGTTTCCCCAGCCGGGTGAATGGCCGGTCGAAGCGAAGATCGGGTTGGGCCCGCTTCAGGCACTTGCGATTGCGCGGAGGAACGCTGAAAGGCTATGAAGCCTGCTTGACCAGATGCAGCCGAGAGCGATGTTTTTCTTTCATCTCTTCTACTGACTGAACCTTGCGGCCGAGGCTAGCCAGTTGGACAAGTTCTTGCTGGATTGCTTCTAGCCGTTCTTGCCTCTGGCCGTGAGCGACTTCAGCCTCCGCGCTATTCCTGCCTTGAAGCCGATACTGCTTGTTCAATTGTTGAATCTCAGCGATCTCCAACCGGAGACGCCCGATCTTTTCCCGGAGAACTACAAGGTGATCCATACCAATAGGATAATTCATCTAGGAAGTCTGAGCGTCGGTCGCCGGCCCATCCGCCAATTTACGAGTCTCCTGCGCCGACGACATCACACAGGTCTGTTACTCGAGTCACCGACCATGGCCTCTCGGCGGCGTAGTGTGGTAACGAGTCGCATTCTGACCAAGCACTTCCTCCCGGAGGCCACAGTGCAGCGACGAGGTCCCATGCTGGTACAAGTCTTGCTGGTTTCAGTGATCGTCCTTGCCGCCGCACAATTTGGGAGCCAACGACAATCCCTAATCCGTCCGGTGGATGGGGCCAGGATCTTTGGAAACTACTGTGCCGCTTGCCACGGACTCGATGGTCGAGGCAATGGCCCGGTGTCCACAGCGTTGAAACAAGAGGTTCCCGACTTGACGAGACTTTCGCTACGAAATCACGGTGCATTTCCCGCAATTCATGTGCGAACCATCATCGTGTTTGGCGCAGACGATCTCCTACCCGCCCACGGCTCGAAGAAGATGCCAATTTGGGGGCCGATCTTTCACGAAATCGAGTTTGATCAGGACTTAGGCAATGTGCGGCTAGAAAATGTAATCAAGTATTTAGAGTCCATTCAGCGGAAGTAGCGTGGCTTTCTGCGTCAGATCGTCGACTGGCGTTGAGGTGTGGAATGGAGTGTTCTTGACGAGGAAATCGAGAGGAATGGCGCGATTTTGAATCTACACAGCTAGCAATCCGATCTAGCCTATGGGAGGCTGTTGGCATGGCAGAGAAACGGACCAAAGCCGATAAGGAACAGCGGCAGGCCGACCAGTTGGACAAGAAGTCAGAGCGTCGTCCTCAACAAGGAACGAGCAAAGAAAGAGTACGCAAGGACTCAGGCCGAGCCGCTTAATTCGACGTCGAATTCCCACCCAAAGAACTTGGGACAAACTTGGGTTCAAAGTTGGGTCCAACAAGAAGACCATTTTCAGCACAAAATTGAGGTTAAATTGCGCCAGATCATCTCGACTGACGAGCGGGGCACGCCCACTTGCCATCCCAAGCACTGAGAGCAATGTCATCAGACGTCACCTCGGCGATTGCTCCCGAGCGACGGGCAAACCGTCCACGATCTGGTCGCGGACGGGCTCTCTTCTACGAGCCCTGTTCGAGGTTGGAAATGGGTGAAGAACGCCACTGCTCAGTCTTTACAAGCCCAACGGGTTTCCTCCTTTGCGTGCATTCGCTCAGCTCGTGTGGGGATGGGCTAGATAGTGTTGCCGCAGCAGGTCCTTGCCGTAGTCATTGCCATTTGGAGTTCGCACTACGCAATGGATGTGCTGCTGGGTCGGCTTCGTGGGATCCGCAGCAAACTTCCGTAGGTTGGCGGGCTGCTGGTGATCAAATTCGATCAGGACAACTGGACTGTGCACGCGGTAATAAAACGCGCTATCCGGCTGCATGCCACCGATCCAAGCGAACCAAGTCTGGTCGAGATAGCGGTCCACCTCGTTCATCTTCACGCGGGCGTGGCCTTCGTCCATGTTCTTTATATAGAGGTGAATCAAATCGCGGAAGCGTTGTCGTCCGGCCCCTGACAGATCGTTCGTGCGCAATCCCGCATAATCGATTACGACATTGTCCTTGAAGGCTTCGGTGAGATTGTTGTTGCCCGTCTTCGAGAAGTTGAGAATGGCCTGTTTTCGCTGGGCCTCCGGGAGTGCGTTCAGCATCGCGAGACCATCGTTCTGTTCCTTTTGCAGAATCTCGAGACCTTTGTATTTGCCGGACGGCGCTTTTACTGGTTCGGAGCCGATAAACAGGGGAGTCATCACCACTTGGTCGGCGAGCACAAAGTAGTTGATGATGGCGTGATGGCCCTCGAGTTTCCAGCCCCACGGCTCGGTTGCCGACGGCTTACCGTAAATCTGGATGTAGTACAACCACTCTCCCAGGAACGCGTGATCCTCGGCCAGTTCGGCGAGCGTTTCGTTGAGGCGCATGATGTTGCGCGTCAGCTCAAAGCCTTCTGCGCTGAGGGAAGCGCGCATCAATCCGAAGGCGGCCTGCCGCTGGGCATCGGTCATCTCCGCGAAGCACACTCCCTGCCGCGCGTAAAAATGCTGATTCATCCATTTGCGCCACTCGACGTCGTCCACGGGATACATGGTTCTGGCGAGTTGGAGGGGCGTGAGAGTGGCGATGAAGGCCTCCGCGGCATTGCGCACTGGTTCGGTTGAAACCCCGCTCGGCTTGATCTCGAACAGACCCGGCACGACCTCACCATTGGTCGTGATTCCCTTGAACGGCGTCGCCAGTCCTTTGCTCTCGTATTCCTCGGACATCTGGCGAAAACGCTCCGCCATGTCGGATGCACTCTGAGTTTGTGCCTGGCCGAGGGCCCATGGACCAAGAACGGCAGCGGAAACCAAGGATGAAATAAAGTCGCGACGCGTCGGCTTGCCTGTCACGGGATGGGTGTAAGTGTGATGGGAATGATGATGGTTATGATGGAGGTTGTGCGCCATGCTGGCCTCCGCCCGGTTGAGTGGCGGGAGTATAGCACGAGGACGGAATCCAACAATTACACGAGATCGGCATAATCGCCCGGATATTTGTTCACGGGCAAACTGGAACTCTACGAGACAAAGTCATGAATGACGGGCAACCCCATAACCGGATTGGGGAAGGGTTGCCGACAATGCACGAACTAACTGTGCCCAGGAGGCAAACTAATGGGTTCCCGCGATCTTCTGCAGCGTTAAGGTGAGCTGTCCGGCAGGCAGGACCGTTGTAAATAAGCACGCAATGCTGAAGGATGTCCCTATGATCGCCACGTAGCCCAAGGGTGCGAGCTTGGCTACCATAGCACGCGCAGCTTGGACCCTGATACCAGCGAATGTGATCTGGACCAGAGGTTTGCGTCAATTGACGCCAGGCCATCGGTTGAGCATACCTTGTCCAGAGTGGTCGCTTCTGACCATACGTCGATGCGGAATACTGCGTAACGTGAGTGTACATTCCGGTCCGTCAGGTCTTCGATACGACTGATCGCAAATTGGAGGAAGTGGAATGGCTACTCAACTATGCCAGAAATGCAAACAAGCCCATCCCGGTCGCGTATGCGATTACGACGAAAAAGGTGAGTGCGCCGAGACGATTGACACCAATGAGGTTACTCAACCCTGTGACGCACCGTCAAAGGACGAAATCGGCAAACGTTCCGGAAATTAATCCCGAGGCCGGAGGTCCCCGCTACCTGTCAGATTTGCAGCTTGGCCAGATCGATGACTGTAAATGAGACATTACGCCAATCATCCCTCTGGCTTCCTGTTTTGGGCCAGGACTTTTTGCCAAGAGCCGAGACGGTCGCGCTGGAACAGCTCTTTCTGCATCATCATAGGAAGGGGAACTAACGACGAGGAGAGAAAACATGAGCCTGGCGAATGTGATCGAGATTCTATTCTTCGTCGCAGTCTTTATTCTTGCGATCCGCTTCTTTAGGAGGCGAGGTTGATAAAGTACGTTTCTTCCCTCGCGGAATAGTGTAGCCATCAGTTCCTGACAGACTGTTGCAATCAGGACGATTTTCGCTCATTGAGAAATTGGCCGATTCGGGTCAAGTGCGGCGCGCGGCATCTTGTTCCAAAATCCGAACAAACCACAGCCCGCTCGCTCTCTTCGCGCACTCGCTTGATAGGCTCCAGCAGGAACGCTACAGAGCATGGGCATCCGTGAGCGCTGGAGAAATCATGTCTAGCGACTATGAAAAGCGGCTTGAGGCTTTGTACAAGCAGGCATCCAACGAAAAGGACCCCGAGAAGCTGAAACAACTCGTATCCGAGATCCTCGCTGTCCTTGAAGCCAATCAGAAGCACCTACGAGCCCGCGGGATTGAGCCATCCGACGACGAGGCTTCGTAGGGACAGGTTTCCGGCGTGAACGGGCAGACAAGCTACCTATCAGAACAATCGATTTTCGAGTTCAGGCAGGGCTCTCGTAGCGAAGACGTTGAACGAACGACTCTTCGTCCAATTGGAAGCCGTTTATGGGGATGGTCGCGGCCACATGGAACACGGCTTGATCAAAGTCGTTGCTGTGCTGCCATTCTTCAAGGAGGTCTTGGCTAGACAGCGACCTGAGTCGGGTGTAGCGAAGCCAAACCGCACGCAGCCTGTTCCGGGGCTGACCGGCGTCACAACAGACGCGATCCTTTCCTCACAGGGCGGCGGTCGGAATCCATGCCCTTGTCAGAACTTTAATAACAATGTTGTGCGTCACTGCCCAGCTGGGGAGGCATTCGTACCCGGACTCTTTGTGGGTAGCAGGACATAGGACATATCCAAAAGGGTACCCGAGCGGTTCTGGAGAGTCCCAAGGAGCAGACGCTCTGAATGACCTGGTAATCGGAACAATATTTATTGACTACTCAATAGGTTGCACCCGCGGATAACGGGCCGCGCAACTCTGACTAGTCCGACGACCCCGTGTACAAAACATCTGCGAAGGTGGGTACCCAGAGCCAGTGTCCCGATGTGGGAATCGGTTACCGTAGTTTTGACAGAATTACGCGCGCGCACGTCCTTGTGTTTCCTACAATACATATGACCCCACCCCCCAGGCGTGCCGCTCAGGAGGTTTTGCCCTTATGAAGGACCCTTCTGGCGCGAGTCGCGATCTCATGCGTGTTCTCGTGGCCGATTCCAACCAGACTCAGTCGCAGTTATTGAGTAGCGCTCTTCGCCGGCAGCCTGGCCTGAAAATCACCTGCTGCCGCAGCGAACTTTCCGACTGCCTGCAAGCTTTGCGGTCGACTCCAGCCGATATCGTGCTTCTGGGCGATGGGCCCGCGGATCACGATCATCTGATTGAAACCCTACGTGCTCTGCACGCCAATCATCCGCGCCTCGGTCTTATTCTTTTATTGGACTCTTACGATCGCAATCTTGTCGTAAACGCGATGCGTGCCGGTGTTCGTGGACTATTCTGCCGTGCCACCCAGCCCTTCCGGGCTCTGTGCCGGTGTATCGCGGTTGTCTATCAGGGCGAGTTCTGGGCGAATACCGAGCAGATGGGGTATGTTGTCGACGCGCTCAGCTCCGCACCCTCCACACGTGTCATCAATGCCAAGGGAGAGGGTATGTTGACCCCACGCGAAGAACAGATCGTCAACCTGGTTGCCGAAGGCATCTGCAATCGCGAGATTGCCCAGCAGCTCGGCATCAAGGAAAACACCGTCAAGAAATCCCTGTTGCGCACCTATGACAAGTTGGGCGTCTCGAATCGAGTCGAACTGGTCTTGTATGCACTCACTCACCGGGGCGCGGAAAAAAGCGCCCCAAATCCCGCCAAGCGTCCTCCTCTTTCGTCGCAGCTCGTAGTGGATGACCTCGACCCGCGACCGGTCAAGCTGCTCGGTTCTGATTGTGGCTGCATTACAAAAGCGAACTGAGCCTTGCCGGGCTCAACTCGATTTATAAAGATCGGGCGGCAACCAGAGCATTCCTGTGCCTCTCAATTCCTCGGGTAATCTGATAATTCACCGCTATACCGGGAGTGCTTTTCATCTTCTTCCGGACAAGGCTGGAGATACGGTCAAATCAGCTTACGTTGCGATAGGAACACGTTCTGGGTTCGGAGCGTGATGCTGGATGGCAAGACCGTGGAAGTAGGTTCGATCGGCTGCCGTTACGGTCGGTTTTAGTGCGGGCCCGCACCTGTAGGCGCGCGGCCAGTCATCCGACCCACATCGTGGGCCTGGTCTTCGAGCTTCTGCGAAGCCAATTTATCCGAAGCGCTGACGCTGCCGCCCTTTCCTTCGATGGCCGCGGCGCGATCGCGCCACTGAACATAGATTTCCTGTGCCTCAACAATTTCTGCTGGGGTGGCATCAGCGTCGGTCTTGACCCAATCCGCAGTTGAGTCGTATTTGTCGGTCAGGTCGCGGTCCCTGTCGGCGTCGGCATGCAGAAAGTGTTTGTAGATGTTGTCTTCAATCCGACCGTTTAGCTTCTTCGCGTCGTCCGTAATCTTCTTCCAATCGGCATGTTGCTCGTTCGCGATTTGCAAAATAGTTTCATGAGCTTGCAGGCGCATGGCCAGGTCGAGCATTTTCATGCCGCGCGCGGTCAGCTCATGTGCGATAAACAGGCATCCATAATTCAGGTTCATGGCACGCCGCTCTCGTTGCAGCTGGTTCCGCTCCACCTTCAACATGTCGGACATCGATCGGCTGACAATGCTACGGGCATTTACATCCGTGGCCATGGCGCTGATTTTTCTGATCTGCTTTTCTGCTTTCTGCTGATCATCACTGAAGGCGGGCACTGCTGACAGGGTTGCGGCAAACACTAGGAGAAAGCCGATTCTGGGTCTCATGGCGAGTACCCCCGGTTAGCAAGAATCTTACGGGAACTCCTGCGGAAAAGGAAGAGTCCTGAACGAGTATTCGAGGCCTATTTTTCAGCTCCCGTCCTCACTGTGGGGCCGTCTGTGATGTCGTCCTCGCTTCAGCCGGAGGCGGCTCATTCTGCCCGTGGGGATCTCCGTAGGCTTGATTGGCAAGGCTCTTCTCGCTTTCCGCGGACGCATTCAACTGCGCAAAGATTGTGCGCTCTCGCTGGGCGTCTTCCGCCCTTTTGGCCTTGGTATACGCACGCGCCAAGCTAAAGTGCACTCCAGGATAGTTGGGCGCAAGTTTGCTTGCGGTCTCGAGTTCCTTGACCGCGGGTTCGATCTTCCCCAGTTCCAGCAAAGCGCGACCCAGCAGTTCGTGTGCTCCGGCGGATTGAGAATCGAGTTCCACGGCGTGTCGGGCGGCGCTCATGGCTTCATCCGGGCGATGTTGCTTCAGCGCAATCGACGCCATGAGCTGATGCGGGAGAGCGTTTCCGGGGTTGATTCGGATTTCTTCGCGGAGTTGGGAGGTGGCGTCGTCGTATCGTGAAAGGATGTCCAGGGCCGATGCATAGGCGTAATGGATGAAGGGCGTATCGGGGAAATCCTTTGTCATCCGCTCAAACGCCCGGAAGGTGTCGTCGTACCTGGAGGAATACTGGAGCACGGCGGTCTCGCCCGCGGCCTGCATCAATGCGCGACTGGCAGGAGGCACCTGAGTAGGTAAGAGAGGAACTCTCAACATCGACATTCCGAGAATAAATTTTGTCTGCTCGTTCACGCGGCCGTGGCGAACTTCCGGAATCAGCAGATCAGCGGAACCGAAGAAATCTCCGTTCAGGTTCCGCAATTCCGCCAGATGGTAGATGGCCAATAGCATCACTGCCGCAGTTCCCCGAAAATCCAGCTCCCGTGCCCGGTCCAGATGGATGTAAGCGTTCGAGTAATCTTTGGTCTCGAATTCGGTCAGTCCAAGGAAAGCCCAGGCTTGAGAATTCTTGGGATTGATTGCGATCGAGTTCTTCAGGGAAGCAATAGCTTGCGGAAACTTACCGGCACCGTAATAGTGGCTTCCTAACGCCGCCCAACCCTTGTCCCACCGCGGCTTCATCTTGAGCAAGCTCTCGTAGTCGCGGATCGCGTCGTCAGCTCGGCCCGCCTCTTCCGCCGCCGCTGCTTTCCGCGCGAGCTCCTCGAAAGCGGAATCGCGTTCTAGCCTTGCCACCCCGTTAGCTGTAGTCGCTTGTTCAGTCTCTCCGGGAATTGGGCTGTGAGCGTAGGCCCTGGCGACTTCAGGATCGATATCCGGCCTCTCGGGTTTGAGCTTTTCCGCAGCTTCCAATTCTTTGGCTGCCTGCTCAGCTTTTCCGAGTTCGCTCAAAGTCCGTCCCAATATTTCATGTGCCAGAGCAGATTCCGGAGCTAGCTCGACGGCGCGCTCAGCCATCGGCAAGGCGTCTTGCGCGTGATGTGTCTTCAGTTCGATGATTGCCAGGCGCATGACGGGCAGCGCACTCTTCGGCGTCAGCTTTAATTCCTCTCGTAACTGAGCTTGTGCTTCGGAGTAGCGAGACCGAAAAATCAGAGCAGACCCATAGGCATAGTGAAGGAACGGCGTAGTCGGATAAGTCTTCAACATCTGTTCAAACGCCGGGAAGGCGCGATCGAAATTCCCTTCGACGAGATCGCCTGCGATTTCGCCTGCCGCGTCAATCAACGCGTCCTTCGAGGGATCCACTTGATCCGGCAGCAGGGGAACACGCAGCAGCGCCAGCGCCAATGCAGTCTTGGTTTGTTCTGCCAACTGGCCCTGTCCCAACCTAGACCCCAGCAGTTCCCAAGCGTCTTCGAACTGGCCGTTCAAGTTCAGCAACAACGCCAGGTGGTACGTTGCAACTTTCTCCACTCCGGGAACTTCGGCAAATCCGAACTTTTTTGCATTTTGCAGATGCAGCAAAGAACTCTTGAAATCCTTGGTTTCAAATTCACATAAGCCAAGGTATGCCCATGCCGCACCGAGATTGGGATCGGCTGTCGTTACTTTCTGGAAAGCCGGAATGGCTTCGCCATACCGACCTTCGTCGGCGTACAGGTTTCCCAGATACCACGAGCCGTCGGTCCAATCAGGATGCAACTGTAAGGCGCTTTCGTAGAAGCGAATCGCCTCTTCGCTCTTGCCTTCCTCCCGCGCTGCAGTTGCCTGCCGGGCAAGCTCCTCAAAGGTCGAGGTTCCAGACCCTTGCTCCGTCATCCGCGCTGGAGCCGGCTGTCCGATCATCGAACCCGGGAACAGCAAAATGAGAGCGCTCGCAAGCACGGAGACGATCGATCGACCAAAGCGCTGGATTGGCATGAAAAACCGGCCCTTGCACGAAATCTTAGCACGGGAATTCCGACGCAATCTCCATGATAAGATTTCGAATACCGCGTAAAACCAGGTGGCTTTTCTGAAGCAGACTGCACGGCAATTTACCGTTTCCCGTCGCATTTTCCTCCGTGGCCTGCTAGGAAGCTTGGCTCTTAGCAGGTTCCGTCCCTTTGGCTATGCCGCAGCGTCGCCTTACGCCTTCGAAGAGGTTGCCCCTTCTGCCAGCGGAATTAAATGGGTCCACAAAGCCGGGAAGTCTCCTGAAAAATATCTGCCCGAAACCACGGGAGCGGGCTGCGCATTTTTTGATTACGACAACGATGGTTGGATGGATATCTATCTGGTTAATAGCGGGAAGTGCGATTTTTTTGATCCATCTCCGCCACTGCGAAATGCGCTGTACCGTAATAACCACGACGGCACGTTTACAGATGTCACCGAGAAAGCCGGCGTTGTGGGTGGTGGATATGGGATGGGAGTTGCTGTAGGTGACTACGACCGAGATGGTTTTCCCGACCTCTTTGTTTCACAGTACGGGAGAAGCATTCTTTATCACAATAATGGAGATGGAACCTTCACCGATGTAACCGAAAAAGCCGGTGTTGCCGCGCCCGGCTGGGCTTCCAGCGCAGTATGGTTTGATTATGACAATGATGGCCTGCTCGACTTGTTCGTTGGACGATTCGGAGATTTCAGCAAATCTAAATCGGTCTCTTGCGGCGAAGCCGGCAGACGTCGCTATTGTTTGCCCAGGATGTTCCAGCCGATGCCGAGTTGGTTGTTTCACAACAATGGGGACGGAACTTTTACGGATGTCAGCAAGGAATCAGGAATCGCGAATAGTTTAGGCAAGGCGTGGGGTGTAGTGGCCACGGATATTAATAATGATGGCCGCATGGATTTATTTGTGGCGAACGATACGGTTGCCAACTTTCTTTTTGCCAATCGCGGGAATGGCCGCTTCGAGGAAATCGGACTGCAGGCAGATGTCGCCTACAACGCTGAAGGCCAGGCCCGCTCTGGTATGGGCACTGATTCGGCGGACTTCAATGAAGATGGATGGATGGACTTATTTGTCGCCAACATAAATGAAGAAATATTCTCGCTCTATCAAAACAATCGCGACGAAACGTTTGAAGATAAGGCCATGGAACTGGGCATCGGCATGGCAACGCGTTCCATTAGCGGCTGGGGACTAAAGTTCTTCGATTACGACAATGACGGCAACCTCGACCTTTTTCTAGCGAACGGCCATCCTGACGACTTGATCGAGGAAGTTTATAGCGGGGTTAAGTACAATGAGCCGCTCCTGCTGTTCCAAAACACCAGTACCGGATTCAAAAACATAAGTGCGCAGAGCGGACCCGCTTTCGCGAAATCATTTTCCGCGCGCGGTATGGCGATTGGGGACTTCAACAATGATGGCGCGGTCGACGTGCTGATTTCGGTCAACGATGGTGCCCCGGTTCTTCTTCGAAATAATAATGTTGGGAGGAACCACTGGCTCGGAGTACGCCTGGTGGGTAAGAAATCAAATCCCGACGCGATCGGTGCCCGCATCACGTACCAGGCGGGCGACTTGAAAAGAAGCAGGATGAAAGTGGGCGGCGGCAGTTTTCTGTCCTCGCATGATCCTCGCCTCGTGCTGGGGACAGGCAAGCAAAACAAAATCGCCTGGCTGGAAGTGCGTTGGCCCCAACCCAGTGGCGCCGTCGAGCGATTTACGGATCTCCCCATCGATCGTTACATCACGATTGTCGAGGGTACAGGCAAATGGCAATAGGTACCGACGACGGGTTCGCCTTCCGCAGTACTTCCATCCGTGGCCACGAATGAGTTTTTGATGAAAGTAGCGTGCTCAGCGTTGTTGATGGTGGCTCTCGTGGTTGCATCCATTATTTTGTGTGCACAAGAGCCTGCGACGATCGACAGGCAATTGAGTACAGAAGATCGTTTGCGGAAACCCGGCTGGTGGCCCACAAAGGGTGCTCCTTCCCGAGACGACTATGCAGGCCCGGCAACCTGTGCACAATGTCATTCGGCAATCGCCCTCACGCAAAAACATAGCGCCATGGCGAGCGCTGGAACTCATCCTGCAAATTCTTTCATCCTGCTGAACCACCAACTGAGTCTTCATCTCAATCCGTACCGCTACAAAATCACACAATCGGGTGGCGAGATCCTGTATTCAGTGGGTGATCGGACAAAAACTTCTTCCGTGCCTCTAGCCCTTGCCGTCGGCGGCGGCAGTCGGGTTGGTCAAACCTACCTCTTCGAGAAGAATGGGACCTACTTCGAAAGTCGTCTGAGTTATTTCAGCGCTATACAGGGGCTCGATTTGACGCCGGGCCACACGAACGCCACCCCGCAATCTCTCGAATCGGCCGCCGGGCGGCCGCTATCCGGCACGGAAGCTCATCGATGCTTCGCCTGTCACACGACGGCATCAACAGCGAACTACACATTCGCTCCCCAGTATTTAATTCCGGGCGTGACCTGCGAATCCTGCCATGGTCCTGGAGCAGCACATGTAGCAGCCATGAGGGCCGGCATCGCAGGAGGGGAACAATTAATCTTCAACCCTCGCCGGCTCACACCTTCCGACTCGGTTGACTTTTGTGGAGCCTGCCATCGCACTTGGTGGGACGTGAGTTCGAACAAGGACATCGGTATCTTGAACTTACGTTTTGCACCCTACCGGCTGGAAAAAAGCCGCTGCTGGGGAAAGGGAGATCCGCGCATCACCTGTGTCGCTTGCCATGATCCCCACAAGCCGCTGGCCGAGGATCCCGCGTTCTACGATCAACGATGCCTGGCGTGTCACGCGGCAGGCACCTCGAGCTCAAATGCTGACCACATGGCTGCTGTCTGCCCAGTCGGTAAAAAGGATTGCGTGACTTGCCATATGTCCAAATACGACATCCCGGGCATGCACTATCAATTTACTGACCACTGGATTCGAGTCACTAAAGCGGGAGAGCCCTATCCAGACTGACTCCTAATCAATGAGCGATTGGACGAGGATGAATCTCGTCGGGAGATACAACTCCTTTCCCTTCCATAACTGCGTAAAACCGGTCTACCGCCAGACCTTTGAGTATTTCGGTCGGCCCACCTGGCCATCGGATTTCCAGCGAATCGATCTTGTCAGCCGTACCCAGACCGAAGTGAACGCGCAGGTCGTTCTGAGACAGGTAGCTGCCACCACTGTGAATCTCTTCAGTTTGAGTAATCCCGCCCGCGACGATTGTCAGTCTTGCCCCAATCGCAAGACGGTTGCTCTTGACTCCCGCTAGTTCAAAGCTGACCCAGTGGTGCCCAGGAACTCCGTGATTCTTGAGAATCACCGGCGCCCCATCCAAATCGCCCACCACAACGTCGACTTGGCCGTCATTGAATAGATCACCAACTGCCAAACCACGGTAGACACGGCGCTGCTTCAGCGCTGGTCCGGCCTGATCACTGGCATCGCAGAATGTGCCATCCATCTGGTTCAACAGAAGATTTCCCGGCTCTCGATAGCCGGGGCTGGACTTTAAGAGGTCGATTTGCGGATAGACGTGGCCATTGACGGCGATCAGGTCGAGCCAGCCATCATTATCGATATCGAGGAAGCCGGTTCCCCATTTCACATAACTCAGGGATGGCAAAGCGACTCCGGACTGATACGAGACATCGTGAAAATCCCATTTTCCGTCATTGCGGTAAAGCGTGCTGTACTCGTCGGCAAAGTTGGTCACGTACATGGAAGGATGACCGGTATGAAGATAGTCCCCGATAGCGATGCCCATGGACCCCTGCTCCAAGCCGTCTTCGCTGACGGCAGTCCCTGATTCAAATCCGATGTTGGTGAACTTTCCGTTTCCATCGTTACGATAGAGATAGTTTGGAGTGGAATCATTCGCCACATAAATATCGGGACGTCCAGTGTTATTGAAATCCGACCAGATAACACCCATTCCGAAGTACCCGGCTGTATCCGCTACTCCAGCCGATTTGGAAACATCGGTGAAAGTGCCGTCGCCATTGTTGTGAAAGAGCGAGTCACCGGCGCCCCGCAAGCCGCGCGGTCCACATTGCACATCCATGCCCTTGTATTTGCAGTTTGGGCTCTTTCCGAATTCAGGGGGATCATCGAGGCGGAAGTCGACGTAGTTGGCGACCATCAAATCGACGAAGCCGTCCCCATCGTAGTCGCCAAAAGCCGCGCCTGTAGACCAACGTCCATCCGAAACGCCTGCCTTTGCAGTCACATCGCTAAAAGTGCCATCGCCGTTATTTTTATAAAGATGATTCCCACCCAGGCAGGTAATGTACAGGTCGGGCCAGCCATCATTATTAATATCCCCGACCGCGCCGCCCATCGCAAAACAGGGCGCTATCCCGGATTTCTCAGTGACATCGGTAAAGGTACCGTCGTGATTGTTGTGGTAGAGCGCACCTTTCGCGGCCTGATGTTTCAAGGCCATCTGGAGAGTCGGGGCATTGGTGAAGTAAATATCCGGCCAGCCGTCACGGTCATAATCGATGAGGATTACCCCACCGCTCATCGATTCGACGATGTACTTCTTCTCGGGTGCGAACACGTGCCGGAACCGGATACCCGCTTTCTGCGTGACGTCCTCAAGCTGCGGAACCTGTCTCCCCTTGCAGATTCTGCTCTTGGCGCCGGCAGGCGGTGCAACAGGCGGAGGATGTCCGCCTTGGGCCAGAGTGAAAGCCGAAAGACAGAGCGCAAAGAAGGTCGAGAACAGACGCCTATGGAGTTGCCGCATGAATTCTAGCGATCCACGTCAGGCACATCGCCAGCTTCGGTCTGCGGAAGAGTACGGCCACGATCGCGCTCCTTGATCTGCCGGTAAAGCTGAAGCTCGCGATCGGCGTCACTGGTACGTTCAGCCTTTCGATATGCGGACTGGAGTTGATAATGGACGTACGCGCGCTCCGGTTCGAGCTTCGCCGCGACCTCGAGGTTCTGAATGGCTTCCTCCGTTTTTCCAGTCTCGAGCAGCTCTTTTCCCAGATCGTAGCGCGCCCGCGCGTGATTCGGGTAAGCCGCAACCAGCGTACGCAATACTACGATCGCCTGGTCCTCCTGCGAAGTCTGCAGCAGCGCGTAGGCCAGCCGGTACTGGGTATCGGGCTCGTCTGGATTCAGTTTGAGTTCAGCTTGCAACTCCGGGATTGCCTCCGCTGGACGGTCCAGGCGAATAAGCGCGCTCCCCGCATCGTCATGAGCTTTCCTGATGGACGGGTCCTGCTTGACAGCTTTTCGAAAGCACGCCAAGGCCTGCTCGTACTCACCGAGATTATTGTAGACTTCGCCGATTGAGACCAGCATTTCCGGCGGCAACTGGCGCGACGCTAGCTTTCCCAGGATCGCGCGGGCTTGCTTTGGTTGGTTGGTGTGGGCCAGCGAAAACGCCCAGGCATAAGCCATGTCTGGATCAGTCATGGCCGCGTCGCCCAGCGTGCCGAAAACCTGGGCGGCATCCGCGTAGCGCTCCGTAGCAAACAACGAAATCGCCAGAATGGCTGCTGAGACCTTGTCCTGGGGATCATGTTTCACCACGACCTTGAGAGCACGCGCCGCTTCCACGTTATCTCCAACTTTGGCGGCCGCCAGTCCTATATTTCGCATCAGGCCGGGCGTGGAGGCGCTCCAGCGTTCCGCCTCGTGGAAATGGATCAAAGCCTGCAGATACTTCTGCTGCCGCGCCTCGGCCGCTCCCCAGTCGTTGTAGCTTGTGCTCAGAATCTGGCGCAGACGTTTCTCTTGCAATTTGCCGCGCTGCAGTTGGGCGGGAGTGAGGTTCGCAGACTTGGGGACGGACGTCGAGGGAGCAGCGGCAGGATCTACGCTGTCCAAATTCGTTGGCTGCGCCTCGCGACCCTGCTTTGCACGCTCCTCTCCAGCCGCTAGATCGGCACGAGTCTCCGGACTGTCTTCTAATAAAACGGAATTCCGATAGAGTTCGATTGCCTGCGCATAGGCTTTCTGCTGCATTCTCCAGTCGCCCATTTGACGCAGCGCCAAGGCAACCAGCTTCTCGCTGGCCTCGACGATCGTTTGAGGGTTGGCCGACTGCACCGCCGCGTGCTGCGCCTCAAGCCTGTGCTTCAGCTCCAGAGGGGCCGCATTGATCTCTGCCGGAGCAGTGCGCCCTGTCTCAACAAATGGTGAGCGAGGCACAAACAACATCAGCGCGACTAGCGTGCACGCTACAGAGAATTGACCCGCAAGCAAGCGGCGCGGCCAGGATACGGCTTGAAGTCGCCGCAACCGAGAAGAAGAAAGGGGCACAACGAGATCCGGTCGATTCCAAGGACAACGTAAGCGGCAGGACTTGACATTGTCAAGTCCTGCCGGTTGGTTGCAAGTTTGCGCGATCAGTGCGGCTAGAAAGTGATCTTCAGGCCGTACTGGAGTTCGCGGTCATTGTTGGGAATGATGGCTGACAGCTTGAGGTTATTACCGGCACCCTGAGCTGTGATGACGTTGTTTGTCGGGCTGCAAGCGTTATACATGCCGCCGGCGTTCGGAGCCCCACAATTGACCGATCCGACTGGACCGCCTGGTGCCCCGCCGGGGTATCCGAAGTTGGGGTGGTTCAATAGGTTGAACGCACTCAAGGCGAATTGCAAATTCACGCGTTCTCCTACTTTCCAGGTCTTCTGAATTGTCATGTCGATGTCGGTGTATTTCGGACCGTGACAGTAACCACTGGGTTCGGTGCCGACTTGGCCTATGTGATGTCCAACCAGGGTGAAGGCTGCTGGGTTAAAGACACTTGGACCTTTCTGCCCCGCGTTGCAGTTCGTACCGGTGACGTCCGGACGGTGGTTGGCACCAGGATTCCATCCAGGGCTATCCGCTCCCGTGCCGTATGCTGAGTTCACCGTCCCAACATTCGGGTCTCCTGCCACAACCAAAGACTTATTCTCCGATATAGAGCCCTGGAAGATAGTCGTAGACGGTCCAGACTCAGCCGTGAAAATGCTGCTGAGCTGCCAGCCTCCTGCTGCTCCTCTGACCAGAGCATTGCTTCCTCGCAGTTCCGGCAAAGGCACGATGATGTTGCCTACGAAAATCTGGGGACGGTTGATTTGCGTATTGCCCCTATCCAAGCTCGGATTGAAGCCGCTGGTCAGAGTCTGGTAGTTGACCGAGCCATTCGCTTCATCGAGCGGCACGTTGCCGATGGAGTGCGACCAGGTGTAGGACAGGTTTACTAGTATGCGACTGAACCGACTCTTGAATATTGTCTGCAGGGCGTGGTAGTGGGCGTCGCCAAGGTGGGCCCACCACGTGAGGAAGTCATAGTTACTGTATGGCCGCAAGGACTGGCAACTGCTCCGGAAAGAGCAAGCTGTCCACTGGCTTTGTGGGACTTCATTGATGTCGCTCGTGGTGACTTGATGAACCGCTCGATTGCCCACGTAAGCGACCTCCAGGCTCGTTTCCTTTGCGACGCTACGCTCCACCGCTATATTCCATTGCCATGAATTGGGCGTCGCGTTTGACGGGTCCTTGCCACCCGTGGGGGAACCCGCCAGACCACCAATCGAGCTCAACGACGCGCCATCCAGGGTGCGGGCAACATTGCTTGCGTTGAACGAAAATGGGGCGTTGGCGGCGAGAATGTAAGAAGTTCCGCCGACTTTATCGCGCTGGAAAAATTGGCCCAGGCCAGCACGAATAGCGGTTTTCCCATCGCCAAACAGGTCGTACGCGATACCGAGACGAGGAGCAATCAAGTGATAATTCTGGTTTGCCAGGTACTTGTTTGGCCCAGGCGTGCCACTACTTAGGCTTAACCCGAACAGGGCATTGGCTTTGGCGCAAGGATCTTTTCCAGGCACTACCCACAACCCGTTGCAGGCATCGGTTGCTGGCTTGGTCGGGTCGTAAAGCCTGGGCTGGAAGTTCGTCGAGTTACCGGTCGGCACGTAAGGCGTGAACAGCAGCGACCAACGGAACCCGTAATCAAACGTCAGCCTGCGGTTCACCTTCCACGAATCGCCCACATAGAATTCGTAGTCGCGCCAACGCATGTTGATGTAAACGTCTGTGGAACTTTCGCTCAAGGGATAGATGTTTCCAGGAATCAATGCGTTAGCGAATGACATCCCGGTTTGGGCCTGAGTCCCAAAATTTCCGGAAGGTATCAGGGAAGGGCAGACAGTTGCGGCATTTGCTGCTGTGCATACGTTGGTATCCTGCGTATTCGCGCTGAAGCGTTCCGCGCCCCCACCGCCGTTGAATTCGTTCTTCCCGTTGAACCCCAGGAATACACCGAACTTGAAAGTGTGCGCTCCCTTTACCCAGGTCAGATCATCGCGGGCTCCATACAAGTCCTCGTTGTTGCTCCAGGGGGCAAGCAACTGGGGCGGGCTTCCACCCTGTCCCGTGCCGCCCGTATTAATGACTGGCAATCCCACCGGGTGCGTCTTCACGGAGGCAGGGAAAAGAGTGGGGAAAGCGGAATTGATTTGGGTCAGCAGCCCAGCGTTAGTACCACCCGCTGTGACGAAAATACGATTGTTCGAATAGGAAAATTCGGCGTCGTTGATCAGATGGGCGCCGAGTATGGAGGTCACTCTGCCCACGATTGATTTTGAAGGCTGCGACCAATTGCTCTCCAGCGTCGTGAAGCCGTCATCCCCCCAATAACCGGCATTGGGAGCAGGATTTACCCAGGTATCCTGCGTATAGCGAAACATGACCGTGTGCTTCTTCGTCATGTTGAAATCACCGCGTGCATTCTCCTGGCGCCAGTTAAGGTGGGTCCCAGGGAAAACTTGCCAGTTCTTGCACCCACCGGAACCCGCCACCGCAGCGCCGGCACCAGCCGGGGTAGTAGGACAGTTTTGGTTCGGCGCGGGATACTGCTGCATGTACGTCTTCACAGCGGGGAGGATCTTGCTGGGATCCATTACATACGGGTTTCCGCCCAACTGAAATGCCGCCGGGAAACCTTTTGTGATGACATCGCCGCAAGTTACTCCGCCGGAAAAGTCGCCACTGAGTTCTGCAGCGTTCGGGACACAGCCGGTTCGAGGAACGCCACGAACTTCCTTATTCCACTCCTCGCTCCAAAAGAAGAACAGCTTGTCTTTTTTCACGGGGCCGCCGAGAGAATAGCCGTAGTCGTTGCGCCGAAGAATCGGCTTGTCATTGTTAGGATTGGAGTAAACCGTGCCAGTAGCCGGATGAATTACGCCTGCTGCTCGGTCATTAAAAGCCTGCTGTGCGGCGAACCAGTTATAGGCGTTCAGCACATCGTTTCGGCCCGCGTAGAAGACGCTGCCGTGCCAGGTGTTGCTGCCTCCCCGAGTCACAATGTTGATGACACCACCGGAAGCCTGTCCATATTCCGGGCCGTAAGCGTTCCGCAGCAGCTTGAATTCAGCGATGGATTCAAGTGAGGGGTAAATAAGGATCGTGCGGTTGGAACCGATGTCATTGTTGTTTGCGCCATCAACCAGGAACAGGTTGTTGGTCATCGAATTCCCGTTCACCGCGAAGTCGACGCCGCCCTTGAGGCCTTTTCCCACCGCATCAAAACTCTTCGAAGCGGAAACGCCAGGCTGCAACTGTGTGAGGGCTACGAAATTCCGCCCGTTGAGGGGCAACTCCCGCACCTGCTGACCGTCCACGACGCCCGCCAGTTGGGAGTTGTCGACTTGCACCTGGATCTCATTGGCCTCCACTGTGACCTGTTCCGTTGTGCTTCCCAGTTGCAGTATCACGTTTGTGACGGCAGTGCTGGACACGTGCAAATCAACGTTGTCGGTAACTGATTCCTTAAAGTTTGCCTGCTTCACGCTGACCCGATAGACGCCAAACGGCAAGTCGGGAGCGGCGTACTCCCCCGCATCATTTGTGGTGACCGTGCGAGTGAGGGCGGTTGCCTTATTAGTAATAGTCACGGTTGCGTTCGCAACCACCGCTCCCGAAGGATCCGTGACCACGCCCTTAATTGTTCCAGTGACTTGCTGAGAAAGAACAGGGGACGATAGGCACACGAATACCAGGGAGACTAGCGCAACCCACAGGCCTCTACTCATACTTGCCTCCGCTACAAGATCGATTTTCTACTGGTAAAAGAGTATTGCGCTCGCCCCAAATCTATGAATGGATACTGCTATATATCAGCGATAGGGAGCCGGTCAAGAAGAAAATTGTAATTTCTCATGCGGGCAATCAAATATCTGCCTCGCAGCTCTCACCATAGCGCGTCATCCGAGCACTTAGGCGCCGGGACCGCAACCCTGAGCCTGGGAATTCTTGCGGCTATGGAAAATTGGAAACAGGCAAGGATTTTTGATAATTAGCCAATCGTTTTTTTAAGCTGCGTGATTGGATTTACATTACGGTTTTGTTTTTCTCAGAAGATATTTAACGCGGCAGAATTAATTTATTAGCTTAAGCAGTCTCTGCGTGTATGCTTACAAAAATTCATCACAAGAGCAGCCCACGCTCCCATTAAGATCGCAACTTTGCGATCGGCTCGCCGGACAGCTGCTTTGAGGCAGCTATATAGCACACAGTCTACTCCTGGTAAACGTATACCAGCGGGGCCGTGTATGGCGGCCGCGACGGATGTTCCCCACGCGCGAGCGGACAATATAGTCTGGCGGCCGTGGTACGTCTGTTCAAAATTGCTCATTTTTCCTTAGGATCTTCGGGTAGCGCCGGCGTCTCGCCGGCTTCACGGTGGACATCTTTGGGTGGTAAACATGCCGGCAACCATGCCAGCGCTACCTCTCGGCGCACAAAACTTATGTGCGTTATCGGACGGTGGGATTATAATGCTCAGCACTAAATAGTGGATATCTGCAATGGCTCCTGCCTCTACCGCTCGGAGCAAAAGTGCCTTCGACCCCGGTACCTTCCTGGTCACCATCGGTGAGGCAACGAAACCTGTCCTCTTTCCGAAGAAGGAAACCATCTTTGCGCAAGGGGATCCCGCGGACGCGGTTTTTTATCTCCAGACGGGCAAGATCAAACTCACTGTTCTCGCGAAAACCGGCAAGGAAGCAACCATCGGTATATTAAGCGACGGGAGTTTCTTCGGCGAAGGCGCGCTGGCAGGCCAAAAGCTTCGCATGTATTCAGCGACCTCAATGACGGATTGCGCAGCTCTGAGAATTGCGAACAAGTCTATGCTGCAGGCGCTTCACCGGGAACATAAGTTTTCAGATTTATTCGTGGGGTATTTGCTGGGGCGGAATATCCGTTACGAAGAGGACTTGGTTGACCAGCTTTTCAATTCCAGCGAGAAGCGCCTGGCACGAATACTTCTGCTGCTGGCTCATTTTGGTAACAAAGGCCAACCTGAATCTGTGATTTCCAGCATCAGTCAGGAAACCCTGGCCGAAATGGTGGGCACAACGCGGTCACGAGTCAGCTTCTTCATGAACAGGTTCAGAAAGTTAGGATTCGTTGATTACGACGGCAAAGGCTTGCACGTTCACAGCTCGCTGCTCAACATAGTTCTGCACGATTAGCCGCCGCCCTTCCCGACCAACTCCCTCCTGCATAGATGATTCTCCTTTGTGCCAGCCTCGCGCCATTCACAGAACATCTACCAATCCGCACGCTGAAGTCAGCGGCGAATCGATGTTAGCCTGAACTGCACCGTGAGCTTATGACTTCGGCCGCCGTTGCTTCGTTCGCCAGATGATCGTGCCGACTATAAAAACTGCAGTCAGGCTGACTCTCTGGCCTGCCTCGCTTGTGGCGCTGACCCACTCTGTCGTAGACCCTTGGTAATCTGCCCCCGATTGGCCCGGACAGCTAGAGTAAAGACGAAAGGTACCACCAACCACGAGGCGAACGCTCGCTCACTGCTTGCAAGGATCAGTGGCCTCCAACAGGGTGACAATTCATGAAAACGCTTCTGGCATTGATCTTGGCATGTGCTTTCCTGCCCTCAGCTTTTGCTGATAACCAGAAAGAACAAGAGCGTGTGAAAGAGTCTGGGGAAGTTCTGAAGGAGATCCTCAATATCCCCGACGACATTCCGCAGGAGCTGCTCGATAAGGCCGAATGCCTGGTCATTCTGCCCTCCGTCAAAAAGGGCGCATTCGGAATTGGCGGCAGCTTCGGCCGCGGCATCATGATCTGCCGCAGCGGAGAGCGCTATACAGGCCTCTGGGGACCGCCCGCGATGTTCGCACTTGAAGGCATCAACATTGGCTTCCAGTTGGGTGGCGAAGCCACCGATTACGTCCTGCTGGTGATGAATCCCAAAGGAGCACGCTCCCTGCTGAGCAGTAAAGTCAAACTTGGCGCCGATGCCTCTGCTGCCGCTGGTCCCAAAGGGCGATCCAGCGAAGCCGCCACCGACGTGGTCATGAACGCCGAGATACTCTCTTATTCGCGCGCCAAAGGATTGTTCGCTGGCATCTCGCTCGAAGGTTCCACCCTACGCTCCGACGGCGGCGCTAACGAAAAGCTGTACGGTCAAAAGGTAAGTGCGAAAGACATCATTCGATCGGGTAAAGCGAGAACCCCCGCTTGTGCCCAGGAGTTGGTGGCTCTTCTCGACAAGAAGAGCCCCAAGAACCACTCCGACCCAAAATCATTACAGTAATACTGTGCGCGTCTTGTAGGGTGACCTCTGCGAATAATTAACCACGACACGTGCTCCTTTTTCTGCCAGCTTCAGCGCAATGCCTCGGCCAATTCCGCGCGAGCTGCCCGTGATCAGCGCGTTCTTGCCCTTGAATCTTGAGTCCGGATAGCACCAGGAACTTACGTAATCTTCGCTCCCCAGTCTGATTGCGCTACCTTTTCTTTAGTGGTGTCACGGCGGATGATTCTCAAACCCAACTTCAAGGACCGACGTCGCCGGCAACGCCAATTGCTGAACACCTCTGTGCAAGTATTCACGGGGTCTGCCCACCTGCATGCTGTTGGCATCAATCTCAGCGACGTCGGGATGTGCTTGTTTTCACTCGCGAATCTGCGCTTGGGATCTCAAATTGAAGTTGAATTTGTTCCACCGGGAGCTGACGAGCCGGTTCGAGAATATGGGACGGTCCGGTACCGTGCTCTTTACCTGTATGGAATTGAGTTTCTGCTAGGTTCCGATCGACACCCAAGTAGTCCGGCCACCGCAGGCAGCACTACGAACTGGTAGGCCTCTCCATCCCAAGCACGCGTGACCCATACACACGAAGTCATCGATCGGTACGTTCGCAGCCAGCCATCACCCAAGTTTTTCGAAGAATAAGATTTGGCGCTTTGACGAGTCCGCAGCGTGATCGAAGTAGGTCATTTTGGACCAGTAGGCCCGGGCGGACACCACTCCTTGCCTGGGATGCGCACTCCCGAGTCTACTGAGTCCGTGGGGCAAAACTCCGGACGCAAATTCCTGAGTGGGGATAAATCGGATGACGGCTTCAAATTGCAATCGCGACACCTCCAATACGGATCAATCAATCGCCCAAGCAGTAGAGAGCTATGGTATTACCACCGCGGCCGCTCTGTACTATCCGTCGTTGATAGGTAATTGCTGGGATGACGAACTGCTGCCGTCGGGAGATTAGTACAGAATCGCGCCGATCGTTGTTGACCTCGACTCGAACCAGGCCAGCCCCATAGGCACTGGCTCATAGGCCCCCACAACCTTCTTTTTTCAATAAGATAGGATGTCTTTCTAGACTCTCGTACCAGGCAAAGCCGACTCTCCGCCAACCTTCTTCCTTGTGCTGCTTACCGAAGCCTTTTCACGAGTCCGCTGGCTAGAGCGACGATCGGGATTTCAGAACCATTCCTGTGTCACTCACAGACAAGTTCACTGGCCCCAACCAGAGTAGGCTCTCGCAAAACGCGGGGCCGGGTCTCGGACTTTGCCACAGCCCGGCTTACCGTCCCAGAGAACGTTCTGGTTAGGAGGGGCCATGAAGCCGTCTCGGTTCTACGTGTCAATGCTAGCGTTCCTTTTGCTTTTCAGTTGTCTGGCCTTCCCGCAGGGTTCATCCAGTTCACTGCAGGGCACGGTCACGGACCCAAGCGGGAGCGCGATCCCAGACGCCACCGTGGTGCTCACCAACACGCAAGCCACTCTTGAGCGCACCATATCGACCGGACCGCAGGGCGACTTTCGCATTCTCGCCATACCTCCCGGCACTTACACCTTGACCGTAACGGCGCGCGGATTTGCGCACTACGTGCAGACGGGGCTGCAATTGCTCGTGAATACCCCGGCGACGGCGAACATCCAACTGAAAGTCGGCGCGGTGACCGAGAACATCAGCGTCAGCAGCGAAGCGCCCGCCCTGAACCTCGTCGACGCCTCGATTGGAAACTCCTTCAACGAAAATCAGATCCGGCAAATCCCGCTGGAAGGCCGCAACGTGCCCGACCTCCTCAGCCTGCAGGCGGGTGTCGCCTACACCGGGAATCGCGCGGACATCGACAAGAACCAGGACACACGAAATGGAGCCGTGAACGGAGCCCGCAGCGATCAAAGCAACATCACGCTCGACGGTGTGGACGTGAATGACCAAGCGAGCGGATACGCGTTCACCTCCGTACTGCCCACGACGCTCGATTCCGTCCAGGAATTTCGCGTCACCACGTCGAACTACAACGCCGACCAGGGAAACGGATCGGGTGCGCAGGTTGCGCTGATCACGAAAAGCGGCACAAATCAACTCCATGGATCGCTATACGAATACCACCGTAATACGGTTACCAGCGCGAATGACTGGTTCGTGAAAGCGGCTGAAGTCCGTAGCGGTCAGCCAAATGTTCCCAACAAGCTCATCCGGAATATCTTTGGCGGATCGCTCGGCGGCCCCATGAAAAAAGATCGCCTTTTCTTTTTCCTGAACTATGAAGGCACGCGCCAGCGCGAAGAACAGAGCACGGTGCGCACCATCCCGACCCCCAGCCTCTGTCAGGGTAATCTTCGCTATAACGATGTGACCGGAGGTGTCACGACCCTGGCCCGCGCCGACATTAAGAACCTGGACCCGTGGACCACTCTAGGATGGAATCCCACCGGAGCAGGAATCAATCCTGCCATTCTGAATGGGAGCACTGGCTACTTCGATAAGACATTCTGCTCGGGGAAATTCAATACGAACGATGGATCGGTTGGGGACAGCCTGAACTACTCCGGCTTCCGCTTCCGGGCTCCGGTCAGTCTCGACAACAACGCGATCATCGCCCGGCTCGACTATCACCTGACAGCGAACGGAAAACACACGGTTTTCTGGCGTGGCGCATTACAAAATCTCCACAACCCGCAGGCCCCGTTTTTGCCCGGAAGCCCACCGGAATCGATCCTCGATGACCACAGCAAGGGATTTGTCGTGGGCTATACCGCGGTACTGAGCTCGCACGCTGTCAACAGCTTCCATTGGGGCTTCACGCGGCAAAGCACTGGAATCATCGGCAATTCGAGCTCGGAGTGGAACGTTTTCTACGGACTCGATCAGGGCATCGTCTATAGTCACAACGCCCAGACCCCGGTGCACAATCTGCTCGACGATTTTTCCTGGACCAAAGGCCAGCACACCTTCCAGTTCGGTGCGAACCTCGGCTTCGCCCGAAACCCGCGCCTCAGTTACGAGCATTCTTTCAGCGTTGGCAAGGGAGCAACCAACTGGATGTCTCCCACCGGCTTCGCCAACACGGCGACCCATCCCGATCCGAACAACCCGCTGGTCTGCGGTGCGATCGGAACCGCGACTGGCGGAAGCCCACTGGATCCCTGTCACGGAACCGATCCGAATACGGGTCTGCCTTATCCGGAGCCGGCTTCCACTCCGCAATTCGACTACCCCATCATGGGCTTGCTCGGCATGGTCTCCGACGTAGTTGCCAATTACAACTACGACAAGAACGGCAACGTGCTGGACGCCAGC
>Ga0206931_1103_pt1 | contig 27916 bp, 35 predicted proteins | sample Alteio_BWOrgHeat_17_FD_152946 | JGI IMG/M metagenome (GOLD analysis project Ga0206931, IMG submission 152946) | Enriched cells from forest soil in Barre Woods Harvard Forest LTER site, Petersham, Massachusetts, United States -... | ecosystem: Environmental > Terrestrial > Soil > Temperate forest >...
AAGCATTCATCTTGGCCTTGATAGCATCCATGGCCTTATTAAGTACTTCGTCGCTAAATTCGAATCCGGTTCCATTTGCGTTATCCGTTATGATGGGTTCTATTGCCGGCTTAATAAGTGCAGTCAATTTCGCCTTTTCTGTATCCGTAAAAACGCGCTTAAACCTCATTAAAAAAGTATACTGTTTATTAGGTGGCAACGCTTTGATATTGAAGCTATACATATTACTGGTTTGCGGGTTATCCCAAGGAACAAGTACCCAGTCAGCTGCATTAAAACTCGCAGTATCGTGCTTTCCTTCCCTGTAGTATAGATCTATATGTATGATATCTGAGACGGTGACTTTGTCACCCTGTGCGCCACCTACAATCTTGAAATCAACATCGAACGGAAGGTTATCCGAAAAATTATTAAGGTCCAGGTTAACGCTGATAACCGGCGACCCTGGCGATGAGGTTACTGCATTACCGCCACTGGTTGGCTTTGGAGCAGGGGTAGCGGGTGTTTGTGCTTTGATAACCTTTATAGTAGATATACTGAATAATAAAAGAAATAACGGGAATGCAACCCTTCGGCAAAAATCCCTTTTACCCAGTGTCGAAGAATTAGCAGGTTGCTTCATTATAAAAAGTTTAGGTCGTGTTAGTTGTTTTGATTGCTGGCATTAATATAAGTCATTTTTTCCAGCTTTGCAAGGCTTTTAGAAAAAAACTTACAAAAAACTTTATGAAATGTGAATCAAGTTTGAAACAATTCAGAAGTCAATGGGTTGCTACCACGAGGATATTTATCATGCAAGCCTATTTTTTCAAAAAAAAGGTAACCAATGCACCTATCACCAAGCCTAATACAAGCATCAGGATAATCAGTGAAAAATTCAATTTGGTTTTTTCCGCTGCCATTCCCTTCGCCTGTTCCAGCAACAAATTCGTTTGGTGCAATTGTGCCGCCTGGGTCTGTAGTTGCTGTTCATAATTTACCGCCAGTTCTTTTTTGATACTATCTATCATCTTGGCTTTCGAGTGTTGCAGTTCTTCGCTCGTTTGTATAAAAAGATCATATAAATAATTGCCGAAAGCGGTGGGTGTTATAAACGCTTTATCAGCCATCTTTTGCAGCAGCGGCGTGTCCTGTTGATGCCCGATGGCAGTGATAAAATAAGGTCTAACCTCCAGTGATTTTCCGGCCAGGACGGTGCAGCTGAAGATATTCCGGTTCTCCCCCCACCCCGCGCGATGACAACCACATCCATATATGACCGTTCATCCAACCCACGCACGATCTCAAATTCATTGTACAGGTTCAGCGGTGTAAATTCAATGTCATAATAACCGATCGATTCTTTCAGGGCATGCTTAATATTATGGACGATGATAGAGCTTCACCCCACCAAAATAGCAATTTTTGGTGGCTGATATGTGCAATGTGAACCAATATTTTCCCGAACAACAAATCATTCCAACTATAAAAATACCTACCTTAGCATTGGCAGGCGGACCAATTGGCACACAGGGAAATAAGGCGAGCACGGATTACCGTGTATTCGATAGTGATCTCAACGTACCGGTTGACAACCCTGCCATTTATTCCTGCAAGCTGCGACATGGCTCATATACCGAGTAAAACCAAGTTTGTTGGTCTATCGTATTATTGACCTTGTCTACTATTCTTTTTCGTCTTAAGACTACTTGCACATCACTGCTATGCCTGTTCGGAAATATGATCTTCGCTCTCAAGCTGATGTAATCTTTGAGAATATAACCATCAACATTATCAGCAATAACGCTTTTTTTAACCTGGTAAGCCTTAGTTACAAGTGTGATCATTTTTTTGGCCGCTGGCAGTAATTGCCAGGATTGTATAATCTTATCAGGACCTCGTTTTTGACGGCTGATGTGCCGACAACCACTTCTGTTGACAACTACTTCACCAAGATCCGGGTGGGTCCGGTCAATGGAAGTAGCATTACTCCATTCTTTGTAAAAAGCACGGGCTACCTGGTTTACCGCTACCGACATTTGCCAGTAGGAAAAATCTGCCCTGTTCAGCCTTATGACCGGCAGGTATTTTTCATCTGCGTGAAACCCGCCAATCTTCCTGAAATGACCTTTCGAATGGGCGCCAAAAGTTTGCCCTCGAGGGATAAGAATAATTGACTTATTTTCTTTTGAGTAAGAATCGGTTGATTTAAGATCAGTCCAAAATGCTCTCCCTTCGTCATTTACAAATACCATGATGACAGCTCCTTTAAGTATTTTCCATCTTGGCTTGTGTTTGTAAATGTGCATTTCGCCAACATTTATTCCGATAATTCCAGGCCGATTAGCAGTAACCACCTCGTAGCCATCGCCGGATTTAACTTGAACGTAAATCATTTCGCCTGTTAACTCACCGTTTTTACGGATATGGATAATGCCATCAATTGCATCGTCGTTTTCCTGATCAATTTTTTGCCAGTCACTCTTCCAGTGATTATTGACGACAGCTTGCACTACAAGCGTACCTGACACGCCTTTGACCTGTTTATCTGTTTTCATTGACAAAATATTGTTATAAGTATGAGCCTGTTGTCATTCCATTTTTCTGTCGTTAGATTCTTCATAAGTTACATTATATCTCCCTAAAATTGCATATAAAAACTCCCCGAAATAAACCCGTTCAGACAAATAGTCAACAAGAAAATTTGGAATACCACTACGAAAAAGGTTAGGATGTTCTTCCACGCGAAATTTGGTTTACCCTCCGATTCATAACAGGCCCGCAGCGCTTAACATACCTAAACTGTTTTATTACTGCCTTCCATTTGGGCGATAATCTTGTTAACCTCGGCTTCAGTGTTTTTCAACTTTGCCTGGCAAAACGCAACAAGTTCTGAAGCCCTCTTTACTTTTTGCGCCAGCACATCAACCGATACTGACTCTGTTTCAATTTCTTTGGCAATTTGCGCCAGCTCACGGTAGGCAGTTTCATATGTTAAATTCGTGTCCATCGTAGTCAGTGATTGATTTTACTGTTGAGCGAATAGATTTTCCGGACAGTATGATTTCCATATCCGAGCCGGGTTGGAAAACAGCCGGGTTGCTGGTAATCTTGCCTTTCTGCTTTACTACTGCAAAACCTTTTTTCATGATATTATCAGGGGACATTAGGTTAATCACCGATACATAATGCCCCAGGTAGCCCCGCTGGTTTTTGAAATAACCCGTCTTAAAAGTATTAATATTATTGATAATGTGCCTCAGGTCGTGCAGTTTGTTACCCGTCAATATCCGCGGCTTGGTTACCATGGTAGTTGCAATTAAGGCAAGTCTTGACTGGTGATTGTACAACAGCGTCTTCGTTTTGTTGACTACAATTTGCCTATGGTTGACCAGGGCATCCTTGTGGCCGTTCAGGTAAGTCCTGGCATTATTAACGATGGATGTATTCAGGTTGGTCAGCCGTTGGTACTGGCCTGAAAACATTTGCTGGGATTTAATCAGGATGGCCTTTTGAAAATTAACGATCGCATCTTCAAAATTCCGGTTGTGAGAGATGATAAACTCTGCAGCTTTCGTGGGTGTTTTGGTAGCGGTGTGGGCCATCAGGTCGGCGATCGTCTCATTCTTTTGGTGCCCGATCCCGGTGATAACAGGAATAGGGAACCGAGCCACGGCAAGGCCAATCTTATAATTGTCAAAAATCAGGAAATCGGTCTGGGCTCCGCCGCCCCGGTTGATGACGACAACATCATAAGGCTGGCCGGATTTGAATACATCAATAAAACGCTCGAGGAATTGTTGTGCATTAGCTTCATTTTGAACAACTGTATGGTAGTCATCAATATAAAACCGGTAGCCAAACGAATTATTCAACAGGGTATGCCGGAAATCTTCGTTTCCAGCAGATGTTTTGGACGAAATAACAGCTATCCTTTGGATAACACGAGGCAAGGGCAGGCCGCTGTTGCGCGTCTGGTATCGATCGCCTACCTTACGAATAACTGAAGGGTTTTCCGTTACCAGTCTGGCAAGCGTTGCCTGCCGCTGTTGTTCAAGCACACCAAGCGTAAAATTGCTATCGATGTCCTGGATGTCGAGTGACAGGCCGTAAACCACATGGTAAACTACCCTGACTTTTACCAGTACGTTAATGTTATTAGTAAAACGCTGGCCTGTGATCCGTTCAAATTCTACAATACGGGCAGATCCGTTACCCCATGCTTTACCTGCAATTTTGGCGACGAGCTGGTTAGAGTCGTCTGCTTTTTCGACCAGGTCAAAATAGTGATAATTGCTTTTTTCTTTGAAGCTATGATTGGTTACATCAGCAATCACCCAAAAAACAAGGCTTGCCAGGTGCTGTTCTATCACAGCCGCTACGTGGCTGTTGAGCTCTGAAAGCTTAATATGAGGGATGGTTTCAGTCATTGCTTACTTCAGGTAAATCCTGCTCCGCTTTGCTTTCTCTATTTGATCTTTGGGAACTTTGTAATGCTTGCCGAGCGCCGTAACGATTTCCTGCCAGTATTCCGTGCTGCATTTTTTCTGGCTAACCGGCTTTACTTTTTTCATGCCAAGTGCATACTTAGCTTTGGAAATGATGGACGGGTTTTTCTCCAGCCCGTTGATTAAAAGTTTGCCTTCAATAATCTCTATTGTGTTTTTTGCCATGCTGCAAAATACGGAAATGAATTATTTTAGTGCAAAAGAATGGAGAATCCAGACATATATGAAAACCTGCTGCAGGATGCGGGCGACGCTTCAACAGAAGAAATTAACTCCTTTCTTAAGATTGAACTGCCTTGGTTATGGAGCGATCATTACCGTGGTTATTGCAAGCCATTCGGCGACATTTGCATTGTGCAAATAGGGGCATTTGAATATATTATGGATGACAGGTCCTTACTTGGTTACGAATCCCGCATCATTACTGCATTCGGCGTGAGCCTGCCCAATAAAACGAAACGGGATGACTACCGGTTGCGCGGCTGGGTGGGTAAAACAAACGAGCGGTTTGGTGACAAATGGGACAAAGGCCATTTTATCGCACACACGGTTGGCGGCGCGATTGATCATGCCGAATTGAATGTTTTCAAACAACTCAGAAGCTTAAACCGCGGCTGGTCGGCAGAAGGAAAGGTCTTTCGTAAAATGGAAAACTACTGCAAAGTAAATCCAGGAACGTTCTGTTTTCACAGGGCCATATATGATGACCAGACAGCCAACCCGGCGATATGCGAATTTGGACTGCTGACAAAAGAAAAAACACTATGGGTTAATCAATTTTCGAATGTCATTTATTGAACGGTTATATCAGCCGGCTTCTCCACCACGATCTCCGGTTTGTCTCTATACATGATCTGTTTACCCTTCACACAAATTTTTTTACCATCATACATTTTAATTGGGTCTTCGCTCCAGTTGCCGCGGTCTTTCTTGTAAATCACAACTGTCATTGTACTGTTCGGGTAAGCAGCGCCAAGGTTTAATAATGTCATACCGGAATTATCAAAATATTTGCCGCCGTAAACCACATCACAATAGCTATCACCAGTTGGTACAGCAGGAATTACTTTCACTTCCGCCGCACTTTGCGGCAAACCATTTTTAAATACTTCGTTCAGCAGGCCTGCCAGCCTTATGCCAGCCTGCTCCAGCCGTTGCTGGATTACCGGTATATATTTTTTGTAATAGGCATCGTCAACCATGTTGCCGTCAGGCTTAGCCGCATCTGCGTATAGCTGCGTGCTGTATTGGTAGCTCTCCCAGGCCCAATCGATCACCGGCGTTTTTTGCCAGGCAGTAATTTGTTGTTGTGTTAAGTGGTCGTATTGTGCCGCCAGTTGCTGGTCGCTGAGCCCGCCGTGTTCCAACAGCTTTGAGTCCCAGAGCGAATGCAGGTTAGTGCCTTTACCATCATAACGTATCTGAATGGTATTACCGCCCTTGTCCTCCGCGCTGCTGACATGCATCGGCTGGTGCATGTCACCCACAAAATGTATAATGAACTTCAACGCTTCCGTTTTCTGTGATGCCGTGCTTTTCGTATCACCTAACGCGGCCACGTTATCCTGCAAGGCCTTATACACATTGGTTTGCGGCATATTTTTCACCGCCTGCACAAAGGCATCGTGTGACAATCCCAACTCCACATTGATAAAATGTTCAGGGGCCGTGTTGCGGTAAGCGGGTTCGCTGCGCACTTCGTCCGCCCAGGTGCTCGCGTCCGCCATGGTTTGCGAACCCAGCAACTCCGCTACGGCTGCCTTTGCTTTTGGGGTTAAATGGTTCAACGCAATATTTGCGACCGTCCTGTGGCCCGTGACACCCCACGATATGAACGCCAAAGCTATGATGACAACCAGGTATTTTTTCATAGCTGCAAACTAACAAAGAATCCTGCAAAACCCGCATTAACTTTACGGGTATGTGGTACCTCGCAAAAACCATGATTACTTATCTCTATAACCGTTTCCTTGAACCGGCAGGTGGCGAAAAAACTTTCCGGCAGTTATTACCAAAATTGGTGCTCGTTTGGTTACCATTGACCGCCCTCACCATTTATTGTATCTTTAAGTTTATTCGAATAACTTTTTTCCAAAATTCATGAAATGTATTTTTTGCCAACTGCCTTCCCATGATTCAAAAAGTGTGGAGCACGTCGTGCCGGAATCACTGGGAAACAAAACCTTAATATTAGCCAGGGGTGTCGTATGCGACGGATGCAACAATTATTTCGCGCGCAAGATTGAAGGGCCACTGCTGGAGATGCCTTTTTTTAAACAAACGCGCCACCGGTTAAGTGTTACAAATAAAAAAGGAAGAATACCGCCGAACAAAGGTGTGATCGTTGATGCAGGCATCGGCGAAGTGATCATCACGAAAGATAAAAACGCCGGCGAAGGCGTAACGATCCCGGATAAATCCATAGAAAAAAAATATTAAAAAGAAAAAGCATACCGGTATATATCCCCGAATTTGGTTTGTTTGACAGCCACAGCCAAATCCTTTCGCGGTTCCTGCTGAAGGTTGGCCTGGAAGGCCTGGCATATGATATGATTAAGGCAAGCGCCCCTTTTGAAACAGGTGTGAACCATGTCTTGTTTGATAGTGTCAAACGGTATTGCCGGTACCCGAAATCAAATGAATTTTGGCCCTATACGATTAGACAGGTGCAGGTCGATCTTGAAAACCTGGTTTTTCATTACAGTTTTTTGAGCGTTCCGGATGCATTTTTTCTCCAGCTATATATTTCAGGAGTTGAGCTTACGATAGATATGGCCAATGCAAATTGCGAACATATCAACGCATGGTTCAACGCAAACCCCTATCAAAGTTTTGTACCCCAGGCTGCCATTCAGCAATGGCAAACAAACAACGCCTGACCTTACGCTTCCTCCATCTTCACATAACTTTTATCCATCTTCAGCACCTCATCCACTTTTTCAGCCTTTTGTTTATACCCCATCTTCCTGCAATAATGCACATCAACGCTGTACACGCCAAACTCCTCGGTCACCACGCCGCGCATACCATAAAACCCGCGGCCCATGATCGGGTATTGCGCCGCGACCTGCGGGAAATGCACGGTGTCAAGCCAGTTGCCCTGCTGGTCGAAGAACGTGTGGAAATACATCGTTTCGTTTTTGATCGTATGCACCGGTTTGGTCGTGATCAGGTAACCTATTACGTTAACCTCTTTGCCAAGATTTTTTTCAAGCTCACTTGCCGTGATAAATTTTGACACATCAATATCCGCCATCTCGAACGGGTCGCCAACGATGAAGCCGAGCAGTTCAATTTGATCCAGGTAATCATCGAGCGGGTCGTAGTACAGGGGCGGTAACTCAAACTCAACAGGCTCTTCATGCTTGAACAGCGTATTGCCCGTAGCATGCAGCTTCACTTTCGACAACAAAAAATCTGCTTCCCATAGGAGGGCCTGCTTGCTCTTGCCGGTAAAACGAAAGGCCCCGATGCGGATCAGCTTGTGCACCTGTTCAGGGTCAGGGCGCACGCGTTCAATAAAGTCCTGCAGGTGTTTGAAGGCGCCAAACTTGCCGCGCTGTTCAAGCAGGGTTAACATCAACTCCTGCCGCATGCCGAGGATATGGCAAAAGCCCATGTACACGGTGGTATCTTTTATATTCGTAAAACCTTCGCTGTTGTTGACACAGGGCAGATGCAGCGTCGCGCCGGCCCGTTTGAGTTCATGGAAATATAATTCACGGGAATAAAAACCGCCCCAGTTGTTAATGACCGCCACCATGAACTCCATTGGGTAATAGGTCTTCAAAAAAAGCGACTGGTAACTTTCGACAGCGAAGCTCGCGCTGTGCGCTTTCGAAAAAGAATAACCACCAAAACTTTCGATCTGCCGCCACACTTCCGCGGCAATATGGTCGGGATATCCTTCCTGTTTGCAGTTCGCAAAATATTTGGCCCTGATCTCCTCAAAATGTTTGTGGCCGCGGTATTTACCGGACATGGCGCGGCGCAACACATCGGCTTCTCCCATATCGAGTTTACCAAAATGGTGCGCGATCTTGATCACATCTTCCTGGTACACCATTACTCCATAAGTCTCTTTCAGCAGTTCTTCCATTTTCGGGTGCAGGTATTCAAACGTAGAGGGGTTATGGAAGCGGTAGATATATTGCTTCATCATCCCGCTTTGCGATACACCGGGCCTGATGATGGAAGACGCAGCGACCAGTGTCAGGTAATCATCGCAGCGCAATTTCTTCAGCAGTTGTCGCATGCCGGGCGATTCGATATAGAAACAACCAATCGTGTCGGCGCTCTTTAACTGGGCTGCAACGCCTTTATCTTTTTTGAATTTCTCCACCTGCGTAATATCTATACGCTTTCCTTTGTTTTGCCACACCAGTTCAACAGCATCCTTGATATGGCCGAGCCCGCGCTGGCTTAAGATATCAAGCTTAAACAAACCCACCTTCTCTGCAATAAACATATCAATTTGTGCAGTGGCAAAACCTTTCGGCGGCATCTCTGTAGCCGTATAGGTATGGATGGGCTTATCGGAGATCAGCACACCGCCTGCATGGATACTTAAGTGGTGCGGGAAGTTGGCCACCAGTAAGCTGTTGCGGAAAACCTTCTGCTGCACATCGTCGTGCTTGTACCGCCCCACTTCCAGTTGGTCAATTTCCTTTTTTGGCAACCCATATACTTTTCCGAACTCGCGCACAGCAGCGCGGCTTTGGAAGGTATTATAAGCACCAAGCAGTGATACATATTCAGCGCCGTAACGGTTAAAGATGTACTCGATGATATCATCCCGGTCCTTCCAGGAAAAATCCATATCAAAGTCCGGTGGGCTGCTGCGGTACGGGTTCAAAAATCTTTCAAAATATAAGTCTAATTCTATCGGCTCCACATCTGTTATTTCCAAACAATACGCGACAATAGAATTCGCCCCACTGCCACGCCCGACGTAAAAAAAACCGCGGTTCTTCGCGTAGCGCAAAATATCCCAGGTAATGAGAAAATAGGCATTGAAACCAAGCGAGTCAATAATACCCAATTCTTTTTCTACCCGTTCCTTCGCGACCTTGTTGAAATTGCCATAACGCTTTTGCATGCCTTCCCTGGCAAGCTTCGCCAGCAAACGCTTGTCATCTTTTTTGGCACCCGAATAGATCTGCTTTGTTTTGTCTGTATAGAAGGTAAGGTCAATGCAACATTGGTCGATGACCTGCAAGGTATTCGTCACGATAGAAGGGTACAAAGAAAACTTCTCCAGCAATTCCGATTGCGCCACAAAGGTGGCATGCCTTTCTGCGACCTGTTCCTTTTGTTGCAACTGCAATAAAATATTCCGGTCTACGGCGCGTAACAAACGGTGCAAATAATAGTAACGTTTGTCCTGCTGGAACACCACCGGTTGCAGGATCACGTACTTGTTGGGATACGAGGTTACAGGTTGTTTAAATATTTTATTGACCTCTGTTGTTTGTACTCCCAGTAATTCATTTTCTTTTAATTCATTAACGGCAAACTTGTCGTATGCGTAGATAATAAATACATCTTCCAGACCAGGCTTTTCCGGGAATTTTTCTTTTGCATGCAGGTGCGTAGATAAAAAACGGTTGATCTGGAAGAACCCATTGTTATTTTTCGCGAGCAGCACGTACATAAAAACATCTTCATTCCTGATCTCCGTGCCCGCAATGGGCTTGATGTTTTGCGCGGTACAGAAATCTACAAAGTCCCAGGCGTCGCAGGTATTATTGATGTTGGTTAAAGCCAATGCCCGCGCGCCTTTGAGCGCGGCCTCCTTCACGAGTTCTTCCGTGAAGTAGGTGCCGTATTTAAAACTGAAATTTGTTTTACAGTTCAGGTACATATTGTTTTCATTAGCCGTCAAAAAAAACTCGAACCTCTTCTTACAAGCGACTGACCATACTGCGCCTTGATGCTGTCAATGGATTGGTACAATTTTATTTTCTCCTGCGTATCGTCAAACAGGCTCACCTGGTAATTACCCGGGATGAGCTGCGAAAGCTTTACACCCACCAGCCGCAGCATCATCCGTTTCGTGAACAGCGCACGGAATAATTTCTTTGCTTCATCCAGCAACACATCATCCGCATTCGTGTAGTTGATGCTGCGTTGTTTCACCTCCGTTACAAAGTCGCCATATCTTATCTTGACAGCAATACAGCCCGCAAGCCGGTTATCGGAACGCAGGTCAAATGCAACCTTTTCCGTCAGCCGCACAATCTCTGCTTCGAGGAAACGCAGGTTCGCGGTGTCGCTGCCAAAGGTCTCTTCGGAGGAAATACTTTTTTGCTCCCGGTATTGCACGATGGGTGAGTCATCAATCCCATTGGCCCGCCGCCACATTTCGGTACCATTCTTTCCAAAGAGTTGCTGGAGCATGGGCAGCTTCATCTGTGCCAGCGTGTAAACAAATTTCACACCCCTTTGATTCAACAATAGCCCGGTCTTCTCTCCTATCATCGGCAGCTTCTTTACTTCGAGCGGGGCTAAGAAACCTTTCTCATCACCAAAGGGTATCTCCAGTTGCCCGTTAGGCTTGACCTCGTTGGTCCCGACTTTACTCACCAGCTTATTGGCCGCAAGCGCAAACGAAATGGGCAGGCCGGTGTAACGCGTAATGGTTTGTTTTAACTCGCGGGAGAATTTATAACAGCCATGGAATTTATCCATGCCGGTCAGGTCAATATAGAACTCATCAATACTGGCCTTTTCTACAACAGGCACCTTGGATTGGATGATCTCCGTCACCAGTGCGGACTCTTTTGAATAGTTTTCGTAATCGCCGGAAACGATCAACGCCTGCGGGCACAGCCGTTTCGCGACCTTCATCGGCATGGCGCTGTGAACGCCAAATTTTCTTGCCTCATAAGAACAACAAGCCACCACGCCCCGCTCCTGCCCGCCTACAATGACGGGCTTGCCCAATAACCGTGGGTTATTGCGGCACTCGACGCTCACAAAAAAAGCGTCAAGGTCGTAATGTGATATAGACCTTGTTGCAGGCATGCTGACTTGTTTCCGGGACAGCGCAATAATACTAATATTTTTAGCACATAAATAACTAAATGTGTTAGTTGTTGATTTTGAAGCGTTTAGCGTGTACAAAAACCCCGTTTAAATATTTTTAGCAAAAAACTAATTTTATTAGTATTTTGCAGCCTAAATGATACTGTATGGGAGCACAAACGCTTACCCCAACGCAAACATTCCAGATAAACTTTCGGGAAAAATCCTATCCCTGCGAAGTATTATCCTTAAAAGGGAGGGCCATTTACCGGATTAATTTCGGAAAATCTTATCTTCATCTGACCAAGGTGACCGCGCTGGATGGGCCGGATTTTTGGGCGCCTATCCCGGAGGACCCGAAGTTGGGCCACATCTGCACAGAGCTTGGTACCATTATTGAAAAAAATTTAAAAGCAAACTGATATGTGCTATTACATGGGCCGCAGGGTTACAAGGACAGAATATGATGAACTCGTATCCTTTGCAAAAAAAGTTGCTTTCCTGAACGAGGAACTGGCCATCTATAAAGGCTTTGATCATAACGACATCCCGGTAATGCGTTACATAGCTGGTACAAAGGAACTCGAAAAATTGAATATGCAGTGGGGGCTCCTGCCTCCCAAAATGAAGAGTAACGATGCCATCAGCAAGTTTCGTTTCGGATATAAACCGGAAGGTGGTAAATACATTCCCGGTTATACAACACTCAATGCGACCAGTGAAGAATTATTCGGCAAAATAATGTTCAAGCAAGCAGCCCTTCACCGGCGTATAGTGGTACCGTTTGAGATATTTTTTGAGTGGCGCCATGTACAGGTCGTTGGTGTCAGCGGCAAGCTGCTGAAGACGCCGGAAAAATTCCCATACAAGATCGAAATGCGCGACAAGACGGAGCCGCATTATTTCGCAGGCATTTACAACGAAACCTTCAACGAGGAAACGAAGATTACTACCAATACCTTCACTATAACAACGACGGATGCCAACTCACTCATGCAGCAGATCCACAACAGCAAGAACCGCATGCCTACCGTCCTCCCCTGGCGCATCGCTGAAATGTGGCTGGATCCCGAGCTGGATGAAAACGGTATCCTTGATGTTGCGAATTACCAAATTGCCTCGGCGGAATTAAAGGCTACGTTATTAGATCAGGATTTCCTCAAAAACCCAGATCCGCTGAGGGGCGTAAAAGATCCAAGGGTTGCAGACCTGGTGGAGGCGTAAAATACTTACATGTCACAGTTAAGTTTTTTTGAGGAACCCGTCATTGGCTGCCGCTTACCCATGCACCTGATGGATTACCGGCCCGGCTTTATTGACAAAGCAACCGCGGATGCTTTGCTGTCAACATTTATATCAACCGTGCCGTGGAAACAATCCACGCGCATTATGTGGGGCAAAGAAGTACTGACCCCACGCCTCACCGCCTGGTTTGGGAAACGCGAACACCACATACATGTTGCCCACCCCTGGACAAAAGAATTGCTGAACATCAAAGAAATGGTTGAACCGCCCTGCGGGACCACGTTTAACAGCGTACTGTTGAATTATTACCGCGATGGCAATGACTCCGTCGCATGGCATGCAGACGATGAACCCGAGTTGGGCACCAACCCGGTCATTGCCTCCGTTAATCTCGGCCAGGCCCGGCGTTTTGATGTGCGGCATAAAAACAACCATGCTGAAAAGTACTCCGTTGACTTAGCACACGGTTCCCTGCTTATCATGCGGGGCGATTTACAGCATAACTTCGAACATCAAATCGCTAAATCATCAAAGCCCATGAAAGCAAGGATCAACCTGACTTTCCGGGTAATACACTAACCTATGCGCAAGATCATTCATATCGATATGGATGCTTTCTATGCATCGGTGGAACAGCGGAACAACCCGGCGTACCGGGGCAAACCGATCGCGGTCGGCGGCTCCCCGGAAGGCCGCGGCGGTGTGGTAGCCACCTGCAGTTACGAGGCGAGAAAATTTGGCGTGCGTTCGGCTATGACCAGCAAAAAAGCACAGCAGCTCTGCCCGCAGATCATTTTCATCCGGCCAAACTTCGCAGCGTATAAAGAAGTCAGCCAGCAGGTTCGCGCGATCTTTCACAGGTACACCGACCTTATTGAGCCACTTTCCCTCGATGAAGCCTACCTTGATGTGTCGCACGCTGATTCTGCGATTGACATTGCCAAAGCAATCAAATTAGCCATCAAAACTGAATTGAACTTAACCGCATCAGCAGGCGTTTCGGTCAACAAATTCTTGGCCAAAATTGCGTCAGATATGCAGAAACCGGATGGCCTCACTTTTATCGGACCTTCACGGATAGAAACTTTTATGGAAACACTGCCTATCGAAAAATTTTATGGTGTCGGAAAAGTAACTGCGGAGAAAATGAAAGACCTGGGCCTGCATACAGGAGAGGATCTCAAAAAATTACCTCGTGAAGAAATGATCCGGCATTTTGGTAAGCCGGGCGATTTTTATTACAACATTGTGCGGGGGATCGATGACAGGCCCGTTGAACCCAACCAGGAAACAAAATCGGTTGCGGCAGAAGATACATTCCCGTTTGATCTCACTGAGATAGGCGATATGAATAATGAACTCGGTAAGCTTGCAGTGATCGTCTACAACCGATTGGAGAAAGCGCAGTTAAAAGGGCGCACCATAACCCTGAAAATAAAGTATAGCGACTTTAAACAAATTACCCGCAGCCGCTCCCTAATGGAAGTGACCAGTGACCTTGTAACCATCACCAACATTGCAAAAGAACTGTTACTGTCCACAAATCCCGCAGGAAGCAAAATTCGCCTGCTTGGCATCAGCCTGTCCAATTTTAATGAAGCAAAAAATAGTACAAATCCTGAAAGCCAGCTGTTGCTTTTTTAAACGAAGCAGCGTGTTTAATATTCTTCCTCGTTAAACATAAAATCTTCCTTGCTGGGAAAATCAGGCCAGACCTCTTCCATGTTTTCATACATCTCTTCATCATCCAGTTCCTGTAAATTTTCCAGCACCAGTATGGGCGCGCCTGAACGTATAACGTAATCTATCAGGTCTTCTTTCGTGGCAGGCCACGGGGCTTCTTCCAGATAACCGGCTAATTCGAGTGTCCAGTACATATCTGCTGAAAGTACGAATAAATTACTGACTGGTTTTTAAGAATGGTGTATAACTTCAGCTTCCAGGATATGTTGTATGATTTCAGCAGTGTAATGTATGTCATTTGCTTTGGAGATACAGGCGGTAGCACCAAGCTCCATGCCTTTAGTTTGATTCGCTGCATGCAGGTCGGTGGAATAAAGGACGACGGGAATGGCCGCAACTTTTTGCATTCCTTTTATAGCAGTTAAGCATTCAAAACCATCCATGCCCGGCATGTGAATGTCAAGGAAAATAATATCCGGCTGCAGGTATAAAAGTTGACCAAGCGCCTGTTGCCCGTTCTTAGCCCATGTACATTTATAGTCCAGCCCTGTCTCCTTCAATACTTCTGTAAATATTTTCAGTTCATCTTCATCATCGTCAATAAACAGTATATGCTTTTTCATAACATGTGGTTAGTCAGGCAAAATTATAGCAACATTCAAAAAAAATAAATCAGCCTGCCGATGAATAAATCAACTGTACCTTACTTAACAAGTCGTATTTATATTCCTCTTCGCCCACCGCTGTTTCCCGTTTTGGCTACAACAATCCGCCATTTGGCTACATCCGGGAGCATACAGTGGTTGATTTTTGTGCTTCAAAACAAATAAAAATGAAGACAATTTTTATCACGGGGGCCTCAACAGGTTTGGGCAAGGCAACGGCAAAATTATTTGCTGCAAGCAGCTGGAAAGTGATCGCAACCATGCGTAAACCGGAAAACGAAAAGGAATTGAATTTGATGGACAATGTTACCTTACTGCCATTGGATGTAACAGACCTTGCCCAGGTGAAGGAAACAACACAAAAGGCGATGAACGCGGGCAATATTGACGTGGTGTTTAACAATGCGGGTTATGGTTTGATGGGGCCGCTGGAAGCCACTACTGATGAGCAATTGGTTCGCCAGCTAAATACGAATGTCCTGGGTGTTATCCGGGTCACACAGGCATTCATTCCTTATTTCAGGGAAAGGCAAAGCGGGTTGTTTATAACCACCACCTCCATGGGCGGGCTGCTCACCTTTCCGTTCGCGTCGGTGTATCATGCTACCAAATGGGCCTTGGAAGGCTGGAGCGAAAGCCTTGCCTTTGAGTTGAAAAAAATGGGCGCGGGTATCAAAACGGTCTCACCGGGCGGCATAAAAACAGATTTTTTAAACCGCTCAGCCGATATAACGTCCCACCCCGCCTACGACAAATGGGTGCAAAAGATGTTTGCCGGTATTAACGAAGATCATTTTACACCTGCTGAACAAATTGCAGAGGTAGTGTATGAAGCCGCGACAGACGGCAAAGACCAATTGAGATATGTGGCAGGCGAAGATGCAAAAGCACTCTATGCCCAGCGCCTGCTGCTTGGTGACGAGGCATTTAGAAAACAAATGGAACAAACCTTTTTAGGAAACTAAATTACCTTTATACAGTGAAAGAAGAAAACACTCCGCATACTTTTAATTCTATATCGGAGCTGCACCGGGTGCTGGGCTTGCCAAAGCCTTTGCACCCGTTGGTGAGCCTGGTGGATAATACCAGCATTGCTATCGACAAAGACCAGTTGCCTGTATCGTTCCTGCTTAATTTTTATAAAATTTCGTATAAAAAAGGCCTCCGGGGCAAAATACGGTACGGCCAAAACTATTATGATTTTGAAGAAGGCGGCCTGATCTTTACCGCACCCAACCAATTACTTGCAACGACCGATGACACCGAATACCTGGGGCACACTTTACTCATTCATCCCGACTTCATTCGGAATTACCCGCTGGGGAAAAACATCAAAAATTTTGGCTTTTTTTCCTATGCTGCGAACGAGGCATTACATTTGTCTGATAAAGAAAAAGCGGTCATTCTAAATATTTTCAACAACATTGATGATGAGCTCCGGTCCCCGATAGATGATTTTAGCCAGGATGTTATTATCGCCCAAATTGAATTGATTTTAAATTACAGCAACCGTTTTTATAAGCGTCAGTTTATTACCCGCAAAGCAGTGAACAATGATTTGCTGGCAAAACTGGAAACCCTGCTGGATGATTATTTTAACAATGAAACGGCTTTAATGAAGGGTTTACCTACCGTGCAATATCTCGGCGGGAAACTGAACGTCTCACCCGGATACCTGAGCGATATGCTCCGTTCCCTCACCGGGCAAAACGCGCAGCAGCACATCCATAACAAGCTTATCGAAAAAGCAAAAGAAATGTTGTCCGTCAGCCATTTAAGCGTAGCAGAAGTGGCGTACCAGCTAGGCTTTGAACATCCGCAGTCTTTTAATAAAATCTTCAAAAGAAAAACCAACCTCTCGCCGCTGGAATTCCGGCAATCGTTTAATTAAAGGGCTTACACGGCATTCACCTTGCGTGTTTTTTCGGTAATAATCCTGATGATCTCATCCAGTTCATACGAGGACGACCAATGTCAGCGGGAATTATTTCTCCTTCCATAGCGCTGGGTTTTTTCAGTTCCGGAAAACGACCTTGATATAACATATAATGTTCTTTTGAATTCAGCGCTAATTTTTTTCATATGGCGGCAGTGAAATAATTTCGAAGCACTCTTTACACAAGTCCGCCCTAACTTTTACTCATTCATCTCTTCATATAAATGCCAGTAAAAATCCGCTGCTTCAGGATCCACTGTTTTATAATATTCCAGCAGCTTGATAAATAAAGCATGCCCTAAACCGATTGGCGTTATGGATGTAAGCGTATCCAATAAATGCTCGATCTCTGTCTTATTGGTGGAATGGTCCCCGATCACTTTATTTACTGCATCTTCTATTGCCGGGACAAAGCCAGCGATATCAGCATGCATCTCCTTAATGTTAAAGACCAAATTATCAAAGGAATTATTTTTGCCCTCCGCCATGAAACAAAATTAAAGTTTTATTTATCTTCATCCGATGGGGATTTACGAATTCAACTCAATGACAAAAGACGAGCAGGCAACAAAAGCATGGGAAGATGGCGTGTTCCTGATGCACCGTACCGAGGACAATACCAAATACATTTTATTCCAGGTCGAAGGCATCTATGTTGAATTCCAATATGACCTTACAGAAAATAAAATCTCCCGCATCAAATCTTTTATAAACCCTGATTTATTAGACCCTTACTTTGCAGGATAATGGCAGACTCATTTGATTTACCCGTCGAATTTAATGGCGAAGAAAAATTATTCCCAACCACCATCTTACGCTATGGATATACCCATAAAATCCAGGTTACAGTGGATGATGTTATCGTGACATTCGAACAAGATGAGGAGAAAAATTACAGGGCAACGGTTGACCATGATAAAGCAACAGCAGTTAACAAACACTTACTCGAAGAAATTAGTAAAACATTGCACTTCTTACTGGGAGATTAAAGCCCGCAGCGTTTTGATTTTGTAAACGACCTGCTGGCCGTCATCCGCGTTTTCTTTCAGGTATGTTTCATAAAGGTTTATCGCTTCCGTGTAATTACCCATGCTTTCTTCCCTTGAAGCGGCCTGGTACAATTGCGTCGCCTTTCTGCGTTTGGTAGTAACCACATACATGAATAATCCAACAGCAACAATAACAATAAGTACAAATCCAGCAACAGGCAACACCTTTTCCATAAACCAGCAACTTTTACTTCCCAAATATACTGTAAGGCAGGCAGCCAATGCGGGCCAATTTATCCCCACGGGCGCATTCGCTGCCTGCCCCTTGTGTATGGAGGGTGCCGTTGCTGTCTTCGACGCCCGCCGGTGCTGCGCTCCCGTCATGCGCTCGCCATCCCCGCCACCCACCATACCAGGACGCCTCAAAAATGTCGGCCGAATTAATCCCGGTTAAAGGCCTTTACTACTTTTAGCTCCTCCCCGTCATCGCGGAAACCGTAATCAAACGTAAAAAAATATCGCCTGCCACTTATATCTTTTATGTGCGTAAGATAAGTATCGTCATATCCGAGAGCAGCAAGCTTAGCCCTTGTTATTGTTGCTGTTGACCGCTCCCCCAAAAACTCCTTCAGGACCTGCCGGTTGGTATGCAGTTTTTTGGTGATCCGTTTAATTGTCTTGCCGCCTGGCGCATTGCCATCCCGGTGAAATTTATTCTTACATTCAGTGCTGCAATAGCGCTCCTGCCTTCCCTTCAATTTGCTGTCGCATACCATACAATATCCAGGCTAGGATTCAGTCCGTTAAGTTCCCGGAAAATCGAATCAATAAGTGGTTCCATTAAAAAAAAGCAGCAAACATCTTGCCGTTTTAAAACCGTTATAACGCTTAATGAACGGATATATCCGTTTTTGTTAACCATAGTTTTTGTAAACGATTTCAACTTTGGCCTGCAATAATATCACGATAAAAAGAAATCATTATGAAAGACAAAAACAGTGTACAACTTATTGGTTACGTGGGCAGTGACCCATCAATCAGGAATTTTCAAAATGGTAATAAGCTGGCGAGGATGCGGGTTGCGACCAACTCGCCTGTTAAGAAAAAAACTGACGTTGAACAACAGCAATATGTCACAGACTGGCATACGGTAGTAGCCTGGGCGGAATGCGCAGCATTTGCCGAACGGAACTTCTTAAAAGGCAGTCACATTCTTGTTGACGGTTACCTTATTTACCGCAGCTATGAAAACAACAAAGGCGTTAAAGTTAACGTGACGGAAATCATCGCTAAAACACTCATCAACCTTGACCGGTAAAACATACCTTATGCAAACCAAAATATTTTCAAGTGCTTTATACGGTATAGATGCGTTTCGTGTAACAGTCGAAGTCAGTATCGAAAGAGGACTGGGTTATACGATATCAGGGCTTCCCGACGACGCCATCAAAGAAAGCTGGAGCCGGCTTACATCAGCACTCAATAATAACGGATTTCAAATGCCACGCACGAGGCTGGTCATAAACCTTGCGCCCGCGGACATCCGTAAAACAGGGACTGCATTCGACTTGCCAATGGCCATGGGCATTCTGATGGCTTCTGAACAGATTGTCGCATCCGGTAAATTTAAGGATTTCCTTATAGCTGGTGAGTTGGGCCTGGATGGCACAATATATCCCGTCAGGGGCGCCCTGGCCATGGCCATACACGCGAAAAGAGAAAATTTACCCGGGCTTCTTCTACCGTTTGAAAATGCAGAAGAAGCTTCCCTGATAAAAGGCACCCATATATATCCTGTCCAACACTTAACAGAGATCCTTGCCTTTGTTGAAAACGACTGTGCTATTAAGCCTTATGCGAATACTAAAAAAGGAAAAAAAGAATTTTACTATGCAAATGACTATGCGGATGTTAAGGGCCAGCAGCATATCAAACATGCTTTGGAAATTGCGGCAGCCGGTGGTCACAACAGTATTCTTATTGGCCCACCCGGTACTGGTAAAACAATGCTGGCCAAACGCCTTCCCTCCATCCTGCCACCTTTAACAGAACAGGAGTCCCTTGAGACAACAAAGATCTACAGCATAGCGAATGGCGCCGCCAAAGGATTAATTGCGGAGAGGCCGTTTCGTGCACCCCACCATACGTGCAGCGATATTGCACTGGCAGGTGGCGGCACGATCATTACACCCGGCGAAGTTTCACTTGCCCACAACGGTGTATTATTCCTTGATGAGTTACCGGAGTTTAAACGCTCCGCCATAGAAGTATTGCGCCAGCCGCTTGAAGATAAGGAAGTCTATATTTCAAGGGCGAATATGCGGCTTCGCTTACCAGCTTCGTTTATGCTATTGGCAGCTATGAATGGTTGCCCGTGCGGCTACCTGGGACATCCTTCAGTCTGTTGTACATGCAGCAAACGTGCGTTGTATTGGTACCGCCGGAAGATCTCCGGCCCGCTACTGGACAGGATTGATCTGCATATAGAAGTAGAACCGCAACCTATGCAGGAACTATTGCAAACAACACTAAAAGGCGAAAAGTCATCAATCATAAGGCAGCGTGTCATAGCAGCAAGGAATATTCAATCCCGATGCTTCAAAAATACGCCCGGGATATTTTGCAACGCACAAATACCTGATAACTTGCTGGACAACTTTTGCATCCTGGAAGACACGGCAAAAAAATTCATCCTCCAGAAAGTCGAAGCAACCTCTTTATCCATGCGGGCTTACGCCCGCATCCTAAAAGTTGCCCGCACAATCGCGGACCTGAAAACGAGCGATATTATTCAATTGGAACACGTGTCAGAAGCCTTTCAGTTCCGCGTGCTTGATAAACCGGCTACAACAAATATTCAACGTGAAAAACCATTGCCATGGAAACAACATTCACCTACTTACCGGGTTACCATATAGACTATAAGGGAATGGGGTTTGATTCCCTGCTTGAGCTGCGTTACACTATTAGTATCGAAGACGATTATGCATTCATGCGTGAAGGCATCAAAATATTTTATGATCCGGCAACAGGTAAATCCACCAATTATCTGAGGGAGGGTACTCACCGGTACACACCGGACTTCCTTATCCGCAACTGGCAAACAGGCAGGGCTTACCTTGTTGAAATAAAGCCCCTTGCCTATGATGATTTTAATGCGCTTGCTTTACTGCAAACTGTGTGTAGTCATTATATCAAAGTCAACAACTACGACTGGGAATATATAATCATTTTTGAAAACGAAATTACACTGTCGTTGGCAAAGCAGGAACGCTACGAGGCAGTCCTGGCCAATAAAATATTGTACCGGGAACACTTCGGGTATTATTCACTCGACCTCCGCAAATTACATAGGCAACCGGTAAAAAAACAATCGCCGCCTCATCTTTCATGGGATGAATACCTGCTCTATATCAAACGAAATAAACTACCGTCACAGGCAAGGTTTTAATGCATTTATGGGCCCGGCCATACCGCGCGGTTCTTCTTCGTTGCGTCGCACTCTTGTACTTTCTGTTTACTGCTCCACTATACCGCTCGGATAACACCTTGTTTACGGTTTTGCCCCGCTGCGATCATGCCTGTCCATTTGACACAGGAAGGGATTTGCTCCTCCTGTAGCAATACTTTTCTTATCAACCCCTTTCCCTGAAGTACAAGGGGATTGATAAGAAAAGTCCGCTTCGCTGTTAGAGGCGAAAAAATATTTTGAGTGGCTGGTTGACTATTAAAAATGAATGGTAGGGGGTCGCCGCTCTTTCGCAGTAACAGTGTTCAGGGTTGTAAACAATTTTTCATTTATACTAAAAAACAAATGTTATGGAAATCACAGGAAGGGTTGCAAGTAATGCAACAGTAAAAACAGTTAATGGTTCAGACAAGCAGGTGGTTAATTTCAGCGTAGCGATTAACCACAGTTTTCGTTCAAAGGGAACGACAGAAGTAACACGAAAAGTGTTGTTCGTTGAATGCGATTATTGGTTTAATACCGGCATTGCGCCGTTTTTAACGAAGGGTACAATTGTAAAAGTGTATGGCTATCCTGAACTACATGCTTATATAAGCAATAAGACAGGTTTTCCTGTAGCCGTGTTACGGCTTCATACACAGGACATCCAGTTGATAAGCGGGGCAAACAAGGAAGCGGATGAACAAGCGGAAACACCCGAAGCAAACGCAGAGCAGGCAACAGAAACAGTTGCAACAGGCAATGGAGGCAATGAAAATGCCGATGACCTCCCATTTTAATAAGCACAACCCTATTCCCTTAATTATTATTAGCAACATAAAATTAATAGACATGTCACACAATTTAAATTTCAACGAACAAACAGGAAAGTATTCATTTTATTCCCATAAAGAAATTGCCTGGCATTCATTCGGGCAGGTTTCACAGGAACGGCAAAACAGCAGGCAGGTTATTATCCAATCACAACTTGATTTCCCGGTAAGTAAAGCCCCGAATGTATTCCGTTTTCCGTCCGGCAAGGAAACCATAGCAGAGAATGATTTTTTTACCTACAGGGCAGATACCGAAGAAGTATTGGGCAGGCATGTTACCGATGAATACCATATCGTGCAAAACGTGGACGCTTTTACTTTCTTTGACAGTATAGTTGGCGGAGAAGGTATTCTATACGAAACCGCAGGTGCATTGGGCAAAGGGGAACGGATTTTCATTACCGCCAAGTTACCCAAGTATATAAAAGTAGGCAATGATGATGTAATTGAGCAATACCTGTTTTTAACCACCGCCCATGATGGCAGCGAAAGCATAACCATAGCCTTCACGCCAGTGCGTATCGTTTGCAACAACACCCTGAATGCCGCCCTTGCCAATTGTTCCAGCGCCCTGAAAATAAGGCATACAGCCAACGCACAGGCGCAATTAAAGGAAGCGCACAAAGTTATGGGCATGGTTAATACCCTTTCGCCATTGATGGAACAGGCATTTAACCAGTGGGCAAAAGTTAACATCACTGACAGCGAAGTACAGCGTTTAATCCAGATTGCATTAGCACCCAATAAAGAAACACTTACCAATATTAAGGAAGGGCGGGACGATGAAAATTCTACTGTATTTAAAAACCAATGCGCAAACACTTTCAGCTATGCAATGATGGCAGACAGCCAGCAACTGGAAACCACAAAAGGCACTTTGTTTGGCGCATACAATGCCGTAACAGGGTATTTCCAAAACGTACGCACGTACAAGGACAGCGAAGAAAAAATCAATTCATTGTTATGCGGCGGTACAGCCCAAAAGAAAGCACAGGCAACCTTTAACCTGTGTACCGCATTTGCCAAATATGGCGCAGATGCCCTGCTATTAAATTAACCTCAAACGGGGGCGCAAGCCCCCTTCTTTTCAAATCATTTAAAAACATCGTATGATAATCACTGATATAAACGGCAAGGAGTTAACCGTAACAGACCTGAACAGCGCAGTGCTGCATGTAAATGAATTTGTCGAAAAATTAAAGACAGACGAATTGTTCAAACAAGCCGACATGGACATAAAACTGTATTGGCTTGACATACAAGCAAAATTGCAAGCCCTCAAAAATCAATAACAAATAAAAAATGTATATGGCAAACTGGTGTTACAACTTCGTTCAGTTTGAAGGAAGTGAAGAAGCAATTAAAAGCGTGATTCAGCTTTTCCAGCAAATGAGGAAAAAGGAAACCGCAGAAAGGGAGGGGCAGCTACCACCTTTCATTGAAATAGAAGATGGCTGGATGCATGAAATTTATTGCAACGACGACAATGTATCGTATGAAACCAAATGGGCGCCAAACATTGAAATCATGCAAAAGATAGCCGACCATTTTCAACTTTCTTTTACACTATCTTATACGGAGTCAGCCATGCTCATTTATGGTGAATGCACCTATAGAGGCGGGGTGCTAACAGATGTATTTCTTGACACGGAAGATTTTGACCAATACGATACCAACCCCGACGATGAAGATACATGGATTTTTGAAGGGGAAGTATATAACAGCGACACCGAAATTTTGGACACGCTGCTGGACAGGAAAAAAGAACTGGTTTATAACACAAAAAATTAAAGCTATGAAAAAGGCAGAAGGCGTATCGGAGTACATCATTGTAAAAGCCGACAACAACAGTGAATGGGACTTTTGCGAATACGCGATTATAAAAGTTTCGCGGGCATGGAAAGAAAGAACGCAGGCAAGGCTTGGTTTCCTCGAACAATTTAAAAATGATAATGCATTCCTGCATATTGCCTTTTTGGAACAGCCGGCAGGCTTTTTTAAGAAGTCTGATGAGGACGATGAATTCTACACAGACATAGATGAAATATTAGGGCAGTATGAAGATTGGGCATTTATAATTATAGATGAACACGAGTTAAATAATTTGGCAAAGCCAGAAAGTAAACTGAACGCTCACCAGGTGATTATTTCATGGGATAGCACAATCCGGTACAAGGCTTACGGCAAACACACGGGTGAGGAATTTTACACGCATGAAATTGACGTGTCAGAAATATTCGCAGCCATAAACAAAAATTTGCAAACCATCTAAACGACAGTTTATGAAAGCAATAACAATAAACCTGTATGAATTTGCAGAATTAAACGAACAGGCAAAACAAAAAGCGCTGGACGAATACAGGTATATAAATGTAGAGCATGAGTGGTGGGATTACATCTTTGAGGACTTTAAAGGAATCTGCGCTACAATTGGAATAATGGCGGACACAGATAAGATGTACTTCCGTGGCTTTTATTCGCAAGGAGATGGCAGCGCATTTGATGCCACCATAAATGTCCCTGCTTTGTTAGATGGTATCAGGCAGGAAAAATGGAAAGAATATGCACCCAACGAGAAGCTATCTTTTACTGCCATAGAGATAGATAACCGCATATTAAACCTTTTCAAAAAGCAACTACTTGATAGCCCTGTAATTATTTCAAAAGGACATTATATAGTTGTAGAGCAACCGTTTGATTTTGAATATAACAAAAGAACTGATTTTACTCATATTGATGACAAGCTTGAGGTTATACGGGATTGGGTTGAAGGGGTTACAAAACAATTAAACCTTTTTTTTTACAAAATGCTTAGCGATGAATATGATAATTTAATCAGCAAAGAACTGGTTACGGAAACTATAGAAGCAAACGAATACCAGTTTACCTCAGATGGAAAACCTGCCAACCGCGTTGCTTTATTAGCAGTTGAATTTTAAAATTAAGTCAACATTCATTAACAGATAAACTACATTTTATGACCACCAATTTTTTTCAGACGTTCATAGGGATGCAAACACATGGCGCATGTACCCTAAACATTAAGATTACAAAAGAGAAAAAACTTGCTATTTCACTTTTGTTGTATGATGAAGATATAGACGAAAAAGCCCTCAAATTGATAAAGCCGCTAACGCTGTACGGTACGCCCGCAGAACTGGATAATGGTTTCTTCGATGGAGTATCAGAACCTATTAAGCAAACCGTTGAATTACTCACTAACCTGAAAGAATACAAAGAGGGGCTTACGGAAGCTAAAAAGCAATCCACTATGGAAAAGGATAAAAAGGATGCAAAGGCGAAGGAGAAAAAACCGGATGCCCCAAAAGAGATAACATTTGAAACAGAAATGGAGAAGGTTGATGAGTTGGCAGCACAGGGTAAATTTAGCGAGGCGTTGTTGAAATTACCAAAGGAAGAAAAGTATCCCGACCACTCCGAAGAATTACAAGCCAAACGGGATGAGTTGTGGGAAAAGCAAGATGAAAAAGAAAACAACCTCTTTAGCTAACTTATAAACTTTAAAATATGTTAATCGTAAACACTTTACCGAGGGTGTTTCTTTTCAGGGAAAAGGAACAGGAAATAAAGCTTTCAGACCCCGCATTTAGTTTAAGCCCCGAAGCGGTACTAAACTTCTATTCACAAACCTACCCAATACTTACAACGGCTAAAATTGAAGGCCCTGAATTTATCGAAGATGCAGTCCAGTACAAATTTGTTTCCACCATCGGTACTAAAGGATAAACAATGAAAAAGAAAATAACCGCAAGAAAAGTGAAACATTTAAAAGCTGAACAATCATGGCTTATACACAACAACATAGCACAATTTGTCGCAAGCCTGGACAGGCTCGCCAACGCCGCAGACATCAAAAAAGACAACTTACGGAGCGCACCAGTTGCGCTCCTGCCAATGGTTTTCTAAAACACGCTTTTGCCCCCGTTATCGGCAGGGATTTAGGCATACTTGGAAAATCCAAAGAAATAGAAATGGAGTTTTACAATTCACTGCACAATTTTGCAGCATTATACGGTTTAAAGTTGCCCCGCATCAGCAGCCTGTCTTATCCCTTTAATATTGCACAATCATTTGAAAAGGCAAAGCAATTATTTGAGCAAAAAAACAAAAGCCTTGACGTAATTATCCTGAAGGACAATACGCACAAAAGCTGTGTAGCTACAGTAAAGACATATAATACAGGATGCTGCCTGTATTATATGCCTGTTAAGCCATTGTCATCATTATTTAAACAGCGCAATAAAAGAAAGCAGCGGAATATGTTATTATCCGTATTCGCCTACCTCTACCAAGTTGCAGGTATGCCCTATTTTATTGATGGCTTTTTGGAAGGCGAGTACGAGCACATTTATGACTGGTACTCGCAAGACCCCGACGAATATGACCAAAAGGAATATACCGAAATGCTACAGGATTATAGGGCAATGAATTTCTTTGGTAAAAAACTTTTAAAAAGCATCAGGCACAAATACCACCTGCAACAGTTTGAAAACAGGGTTACGAACTTTAAACCTGCCACAAAAAATGACACTGAAATATTGAGGGTTAGTACGATGGTCTTAAACTTATACAAGCAATACCCTTCCCGCAACCTGTTTGATAGCCTGCATTGCCGGCTGCTTGACCCCGAAGAAGAAGACAGGATAATGCCCGACCAATATGTTTCCTTTTCATGGAAATCGGAAGGATTAATATTTGAGCAATTGCTTGAAAGTGTAAACTGCTCCTTTCAGGAAATAGCCTGTACAGAAGAGCCAAAGGCAATACAAATCTTTGACCGACCGCAGGCAGTTGAAAAACACGACCTTGATTTTGAACAATGTTTCTTTGATTGCCTTGACCATTTAGCAGACCTTTTAAATGACCTGTAATGGAAAATATAACCGACATATTTAAAGACACTTATTCGCCAAAAAAGGCGCTCCTGATTTATCAATCGGCAAGAAAAAGCGATGGCACTTATGTAGAAGCGTTCGATATAAACAGCAAAGGTAACCCCATTAATGCCCACCCGCTATCATTGATGGAAACAATTGCCCTTGCAGAAAGCCTGAATACCTCCACAGGTTTACAAACAAATTACCTGCAAAGCATCGGATTATTACCCGCCAAAGTTTTGCATTTACAACAGGCTGCTCAGGGCTACGCCATTTGGCATACACCTGAACAGGAAGTAAATTTACTTTTTACCGAAAGCCTGCACATTCCCTGTGGCAAAGCTCACGTGCCGCCGCTGCTTTGGAAAGCCAATAAATCTACCCTATATCTCTATGCAATAAAAGAACGTAAACCAACCCTAAAAACACCTTTGTTCAAAGCTCCATTTTTTAACCTGCATGAAGATGGCAGTGTTTGCATGGGAACAGTGGACACTGGCATGGATGAGGTCAAAAACCTTGAGGACTTTATTGCTACATGGGAACGCTGCTACTGGAACAGTTATTTCAGCCACTTGATTGCCGGTATTTCGCCTGTAAAAGGAAACATCGTACAACTATGGCAGAAGTTGGTTAACAGCAGCAGGAAGTTTCCATTGGAAGTGTTAACAGAAACAGGTCAAACATTAAAAAATTTAATCGCATG
>Ga0206931_1074_pt2 | contig 26975 bp, 31 predicted proteins | sample Alteio_BWOrgHeat_17_FD_152946 | JGI IMG/M metagenome (GOLD analysis project Ga0206931, IMG submission 152946) | Enriched cells from forest soil in Barre Woods Harvard Forest LTER site, Petersham, Massachusetts, United States -... | ecosystem: Environmental > Terrestrial > Soil > Temperate forest >...
CGCCCCGTACAAATTGTTTCCGGTCTGCAGGTTGTAATTGCTTTGAAACAAATCGCCGCTCGACATCCGTTCCGTGTGAAAGTTGAATTGTTCGCTCAGCCGGAAGTATCGAATTCCCAAGAGAAATTCCAGATTCGAATTGTTTGGGAATCCGTCGGAAACATTGATTTCGGCGCTGTTCAACGATGTGGCCAGGCTGGTCGAGGCCTTGTCCGAAACCCATGTGTCAGGTGACTCGATCGACACGACCGAGGGATTTCCCAATGGTGATGACGCGACAGAGGCCGAACCAGACCAGTTGTTCCATCCAAAGTAAGTCGCTTCAACAGCGACGCCATCCTGATATCGATAGCCCAATGTCAGGCGTGGTACGACTTCAAAAGCCTGGTTGGAAATGTTATTCGTGGTGAGTACCGGGCCAGACAGGACGAGCGCTCCGGGAAATCCTGGCGCCACATCGATCCAATCGTAGGCGAGAGGTTGCGTGCTGTTACGGCTGAGATGAAGAAACATTGCCTCACCGCGGGCATACCAACCCGATTGTCCTAATGTTGATGTAAAGCCGAACGGAGGCGGAGGCGGTGTCGGTGCCGGAATCGGAGTCAGCGGCCAACTCGGCGTCAGCGCGGGCGGGTCATTGGAAGACGGCAGGATGCCTGGAGAAATCATCTCAGGCAATCCCGGTTCGCTCGGCGGCGGCGGTAGGTCGGAAACGCCAGGCGTTCCGCCCCATGCAAGATGGCAGGTGAGTACAATGAGCAAAAATGTCGTCGCCGAAGTGTTTTTCACGGCCGCAATCACATCATTGGGTTTCTGCCGCAGGTGATTGAGCACGCACGACTGCAATTTCCGCACTGTTGGCCGAAAGTGTGGGAGCTTTCACAGGGGACTGATTTCTGGCCAGTCGGGATTGTGTTTTGCGATCCCGCTGACTGAATTCCGGATCGATCGACGGAGGCGCACCGCGATTCAAACGCTGAATGCGATGTGGTTGCAAATTGTGCCAGATACTGGAACAGCCCACGTTGACCATCAGCGAACCGAGTAACGCGCACCCAAGAACCGTTCGAGACGAAATCATCGCCTGGAACCTCCAACGGAAAAGAGCCACGATTGAGTTGGTCAAGGGAGAGATTTCAGAGCCTAATAGAAAGCTCAATTCTCGCCAAGACGAGTTTTTCAGGTGTCCCGCGCCAATAGAAATGTCACCTGTTTCGCGCCACTTAGAAATGTCACATTGGGGCACAGGGCGCAGCCCTGCGCGAGCGGGCCGTCTGGCTGCCGCAGGGGGCTGGCGCAACGGAGGCGAGCGCAAGCGAGCCGGAGTGGAGCCAGCCCCCTGCGGCGCGCGGAATTGTCGTGGGTCATGTCTGGCGGTCTTGGTTGATGATCGGTTTTCGCCAAGGATGGTTCTTGGCGGGCTTCTTCGGTTTCGTCGGTACTGACTTTTTCTTGGGTACGGCCTTAGGTCGACGAGGGCGTTCGGGAAGTTCCAGCCAAGGCAACTCTCGGTTGCGGAACCACAGATGAATGGAACCATCCAGATGTTGACATACAAGAATCCGCCGTCCAACCAGTGCGAGTCGCTGATTGCATTCGGTTAACTGGAAGCACCGATTACACCAATTGGCTGTCCAATCGTTCCGAACCACGCGCTGTTCTTGAAAGGACAATATGTGGTTCAAACGGATTCCACGCGGAACCGATCGATGAAGGTCTGCAGGCTTGGCTGCGGGGTATTGAAACTGTTCATTGAATGGCTCCAGAAACGTTTCGTTGAGGAAATCATTTGCTGTCTCCAGAGTGGAGATCTGACGACGTCTCAAAGCTTTGACCAACCGATCCTGCAATACGCCGTGACGACGCTCCACGCGCCCCTTGGCTTGGGGACTATGCGCGAGAATCAACTTGACGTCCAACTGCCGTAGTGCACGCGCGAATTGTGAGAGAGGCCCTGTTTCCTTGAGGTTTTCATCGACCGTCGCATCCCGGTTCACCTGATAGATGCTGTCACGGTCGACGTAGAGCGACTGCGGCAGTCCATACTGCAGGACGTATCTCCAGAAGGTTTCCATCACCCCCGCCGTGGTCTCCTCTTCGAAAAACCGAGCGAACATCCAATTGGTTGCGTCGTCGATCATCACGATCAGTGACGCCTTTCCCCGACGTCCTCGAACCAGTCATGCAGCGAACCGTCCACTTGGACCATTTCACCAAAATGCGGTTTGCGTTCACGCCACTTGCGGTGCCGAGGCCCGCCTCGACGCGGCTTCCACAGACCGGCAACTGTCAGCCACCGCCGCAAGGTCGTGACACAGACCGCCAGGCCGTCTTCTTGTGCCAAGTACTCCGCAGCCAATGTTGGTCCGAAGTCGCTGTATTTCTTCGCGTAGAGCGCTAAGGCTCGCCGCTGATCTCCCGCCGGAGACTGATGGTTGGATTTCTGACCACGCAACCGATGGCAGACACCCGCATCACCGAGTTCTTGATACCGGGCAAATCCACGCAACGTTTGTCGATAACTCAGGCCGACCAGTTCTGCCGCCTTCCGTAACGTCAGCTCGCCTCGACCAACACGGCCAAATACATCAACGCGACGTCGCTCCTTGCGACTCAGCTTCAACACGCTCATGCCCGCCCCTAAATGGAACAGGCTTGACGACTTCTATCCAATTTCCAATTGTGACATTTCTAATGGTCGGAAAATGTGACATTTCTAATGGCGCGGGACAGACGAGTTTTTCAGGTCTTTTCAGGTCGGTATGTGCCGATTTGTCCAACCCAAACCACAATCATCGAGGTTTGCCAGTTTTGACTCGACGACCTTCGTCATCTAACGATTTCTTTAAAAAATGTTTTGACTATCGATTCTCTCGAACTATCTTGGCAGTACTGAACGCTCAACTGGATTGGCTGTGTTCAGTTCGACATGAAGAATTAGACGACCTCCGGGTTCCGTGCGCACGCCGTACAGGTCCCGGCGTTTGATCGTGAAATCAAATTGAAACCGGAAATTTCCCTCAACTTCCAAAACGACGCTGAGAATTGCCAGCGTGATGGTTCAGGAGAATCAGGCAAATGCGCAACGTGATCGGTAGCATCAGAGATTTTCTGATTTCGGAAGACGGACCCACCGCAGTGGAATATGCCGTCATGTTGGCACTCATCATCGTGGTCTGTATCAGTACGGTGACTACGATCGGCACGAAGGCGAACGCCAAGTTCCAGGCCACGGCGAGCCGTTTGTAGTCGGCAGGTCGGTCAGGTGCAGCGTCGGCGGAATTCTCCAGTCTCTGTGTCGATCTCAATTTTGTCGCCAATTTCGACGAACTGAGTGACCTGAAGCTCGTGCTTTGTATCCTTCAACACCGCGGTCTTGGTGATCTTCCCGGAAGTGTCGCCTCGCACGACGGGCTCGGTGTATTCCACTTCGCGAATGATGATCTTGGGCAGTACGACGGAAATGGGTCGGCCTTCGTAAAAGGTGACTTCGCAAACATCCGTCATGTCCGCAACCAGGTATTTTTCCAGGTCGGCGATACTTTCCGCGTCGATTTCATATTGATTGAATTCGGAGTCCACGAAGACATGCGCGGGAGGGGCGTAGTAGGAATAAGTGCACTCCTTTTTCTCAAGCATCACGCCTTCGAGCTTGTCATCGGCCTTAACGACCGATTCTGAGATGCGGTTGGTCATCAGATTCTTCATGCGAAGCTTGACCACGGCCGCGTTACGACCAGATTTGTTGTATTGGGCTTTCAAGACAATGACGGGAACATTGTCGACGATAATGACGTTGCCCGACTGAAGTTCGCCGGCGATCTTGACGCTCATAGCACTTGTCCAATTTGACTGTCGAATTAATGGATCCGCCTGCCGATCGCGAAAATGACGCGCGGCAACGCTCGCCAGCATGTGACTTATTTCTCACTCACGAAGCGAATCAGATTGTTGGCGAGATTTCCCGCTCGGTCAAGCTCGCTGGCCCAGAGTTTGCCATGTTCCAGAATTGGCCGCCAATTTGCAATGTATTCCTTCCAGGCAGCACCAACGTCGCCAGCGCCGTTCCAGGCATGCCACAGGGCACGAACAACGTCTGCATGGCTGAACTTCTCGAGATAGCGCCTCAAGAAGGAATCAAGTTTAACGACATGCGCATTCTCCGACTGAGGATAGATTTGCCACACGAACGGTTGTTGCGCCCATTGAGCGCGAACGAACGAATCCTCGCCGCGTACGAAATTAAGATCACACGCCCAGAGCAACTTGTCGTAATCGGATTGAGGAAGGAACGGCATGGCATTTACGGTCAATGAACCCCTGCGAAGTACCGCACCGGGAAGTAGTGCGTCCCGGAACCAGCTGGCAATCTGATCGGTGGCAGCACCTGGGGCGGCCATAACACGGATTGCTGTATTTCCGGCAGACCAACACTCAAGCAATTCGAAAACCGATGCGTTGTCGTAACAAAAGAGGGAAATTCGAAGCTCATCGTCAATTCGAGGAAGTCCAACCTCACGCCAGAATTCCGCTTCGGCGGACGCGTCAAACGCCGCGCGGCGGGCCAACAGATCGCGCTCCCGCAGTAGTCCTCCCGTCCTGGACGTGAATCCGGGAAAAAAGAAATACTTCTTCAACGGCAATCTTGATTGAAGCGAAGGCAGCAGATGGCAATCCTCGACCCAATCTTCCGCGGTGAGATATTCCAGATTGATCCAGACAGGAGCCTCGGATCGCTCTGTCATCGCGGCAATGTAAGTGGCCGGAAGCTCGCAGGCAAAGGCCTCGATGACCACGTCGGCAACCTCGACGACCGGAAAATCCGACGGCCACTGACGAATCTCGATTGACTCCAGTCGCTGTCGAGAGAAAAGGGGAGAAACCGATGGACACAAACGAGCAAACGCGTCGAGGTTGTCGACCCACAGTCGGACGTCTGCATCGTGTTCGTCAGCCAACTGTTGCGCCAGCCGCCAACACGTGCCGATGTCTCCGTAGTTATCCACCACGGCACAAAAGATGTCCCATCGCCGCATGTGCTTCTCGATGGTTCGCCTTTCTTGCTTGAGTTCTGACGACGTGTCTTACGGGGGCTCGCTACGCGACTGGGTGGATTGGGGTGCTTGGGAGATTCGATGCTGTGAATTGAACCTTCCTATGACGAACGCGATAATCCTGAGTGAGATCACAGTTCCCATTTGTCATCATCATAGTCCCGTCGACAGCTATGATCAAAATGCGGGAACTTCTCCATGAGGTGTCACGTCTGATATCAGGCAACTGATGTTCTGCATGGTCAAAGAAAAATCCCGTCAACCCGATCTTTTCCGGGCACCCATTCGGCGGAACTTGGACTGGATCACGAGCGATAAGACGACGTGAATCCAATCGTCTTTCGCGTTGTGAAGAAACCTCACAACGTGCGAATGGTTTCCCTATTCTAAACCCAAGTCTGACGCGCGTGAAAAAACTCGCGACGCGCGAACGAATTCCCTATTCTCAACCCTTTCCCGCGCGTGAAAAATTCAGGAGGCATCCCATGTTGACTCGCAAGGTTTGGCCATCGGTTCTGGTTGTCGTGTTTGTCGGATCTGTCGCGGTCGTTGTCCAGGGAAAAGATGCGATACCCCAGACGGATTCGACCGGGAAGAAGTCTGAAACTTCTGAAAAGCCGGCCCAATCGGATTCGCGGAAGACTGTGAAACCAAAAGAGCTCAGCGACGGGGTTAAAAGAGGACTGGCCTACCTGGTTGGCCAACAGCATGAAAATGGCGGGTTTGGACAAGGCGGAGGGTGGCGATCGCAGTCGGAAGGGAGCGGGAATCGCGTTGAGGGAAAAGACGTGAAGGATCCGCCCGATGTCGGCAACACCTGTATGGCGGCACTTGCGCTGATTCGTGCAGGAAATACGCCCAAGGAAGGCACGTACTCGAAGCAACTCATCAAGGCGATTGATTTCGTGGAAACCTACGTCGAATCCTCCGACAAGGATTCGTTGTACGTGACGCCCATCCGGGATACTCAGCTTCAAAGCAAAATCGGCCGGTATGTGGACACGTTCCTGACGGCGCTCGTGCTGAGCGAATTGAAGGGTCAGATGTCCGACAAAAAATCCGAGGATCGATTGTTCGCCGCATTGAACAAGACGATCGGCAAGATTGAATCCAATCAGCAGGTAGACGGCACATTTGCGGGCAATGCCGGGTGGGCCAGCGTCCTGTCGCAAGGGTTGTGTTCCAAGGCACTCAGCCGCGCATCTCAGAAAGGCATCGCGGTGAAATCGGAAACGATCAAACGGGACCTCGAACAGACGGTGGCTCAACTGGATCCCAGTAAGGCGGCGAGCCCGACGGCAGTTGCAGGCTCGCCCGGACTGTCTTTGGTGGCACGTTCGTCGGGCGGTGCAGGCGGAGTGGGAAAGAGTGATGCCGGAGTGCAATTGTATTCGCTGTCGGCCAATGGCAGCCGCGTTCAGGACACGGTGAATGGAAACATTATTCGTAAGAAAAATGCCGAGGTCGTACTCAACAGTCCGACGGCCGACGACAAAACGAAAGACGTTGCCCGGAGCGAACTGAAAGACGTGGCGGCTGCCGAAGTGGCCAATGGTGAAGCCGGCAAACAACTTGCCGCGAATCTGGAGAGCCCCGCATTTCTACGCGGATTTGGAAACAACGGCGGCGAAGAATTCTTGAGCTTTATGAACATCAGCGAAACGTTGCGAGCTCAGGGGGGAGATGCTTGGGAAAAGTGGGACCGTCAGGTCTGTGATTCCATCACCAGGATTCAGAACGAAGATGGCAGTTGGTCCGGACACCATTGCATCACAGGCCGAACGTTCTGTACGGCCTCCGCACTGCTAACGATGATGGCGGATCGCGCACCAGTCCCCGTTGCCGAAACGAAACCACAGAACAAATGAAGGAAACGAGGTGTCGTTTGCACGCCTGCCAAAGTTCATTGGGTCGGCTCCGATCATCCAATCAAACACTGTTGATTGCACTGACGATCCTGGCGACGGCGGCAACCATTGGACATGCCGACGACGCATCAGTTTCGATGAATGTTTCAAAAATCGAATTGGCGATTACGAGAGGTGCAAGATTTCTTGTCGAGCAACAGCATACTGACGGCACATGGCGATCGAAGACATATGGACTGCTCAAGGACGGCACCTCTCTAACGCCTCTCGTATTGTGGTCCTTACCCGTTTCCCAAGCCACGAATCCGGCTCGGGAAAAGGGGCGGGCGGCAATGACGGATTGGATTGACCGGGGCAATCGCCCTGAGCGTCTTCGTATCTTGCCACAATACCCGGTCTATTCGGCGGGGCTGGCAATCCAAGTCCTGGACGTTTCGGTCACGGAAGGCCAGAAAAACGAAATGGTCGTCTGGCAGGAACTTCTGATGGCTCACCAATTGACCGAAGGAAACTTGTGGACAGCCAACGACGTGAGATTCGGTGGATGGAGCTACAGCCACGAACCCACTTCAAAACCAGCCGAGGGAACCTCACTGTCGCCGCTCGATGAACCCAACCTGTCGGCGACCGTTTTCGCCTTGGAAGGACTGAATGCGTGCCCTTCAATAGATCGTGCGAATAATTTACGTCGATTGAGCGCACTCAGATTCGTCGAACGATGTCAGAACTGGCAAGAGAATTCTGCGCCAGCGGATGTCAAGTTCAACGATGGTGGATTTCATTTCCTGCTGGCAGACGAAGTCCGAAACAAGCCTGGGGTTGCGGGAATTGACAGTGCTGGGCAGACTCGATTCCGGTCGTATGGAAGCACAACGGCAGACGGTTTACGAGCGCTGTTACTTTGCGGCATGAAACCCGATCATCCCCGAGTCGTCGCAGCGCGGAATTGGCTGATTCAGCATTTTCAGAATGGAGCACACCCAGGTTCGTATCCAGCGGATCGAGCCTACCTGCAGCCGTCGCTCGACTTTTACTATGCCGCATCTGTGGCCAGGGCATTTCGCCAAGTTCAAATTGACGACTCATCGCTATCTCAAGGCCGCTGGGCAACACGGCTGGCAGATCGATTGCTGACGTTGCAGCGAAAGGACGGATCCTGGAGCAATCCAGCCGTTGACGTTCGAGAAGATGATCCATTGATCGCCACGTCATTTGCGTTACGAGCCTTGCAAGACTGTGTGAATGAGTTGCGTTGACGTGCAAATTGAATTCGGCGCACGCTCATTGTTAAACGACTTCAGCACACCACGAATTGAGACGCATTACTCTCGTGAAAAATCAACGAATACCAACGGTTTGCCGCATCTGATTTTTCCCAATGCGACTTTCGAAATCCGAATTCTCCTTGACGGTTAGTTGCCACACGAATAGCATTTAAGACAGAATATCTGAATTCAGGCGCTTTCGGGTCATCGAATCACAGATCTTGAAAATCGAAAACTTGGCACGGGCATTCGCATCAATCCAATCGGAAACGTGTCTGTGTCTGACAACCCCGGTCCATCATTTCTCAATGTACTGGATGAAAACCTAATTTTCAGGAGGTCTCCGCCATGTCGCAAACAGCAACTCCCGTGTCCGTCAAACACCGCGAATGGTCCCAAGCCACCGACGAGACCGATTTCGACGACAATTCGCCCTTCGGTCTGCAAGGGCTCGCACGAGGAACCCTGCAAATTCTCAAGCCAGACTGCATCACACGGCTGGCGGTGACTCTGGCCCTGCGTGCGACCCGCAAACAGATTCAGGACTCGGACTATGTCAATCGAGTTCTGAGTTGGCATCCCGATTGGCTGGACGAATACCAGGTCGTACATTTGATTGAAAAATCACTTTGGATCCAGGGACACAGCGATCTGGTGATGACCATGACGAGAAACCCGAGCCAGATTCCAGACAATCCTCCGGAAAAGATCGTCCAAGCGTTGACCCGCGCTTACCTGCTTCATCCCGATGCCACCACGTGGTATGGCGTCCCGTTGTTTGGCAACGAAACGAACGATGAAGGATTGCCAATTCCCGTGACGGCTGCCGAGGTCCGGGTGGAAGCCGATCGCCGGGTCAAAGCCGCACAGCGGCATGCGTTACGCTGGGGATGGCTGTATCGCGCGGCACTGATGACGGCTCGCATCCCGTCGACATGCTGGCATTATGGATTGCACGTTCGCAACCGAATTCAGCGCACCGCTGCAGGCGTTGTTGAATATTGGAATAAATGTCGACAAGACGCGCGCTGGCGAGCCCGCGCCATCTATGCCGCGGAACAGGAACGATGCCGTTTCGGTTGTTCGCAGATCGTGATTCCGGAACACCGCACTTTGTTAGGTCGAAGTCTGGAAACATCACTTGTGATTCTGGAACTCATCGCGTTTCAGACTGCGGCGGCGGGTTACGCATCACCGTTCATCGGCCTGGTGGCCGCCCCGCTGGCAATTGCCAAGTTCGCGCCGGTCATCTTCGTTCCGTTAACGATTTTCTCAATGGATCCGTTCCTGTTTGTCGAGCTTCCCGAAGAGCCTGGAAAGTTGCGGCATCTCGGCCATTGGTACTGGCAAAGACAGTCTCAAGGACGACAAAAGTTGCATTTGCACGTGTAGGTGGCTTTGCCCAATAAAAGGGGCTGACCCCCTCGGCAAGTAGGCGTTAAAATCGCGAACCCTGCAGGTAGGGGTCTGACCCCTTTTGTTGGGCAAAGCCCGTGTAGGTCATGCACTGAAAAATGAATCTCCGACATTGTGAACGTTGACAGTGAGACCCGTTTTACGTTTATTCATGAAAGTGAGGTCGGAAATCTGATAGAATTCGCGGTGCGCTCGTGGTCGGCAATCAAGCTTGGTCGTGTTTTCAGGCATCATGAGATCCGAAAACGCACTGGCAGACTACCACGTTAGACGGATAGATCATGTCGACACCAGTGAACGGTTCTCGATCGACGACTCCCACAAAGGCGGCTCGAGTCACGCCGGTGCGCGGCATCCTTCCCGTCGACGAATCGTCTCTGTTGGCCGATCGTCCGAAGCCACGCCACAAACTGCTTCATTCAATCTCGGTCAGCGCCGCCTTTCATGCCATCATCCTGTTCGTCCTCAGTTGGATCTATTTCGATCTTCCCAACCATCGCGTTTTGGAATCAATCCTGTCGCTGGTGGTGTCGGACAAAGATCCCTCTGGCGATAACGTTGTGATTGATCTTCGGGAACCGACGGAACCGACAGTGGATCTCGCTGAAGCGACGATTTTCAAGGACTCGATCGTTTCGCCTGATGACCTCGATCTTCCGGTGCCCGTGGCACTCAATTCTGAATCGATCTCAAACCTTGATCGCGGTCAATTCGAAAAAGGCGTCACACCGCCCGCGAAATCCGCCAACGTCAAACTGGCAACGACCAGCAAATCGGCAACTTCCGGTAAGTCGGCCTCCAAAAAGGGAGCGACAATCGAAGCCGAAGTGCAACATCTGGATCACTTTGTCGGGCGAACCGCAGTGGCTAAGGCCGCGCTGCTCAAACGCATGGGAGGTACCGACGCCAGCGAAGCGGCGGTCGCGCGTGGTCTGGTCTGGCTGAAAAATCACCAGCTTCCCGACGGCTCATGGAACTTTTATCACCTGGTCAATCCACGATGCGATTGCACGATGCCCGGTCGAATGGACAACAATCCCAACGGCGCGACCGCGATGGCGCTGCTGGCATTTCTCGGAGCTGGTCAAACGCATGAAACCGGCGAGTATCAGTCTGAAGTCCAACAGGGACTCGATTACTTACTGGCGAACGGGCTGCGCGCGGAAAAAGGGATTTGTTTCTATGGGACTTTGACGGGACCGCCGACGTATTACACGCACGGATTGGTGACGATCACCCTCAGCGAGGCGTTTGCCATGACGGGTGACGCGCGCTTAAGACCGGCGATCAGCGGTGCCATCGACTACCTCGCAGCCACGCAGGATTCGGGCGGCGGTTGGCGTTATTTTCCCGGTCAGCCCGGCGATACGTCGGTGGTGGCCTGGCAACTCATGGCGCTCAAGAGTGCCCAGTTTTCACGAATCACGGTCCCCCAAAAGGTTTTTAATGGTGTCGATCGATTTATGCGAAGCGTGTCGTCGATGCGCGGTTCGCAGTATTCGTACACGCCCGAGCGTCAATTGACGCCAACTCTTTCGATGACAGCCGCCGGCCTGTTGTGCCGGATGTATCTCGATTGGAACGACAATGGAGGACTGCGCGCCGGCGTTCGGCTTTTGGATGAACACGGTCCCGAACCCGAAGGTATGTATTACAACTATTACGCCACGCAAGTGATGCACCATTGGGGCGGCCCCGAATGGGATCGCTGGAACAACGTCATGCGCGAACACCTCATCAGAACACAGATCCGCGACGGACACGCTACGGGCAGTTGGGACGTGGCCGATCGCCACGGAAATATCGGTGGCCGATTGTACATGACCACTCTGGCTCTGCTGACGCTGGAAGTCTATTACCGACATCTGCCCCTGTATCAAAAGGATCGCATCGAGATCCCATTACTCAATCAAGCCGCCGACGTGAAGAGCCGTTGAAGGGCCATCACGAAAGAAAAATCGCCACCAAGGCCTGGAAAAATCGGAAGCGATTCGATCCCAAAAATTCCAAGCCTTCGTGTCGAGCAGTAGGGCAGGGTTCACAAGTCGGCAGCGTTCTTGAGTTACTTGCCAGACGCTGAATCAGTAATTCCACCTTGCTGAGATCTTGGGGCGCCAGTCCGATCCAGTGGTGAGGTCGGGTCTGTGCCCGGTGCCTGTGATGCAGGACGGGTCGAATTCGGAACGGTGTTCGGAGCGGGAGCGTTTTGGATCGTGGAATTTGGTGCCTGTGGCGCCGCTGGCGGCTGAACCTGGGCGTCCGGCATTGCCGGGTCCGCATAAACTGGCTTGCTGACGGAATAAGGACCGTTCACGGGAGCGCTGGTGCCGTTGACATATCCGGAAGTCGTGCCCGAGTTCCAATAGGTGTAAGCGTTTTGTGAGCCGTAATATCCATTGTTTGCGTATCCATTGTTGTACTGTCGCCAACCCCAACCACCACCGGATGCCCAGCCTCCACGGCAGCGATTTCGCGCCTCTGCATTCCCACTGCTGGCCACCACACAGACAAAGGCGACGAATAAACCGGTTACGTACAGTCGTTGACGCATCATTTTCGTTTCCTTTTACTCGTGTTCGAATACTGACTTCGGACCTCAGGCGTCCGACACACTCAGGCGCGTCTGAAAATAGACCGCCACGAGTTCTGTCAGTCATGAAAGCAACGCATATGCCAAAGATTTCTCGGTAGACACATGGGGAAGGAAAATGAGCCCGGAATCGCTATCCGAAGAAGGTTGGATAATTCGGAAGTCATGGATAACCAGGGTCCGCATCAAACCATTCCGTCGATGGGCGACCACTGTGCTCGACGACACAACACGTTTTGGACATCAGGACCCTTTTATCTCAGCAAGTGGACATTCGCCTGAACCCCCAAATTACGCGATGTTACGTTGAACGGCAGGATTTCGATTCGAACGACATTGGAGGATTGCGCGCTGGACTGCTGCTCCCGTTGCTACGTAGCGACGATCATGGCCACGGTCACGATCAGATCAACGACGAATCGGTATCTCCACGCGATCAGCCAGACTCGCGGGCGAGGAATGCCGACCGCGATTGCCAGCATCAGGTACAAATTGGCGGCAAACAGGAAGGCCATCGTCACGGCCAGCGTGATGGGGATCGCGACGAGTCCTGCATTGTTGATACCGTTCAATTGCCGGGTTGCCAGGTGGCCGAAGATCGCGGCCACGACAAAATGACACAGCCACCAGATGGCGATCAAAGGTCTGATCCCATTCCACCAATTCGGCAGTCGAATGGCCATCGCCAGTGCCAGGGGAATATAGAATTCACTGTTTCGCTGACGATCGAGTTGCGAAACATTCGATTCCCGCGCGAGATAAAATGAATTTCCAGGTCGGTCACCCTCGACCGCCCGACCTCCAAGGCGAATGACCGTCACACAAAGATATCCCGATGCAAAGAACGTAATCACTGACAGCACACGTAACAGTTCTAGATTCGGCACCGGCAAATGCATCACGGCGGCCGTGACGACAATCGGCGCGGGAAGTCCAATGAAGAATGCGGCGAATAGTCCCATCACGGCTTCAATATTCGTCCGCGCTCGTGGCAGAGTCGTGAATTCAATTCTCGGACTTTCGCCATCACTTTCCGTGAATTCGGAAGCCTGGTTTTCGTCGAGTGGCAATCCATTCTGTGCGGCGTCCTGATGCGTGTGTTCTTGATGCCGATTTAATGTGTGATCCCAAAAACGCGGCTCCAGATCCTTGCCGTGAAGGATCTCCTCATCAGCGGATGAATTTTGAGGCGATCCCGTCATCTCTTCGGCCTCGAGACACTGAGAAAGTGCGAGCAGGAAACCATGGCACATCGTATCGAAAGCGACTTATTTCGCGAGCAACCTGACAATTCCGGCATGCGCGCGACCAATTTCCGCCGCCGTCTTTCCGCTCTTGTTACGAGCATTTCGGTCGGCACCGTGGCACAGCAACCACCGCACGGGTTCCGTTTTGCCCTGACGCGCGAAGTGCATCAGTAGTGTGGTCTGCATTTCATTGCGAGCATCAATGTTGGCACCGCTTGCGGCCAGCAACTCCATCACCGGGATTGGATCGGCCGTTGATCGTGTCTTGGCCAGGTGTAACAGCGGCGTTAGCCCATCGTCGTCCAGCGCGTCCGGCTTCGCTCCACGTTCGAGCAGCAACTTGAGCAGCGGAAGCTTGCCGCCGCGTACGGCGTAGTGCAGCGCGGTGAGTCCGTATCGCCCGCGGTCATCGAGACTGGCGCCGTAGTCGAGCAGCACGGTGACACGATGCAATTCGTTGCTGCTCACATCGGGCCGACACGCTTGCGGCAACATCCACGACGGCACTTTCTTGCCTTTGGCGATCAACAGGTCTGCGACTGGTCGTTTTGCATCGTCGAGCCGGCCGAGAATATTCGTGCGTTCTACGTCGGCACCCTGTTCGATCATCAGTTTCACCAAGTCGAAGCGATTCATGACGACAGCCAGCGTCAACAGCTTGCCACTGTGCCGTTTGACTTCGGCACCCCATTCGAGCAGCAACTTTGCAGCATCAAGGCTTCCTCCGCAGACGGCGTGGCACAACAAAGTCACTTCCTGGAAGTCATCGACGGGATCGATTGCGTTGACGAGTTCAGGATTGCGATCGAGATGGCCGCGTAGCGCGTGCAGATCGCCAACCCACGCGGCCGTGAATACGTCGTCGATGGCGCCGTGTTCGACCAGAGTTGCGACGAGCGCTGGATGCCATTTCTTTGCGATGGCTAGCGGCGTGACGGCGACTCCGGTTCCCATCCGGACGACGTCGCAGGCCATGGTCGCGTGCATCGGATCGCACGCCGGCGCATTACAATCGGCACCGGCTTTCAGCGCCAGTTCAAGAATCTTCGGTCGATTGCGGTATGTCGCCACCCAGGCCAGCGTCGCGTTGTCGATGCCGCGGCGGCTGGCAAGCGTCGGGTCCCATTGCAACGCCCTCAGCACCGAATCCGTGCGACCTTTGGCGGCATCGTTCAGCATGGTTTCGAACAGGACCTGCGTCGGCTCTTGTATCGCAGCACAGCTCTTGCAGAGATCGTGGGGTTCGATCTCGGGACTGTGAATCATCGCCTTCGCAATGCGAGAAAGTGGCCGCATGATCGAATCGGCATCGAGGCCGCGAGCTACGAGCGACTCGCGCAGACAGCGCAACCACGCCGCGGCCGCCTTCGGGCCGATGTAGCGATGCTGGTGCCGCCGCAGCAGACCACCAGCCAAGTGATCTGAATAGCCGCGACTGCCACCGAACCACTGTACGAAGAAAGTCGTCGCCTCGTCGCTGTTGAAGTGTGGAAACACCTCGCGAAGCAATTCATCCCCCTCAATCCGCCGATAGAGGTCCTTGATGAGCACCGCCACTCCATCATCGCCACCTACCGTCTTCCAAAGATCCGCGTCGGGATATTCGACGACCGATTCACCTCGATGACGAAGTTCTTTGTGAATCGACATGGGCATGGCCCCGAATCCTCACCCGACAACCTTCGAACAGTGCATGTGGAGATAATGCCGTTCTAACCCAAGTTGAGTCCGATTGAAAACGTCATGGTAGCGTTTCAGGTGCCATTTGTTCGAGAGCGCAGTTTCGCGCCGAAGCCATCGGCGAATTGATTAGATGCGTGCACTTCTGAACGAGAATCGACTTTAGGTGAAAAGCCTCTCATGGCCGAAAGTCGCGAACGACTCTAAAGATTGCCCGCGCGTCAACGAGTCAGTACCATGAGGGTATGGCAAATATACTGATCGTTGACGACGACGCTGATTCCCGAGACACCTTGGCGGCCTATTTCCGGAACATGGGACACGAAGCGACGTGCACCCCAAACGGACGCGAGGCGCTGTCTATCGTTCTGGCAAAACCTCCAGATGTCATCCTTCTAGATCTTGTGATGCCGGAAATGGATGGTCCATCCTTCTTGGAAGTCATCCGATCATACCTGCGAATCCACTCGCTTCCGGTTGTTGTCATCACCGGGCTTTCAGACAGTCCGATGATTGACCGCGTGCAATCGCTCAAAGTGAATTCCGTTCTCGTTAAGGCGACGGCAACACCTGACCAAGTTTTGAAGGCGATCGAGGAAGCACTTATTCGGCATCCCGGTTAGGCCTGAAACTGATTTAAAATGCAGACTCCCGAATAAAAGTGCAAACCGCATTAAACGTGCAAAGCCATCAGACCCCATATCACAGGTAATGGCCTTTAACTTCAGGCCCATCGGATAGGGGCTCAGACCCATTTCTTGTGCAAAGCCCGGCATCCCCAAGTCAATCCTGACTGTAGTTGCCGCCGAAAATCAAAGCCTGTCGATGTCGACAGTGGCGGCGTTTTTTATTGGAATTAAAACCGGACAATCGTCATATTTTCGTCCGATTTGAATTTCATCCGATTGCTGCGAGCATCAATCATGGGCGATTGTTTTCACGGATGGCCACAGAAGGCTGGCGTTTTTACCTTAATCCTGGCGTGTGTTTGCGCGATGGGGTGGTTAAGGAGCCAGTCGACGTTGGATGTCATCAAAATCCCGATCGGTGGATCCACGTATTGCCATTGTTATTCGGGCACTGGAGAGTGTGGCTGCAGTATTGTGTCAGGCCGTGGCCTTTCGTTGAGTGGATTGAAATGGGATACAACACGAATTGACGACCGTTTTAGCGTCACGTTCACGGACATCCCAATTCGCTGTCCGATCATCTTTTACTGGTCCGTGGTCATCCCGCTCGCTCTGGTCTCGGTGCTCCTACTGCTCTTCAAACCACGATCAGCGAAGCCCAGGGCACACTCATCGAATCCAAAGAAACCAATTGACCCGTACCATGAGTACCTTGAGACCGGATGGCTTTTCTTTTTGGCTTTTGATTCTCGCTTTGACTCGAGAAAAGCATCCTGATTGCCTTTGCACAGACTGAGCGGTCCGCACTCGATACGCGTTATCCATTCCAGCGCTCGGAGACGTCAACGATGTATCAGTTTACCCGCTTACTCTTCGTTTCGCTGACGATTGTTGGGACGGTGAGTCGTTCAGCCAACTTCGAGCCGATTCGACAATGGTTCCGTTGAACTCGGCCGGATTCGCTAGCAGCAGCCTCACGGATTCGACACATCGCTCCACCCAAACCTGTCGTATCTCATCAAACAATAACACGACATCCCCGGATTCGACGTCGAGCCAACTTTGAGACTTGTCTGGTAGTTTGCAGCATCCCTCTTCCGCGTCTTCGAACGGCCAGACAACGACCCCGAGGAACAGTCTGGCCACAATCCGTACCTCGATCGCGAGAATGGTTCGCTGATGGCAACTGATGGTCGCTGTTGTCGGTTCCATTGGGTCCTCCTGATGGAATCCCGTCACGGACGTCCCATCAAAAGCAATTTGGCCCAAGATGTCAAAGAAGAATTGTCAAATACATGCCGTCCACCCGGAACGCTCAGTGCATCCGCCGCGCAGTAAGGTAACTTGCTCTGTTTAACGTACGCGTTGCACACTTTGAACAGCCAGCGTCGCCGGGTCAAGTTGACGAACTCGTTTCAAATTCCGGATGATGAGCATTCATTCACGGTTTGCCGTTCTGTCGAATGCAATGTGCCGAACGCGGAATTGGTGTCCAGGGCGGATCGATTTCAGATTGAGCGCCAAGAGGTGGGCTATGACACAGACGATTTACGAAGTCGCGGGCGGGCGGCAAGCCTTTCTCGACCTGGCACACGCGTGGCACCTGCGATGTCTGGCCGATGAGATTGTGAGCCACGCATTTTCTCATGGTTACCACCCCCAGCACTCTGAACGCCTCGCTGCGTACTGGGCCGAGTCGCTCGGTGGACCGCCGGACTACACCGCCTCCATGGGCACTGAGACCAGTGTTGTTCGGATGCACTCCGGAAACGGCGAACACGAAGAGATGGATGAGCGAGCGCAAATATGCTTCGCGCAGGCGCTTGATGACGCAGGCCTGCCGGACGACCCGCGCCTCAGATCCACACTCAAGGCCTACTTTCGCTGGGCGATTCAGACAATGTCAGCCCATCCCGACTCTGCGGACGACATCCCCGACGGACTCGCTCTGGCGCGGTGGTCGTGGGACGGGCCGGTATGAACGATTTTGCAATGTCCCATTCGTGGGTGGCCGACGCCTTCGGTTGATTACCGTTCTTGCTCGACAAGAAGAATTCGAGTTCGCCAATGATTCGTCAGTTGACGATGCGACTTCAACTTGTTCGGCGGCTCATGAGATCACTTCTTTCTAAACTTCTCAAGGGTTCGATAGTTCTTCGCTTCTGCCTTATCGGGGAAGATCGTGAACGTTTCAACGATCAATTCCTCTTTCTCGATTCGCAGCGAACTGTATTGAACCGAAAGCTTCAGATCTCTGGTTGTGAACGCAAACGGACGGTCCTTCTCGTCTGGACTGTCGCCAGCCAGACTGAGCTTCGTCTTTCCCAACAAGACGTCTCCTTCCTTGGCAACTCCGTCGACGATCACGATCGTCGGAACAAATGTTTCCAATGACCAGGTATCTTCGGCTTTAGACACAACAAGGCGCCTGGCCGTGAAAGCAATATCATCCACGTTAATCCATTCGCCGATGAATCGCGTCTGCGCAAGTGGCGGCGGTTTCTCTTGCCCAAATACCGCGCTGAAGCCAATCACAGCCAGGCTTGTCGCCAAGACGAAAAGGAACTGCATGACAAATCTCCCGCCGTTTCGAGTACTGCTTGAGGAAATGCAACCATACCTTCAAAGTAACATCCTCACTGGTGTTACTTCTTCACGTTGGACTTTGCCTTTTCCTTGATCCTAGCCTCAATTTTGTCATATTTCGGATTCTTGAGGTATCTTGCTTCACTTCTCAAAATCATTCGAAAGTTGAAAAAATCATCCAGATCCTCGGGATCAATGCACCATGTACCACCGCGCGCATCGGGTGTTACCCGTTTAATCGTCATGACGCATGTCGTCACCTCACCCCCAACGGACGCGTCGATTTTGATCGGCCCTTCGCGATTCTTCGGACTTTCAAATTTGAATTTGTATTCCTTGAGATCAGACGCAATTGCGAGTTTCTTAAAGGCATCGGTTTCTTGCAACTTCATACCTTTTAGGAATTCCCAAACTGCATCGGCATCCCGTTCACCATCGTCACTGGCATTCCCTTTGAGGATGACCTCGCCGTTGACACTGATTTCAATGGGAACGTAACGAGAGCCAAACGCGGTACCGCAATACAAACTGAGGACGACACAACTCAGACATGAAACGAAAAATGACTTTGCCATGTAATACGTTCCTTCTTCTGAAACCATGACCACCTGAACGTTTCGACGTCGCTTGCCCGCGATTGACGACAGGCTTCCGGTAGACGCGCCAACACTTTGAATCACCTGCGACTGCCGGTCAAGTTGACTCGCTGTTTACCGGTTGCAGAATCCTACGTCGATGATTCCGGTCGGGGAACTCGTGCCACCATATCGTTCAACGTCATCACGAAGTTCATTGACATCATCGAAATTGAAAGGAACAGCCTGCAGCTCGAGAAACCGCGGCAGGGCCGCATCGCCGAGAATGATCTTATCGTCGAGCAGTGAGGCCTCGGACCAGTTTAGACAGGCTCCTTCTGCTCCAAAAAAAGTGCTGCTGATCATTCTTCGAAACTGGTGCGTTTCCGCTTCCGCCACGGTGATACGTCCACTGGACACGAGTTCGTCGACGAGTCGAACTGGTGAATAGAGGCGCATTAAGGAATTGCCACGAAGTGCCAGTACCGAAATTGAACCCAACGCGCCAACATGAATCGCCGTCCGTTCGATGATGACAACAGCAAGTGAAAACGACCAGTCCTCCTCGGCAATTTGCTTTGGGAGAGTCGGTATGAGATCTGTGAGCGTTTGATTGACCGAATTCGGGGAAATCTCATCGGGATTACGGAATTTGCCCGCAATCTGCTCGCGAAACCATGCCGCAGCTTCAGCCCCACTTCCCCACGATCCGCTGCCGTCAAAGAGAAACAATGCTTCCGGACCGCTGGGCTTGGAATAGACCAGAGGTTCGACGCCATTCGGGTAACGATTTGAGCAAGCCGTGATCACGTCGGTGAACCATCTAAGGTTGATCGCCCAGCACCTTGACATTGGTGGCGGTTTTGACCAGGTCGTGGTCGGCGAATTTCCAGACGACTTTCTTTTCGCGAGTGATTTCGAAGGCGTGAACTCCCTTTCCTTCTTGTCCGCGAAGGAAGTTGCAGATGACGTAGTTGCCATTCCTCAGAACCTGCAGACTGGTGATCCAAGTCAGGTTCAATTCCGGGACGTCAGCCGCTGTCAGTTCCCAAACGATCTTCTTGTCGGGAGTCACCTCGATGACTCGCTTATCGCTGCCACAACCGATCAAGGTATTGCCGCTCTTCAACCGCAGTGCTTCGTGGACATATTGACCGGCGGGACATTCCCACACCAGGTGACCGTCAGCAGCCACTTCTCGAACGACCGCGTCCGCCTCGTTTGCGACGAGGACATTTCCATTCTCCAAAGCATGCACGCATCGCAACTGCTGATGCGCGGGAATCGCCTTGACCGGAATGTCGACAGTCAGCAACGTCTTGCCAAGTCGATCAATCGTCGCGACTCGGCAGGGACCTTGTTCGGCGGCCAGCGTGTTTCCATTGCCAAGACGTTCACAGGCCAGAATCTGTTCGCACTTGCCAACGTAATTCCAGACGACATTGTGCTGGCGATCGACTTCCTGAACGCCCGTCGGTTTGCCTCCATAGGCGTAAATGACGTGACCGTTGTCGAGAGGCTGACATTGGACACAGATGCTGGGAGGAAGATGCTGCCACGTCACCTTGCCGTCTTCGCCAAGTTCGATAATGCGATTTTTGTCGCCGGCACCGTATTCGACCACCATGATCCGGTGGCGAACTAAGTTCTCATCGGCGAGAACGCTCGTCCAACGGCCTGCGATCACCAACGTCGCCAAGCACAGCATTTGCCATTTCATCGTCGGTCCTCGTCGGTCATCGGAAATTGAACCGTTGCCATTCATCGGAGAGATGACGCAACCCCAATCAGTCAGGCGTAGAAAAACACACGTTCCGCGGTCTTGCGGAGCAGCCACTCGCGGTCCTCTTTCGAAATGAAGTCGAGGCGGTCTCGCACGAGGCTGATGGACGCTCTGTAATTGTTGTCACCCTGGATTTGATACGGCGAATCGCTGGCCCACATCAGACGCTGTGGTCCAAAGATTTCAAACAATTGCTTGATCATCGGAATCAACTCATCATGTGGCGGCTTCTTGCGGCCGAGCGCGTAGTATGCCGAAATCTTGATGCTCGTGTTTTTGTGCCGAGCTAATCGACACAAGTCAAAAATATCCCTGTCGAGCATCTGGCCATCAACACCAATTCGGGCAAAATGGTCGATGACGACAGGTGTGTCGGGATGCCGCTCGCACATCTGGTCGACGGGAAGCAAATCTGCAGCATTAATGAGTAAGCACATGGCCTGCCCCGTTTTCGCTCCGGTCTTCCACATCTCAATCATCCCCGGCGTTTCCAGCCATTTGGGCTGCTCTTCCGGTTTGCGAACGAACGGTGTGATACGGAACCCGGTCACGCCTTGCGGCAACAGCTTTTTCATCGCCTCACCTGGATGCGGCTGGTGGTCATCGACCATTCCCTGAATCCGAAACAGCTTCGGATGCCTCCGCACCGCGTCGATCAGGTACGAGTTATCGAACTGGTGATACACGGAATGCTGAATCAGCACGACCCGACCGACTCCTTCCGGGCGGGCAATGGCCATCAGTTCGCTATCGGTGAAGCTGGCCGGTTTGAGGTCACTCTTCGTTTGTCCCGGCGCGAGCGGAAACTTGTCTGTTTCCGGCGGCCAGATGTGCGAATGGGCGTCAATCCAGGGCAGATCAGAGTCCGCTGCGGACGTCGGTGTCGTCATCAAGCCTCCTACGGCAGCAATGCCGGCGGACAGTAATTGGCGGCGGTTCAGGCAGAAGCGATCGGACATTGGTGATCCTGATCTGGGGTTCGTTGGGCTACTCGACCGGTCGGCGGTTGGCGGTCGCCGGATCAAGGCGTAGAGCATAGACCCGGCAATTGTGGGTGTCGATACCCCAGATGATCTGCCTCTTCGTGTCGAACAGCAGGCCACAGGAGTGGCCGGGGCCGGCGGGGTGAGCGGGGCGTTGGTCTTTTCCAATTTCGTAGCTGATGGCCAATGACTGCCACTTATCAGCAGCGCAATCGTAAGCGAGTGCACGCCGAGGCTGGCCGGAATCGTCCGGCAGCAAAGTGGAAAAAAGTACCAGGTCGTGGTCGACGTCGTAGACAGCGCGATCGACGCTTTTCAGGTCAAGGTTGGCCACGGCCGTCGCGTTGGTGGGGGACATTTTCGTCACTTTGCCCGTTTTCACGTCGCAGAAGTGCAGATGGCCTTCGTTCTTTTTGCCGTAATCTGAGCGGATGAAGATCAGCCGGTCACGTTTGGAGTCATAGACGAACGTGGACGAATCGACTTCGGCGTTGGGTAGCTGATCGCCGCTGCACTTGATCTCGAGCCACTGCTGCTTCTGGGCGTCGAGTTGGAACAGGCCACCGTGACCGGTCCAGCAGATGAGGCCGTGCGGAGTCGGCAGAGTGTTCAGTGTGTAGAAGCAATCGTTGTAGACCATCGGCTTCGGCTTGGGGAAACGGCCGATCCAGTCGCCAATGACCGGGTCGTAGACGTAGGTATCGTCCACGCGGGCGTTCAGATACAGCTTCTTGCTGCCAGGGTCGTAATTGTAGCTCTGGTAAGTATGGCCGGTGACCCAGGGGCGCTTGTTAAGATTGAAGCCTTCTGGGTAAGACGTGTTGCTGTAGGTCTGGCCGAGCGGAAATTCAACGGGACTGGTCAGCTCCCAGTGGTTGGTCGCAAGGTGATAATGGAGGACGTCGCTGCCGCAGTGGGCCGAGTGACCACCGCTGAAAACGAGAACCAAATCGTGATCGGGGGCGAGAACAGCATGACCCCAGGTACGCACCATTTCTGGCTTGTGCGGAGGTTTGCGCTCGACCCAGAGATTGCCCGGAAGTGCGTCGAGCTCGTTCTTGACGGTGGTCGGATTGGGGTTCGTCCCCTGCAGGAAATAGTTGGGATGAAACGGCCCCGTCCGGTAAACACGCGTGTCGGATGCCACGCCCTGATCGGGGCCTTTCCAGGCATTGGCGATAATGTCGAACGTCCATTCACCGTCATTGAGTTCCCTGTATTGAGCGCCGACGTAGTCGGTGCTTGACGTGTAAGTGTATCCGCCAGAGAGAGTCACCGTGCCGTCGCCGTTGGCTTTCAACGCGTGGCTGCCGCGCGGCGGCGGAGCCGATGAGGGGTGCCGCTGTTCCCATTTCTTCCTGGCGGAATCGAAGAGCCATAGATCATTCGTGAGGTAGTCGCCGTGGTCGCCGGCGGTAAGGACGAAGAGCCTGGTCTGCGGATCATAAACGAGAGGACTGAGGAACCTGGCCGGAGGCTCGGCATCCAGCAGCACACATACCTGTTCCAGTGCAATTTGACCATCGAGCGAGAATTCCTTGCCTGCGGCGGACAATGTGTCCAATTCGCTGATTTTCGAGAGAGCATGTTCGAGCTGCCGCTTTTCGTAGACAGCAGCGGTTCGCAAGGCCGACTGAAAGTCTTCCTTCAGAGTTGCCCATTCCATTCGGCAAGTCTCTGCGAGCTTCCTTCGTTCCACCTCCAGTGCAGGTGGCAGCTTGTCGAGATCGTCACCTTCAAAGTACAGGTACCGCAAACGCGACGTGGCATCTCGAACCGCGAGTGCCAGCTTCTGGCATTTCTCGTGATACTTCTGCAGGGGATTCTTCTGCCGCAATTCCGCGCTCTGTGACGTCCATTGTCCATCGATCTTGACGCGCGTTCGCGGCAGTTCGTCGCTCTTTTGGTCCTGTCCGCCGAAGCCGAACACCAGGCCATCGCTGCTCTCGCAAACCGAACCCCAAATGATTTGGTCCTTCAGTTCGACGGGAGGGATTTTGAAGGACTTTTCTTGCGCAAAGGCTGGGGCGATGAGGATCGCGAGCAGTGCAAGAGCCAGACAATTGAGATTGCAACGGAGCATACGGGACCTTGTCAGAGTTAACCGGGCGGATCGTAGCACCGAAACAACGTCTCTGGTCGCATTCAATTTCCCGCTCCCAACTTACCTTTGTAAAGTACTTCCTTGGCTTCGTCCCAGCATTGAACGCAAAGGAATTTGAAGTCGGCGACTGTCATCCATTCCCTGGTGGTCGAGTTTGGATGATCGAGCGACCAACGTTCACACGCACCACACCAAGCGTCCGGGTGCGGTCCATCGGTTTCGTTGTTCCAGAAGAACCCGACATTCTCGCCGCTGTCGATCGCCTGACAAACATGAATGCAGGCGATCGCCATATCGACACTACCATGCTTCGCGCACAACAACTTTGGAACACTCATAACATGCCCTCGAGCGATCAAGTCGATTTGCCCACGATGAACGATACTTTGAGCCACCACTGACTCCGGGTCAAGGTGACGGCCTCGCTCGACAATACGCTTTGGGCGATTGCTTAACTTTCAGCCGCACGATCTTTTACAAACGATCCAATTCTTGCGGACGTGGGATGGCTCATTTCCGCTTCAAACGAATCGCAAATCATTCGAATTGACTCGTCGCGGGAGTGGCCGTATTCCGAATGGTGGGCGTTTGCAATGTGGTGGACCATATCGGCCAGCACGATGCCCCACGCATTTCGTTCATTGATTCCACGATCTTCCCAGAAACCAATATTCAGCACGACGTGCTGTTGTTCGTTAGCCAGCCATACTCGGATCATCTCGACGGAAGGATGTTCAATGGCTTCGGACGGGATGCTGAGTTCTCGAGGCATGTAAGTCATCTCCGCTCAAATCTCAAATGTCAAAGTTCAAATCGTCCATAAGGATTCACTAAAGTGATTACCCCGCGACGAACTACGGGCTGAAGATAAAACAGCAACCACTGAGCCGCCAGAGACTGAGGGTCAACTTGGCTGCCTCGCTTGGCAATCAGCGGCCTTGGGATTGTTGTGAATCAATCGGAGTTCAACGCAGGTAATACGTAAAAATGGCGAATGGGACAAACCATTCGATGTCCGAAACGGAAATTGCTGGGAATGCCGCGTGGTACTCCGAAACGATTCGCGGTAGGTCGAAATCTTCCATCGCGGCGAACTTACCGTGGGACTCAAGGTAATATTTCGAACGGTTGTAGCGGCCAATTTCCTCTTTGAGCGAATCCTTGAAGCGACGAAGTACGTCGACCTCTTCTTGCCGGTAAGGTCCAAATTTGTAGTAGCGCAATCGTCTCTTGATCTTTGCCTGCGATTCCTCGTGTTCGAAGGACCAGAATTCGTAAACTAACACACCAAGGATCACTTTGGCTGAACTATCCGGTCTCCATCGTTTTGCCACTGAAAGGGCCTTCTAACTTGTGACACGTTGTGGTCTATTTCCGACTTGTCACCGATTGCGGCCAACGTTTGAGGAACTTGCTCTCAAGATTCCAAATCGCCAGTCCGGCGCGATCGCCGATTCACGAACCGATGGTTCGTGCGTTTTCGGCCGGGCCCGCGTTTCTGCCATCGATCTTGTTGAGCAAGTCGGTCCTTTAATTGGTCGCTCCCGATTTCCGTTCACGAATCGCCTCGAAGAAAAGTTCGAGTCGTGGCTCTGGGCCGGGGCCCAGGTTGCAATTCATGCCATCGGACGTAATTGATCGAACTGTCGTTCCGCCACCAATCGGTGCCTGATCGAGAATGAAATAACTCGGAGAAGAGTCATTCCCATAAAGGATCACCGAAAAATACGGCGCAAGCACGAGCTTGGTGCCTGATTCCAAGAGTTTGAGCGGATCCGAGTCGCCCATATCGATGGGAGGCGGCGATGGATACTCGAGTGCCAGGTAATTGCGACCACCGAATTCTCCCTTATGCCATAGGAACTGTTTTCCCGATTCCATATCGGGCTCAATACCGCGCCCCTTGCAGGCCATGACGTAGTAGAACGGTCCGGCAACGGAGGGAGTCTTGATACAAAGATCAATCATCTGATCCAGAGACTGAAAAACGTAGTGCGGCAGAATGAAGTACGCGATGTCATAGGACGATTGTTCGAGCGGTACCGTCGTTTCCTGTGGCGGCGTCTCGGAACACTTTCGGCGAAACATGTCGAACAGTCCCATGATTGTCGTGCTCGCATTACTCGAATGGTTCGAACACCGAAACGGCTCATTTCTTGTATATGAGGTTCCACGTGGTTTCGAGAAGCATACGGCAATCTTCGTCCGATTCCACCCAGATCACGCACGTATCCGTTTCGCAGTCGTCGAGATGAAGGCGTTTTGCCAAGCCAGGATTGGTGTTGCCAAGATCTTTGCGAATGTGCTCACCCCAACCATAGCCGTCCGGTTCGATTTCCATCTGCTCGAGTCTTGCGTTGGCAGTTTCGAGTTCGTCTTCCGACGGATCAAACTCGATCTGCCATGCGATCGGGATCTCTCGTCCGTTCAGTTCGGTACCGGACATCACCGTCAAGAGAATTGGCGACCATCGCTCGTCTTCCCAAGACCCATCGCCGTCTTCGAGCACCTTTGCCAGATTCTTCGGAACTTTCCATAGGGGCATTTTGGGCATTTGTCGTACTCGTTGCTGATGGTCGAGCAATCATCGAAACTGGCCCGCGATCAACAACGGGCTTCTTTTGAACAGGCAACAGCTTGAAAAACTAACGACTGGGGGTCAAGTTGACTGGGCCGGGTTGATGGCGAGAGTTTTTCGACGGAATGTGAAACCACATCCCAATACGACGGCAGCCGGAATCACGAGTAGATTTACGATCTTGAACCAAATCGGGTAAGGAAGCATTGAGATATTGAACACCACAGCAGCCAACAACAGCAGCCCAATCAGGATCGCACATCCACGATTTCCAATTCGTTGCGCGATCCAGGTACTCACGAAGGCCGTGACACCCCAGGCAGGAACGACGAGAGCCAATATCCAATGCGGGTAGCCCGCGACATGTTGGCACATTTCCTCCATTGTTGCCCCCGAGGGAGCTGGATAAACGACCTCACTGAAGAGCTCGACGGCGTTCAGCAGCAAGAACGCCACGAGGGCCGCGGCGATGATCGCGGCGAGACTACGAAATCCAGCGGCCATGTTGAATTCCTGAAGCTGACTTCTGAAAGCGAGTCATCTGGTTAGAATCTTGACCAACAACAATGATGAGGAAAGTTGACCGCCTCAATCGGCACATTTTGCACGGGTTCTTC
>Ga0206931_1106_pt1 | contig 26956 bp, 25 predicted proteins | sample Alteio_BWOrgHeat_17_FD_152946 | JGI IMG/M metagenome (GOLD analysis project Ga0206931, IMG submission 152946) | Enriched cells from forest soil in Barre Woods Harvard Forest LTER site, Petersham, Massachusetts, United States -... | ecosystem: Environmental > Terrestrial > Soil > Temperate forest >...
TCGGTACAATGACCTCGGACAGCATTGTAGTGTTTTTAGCACCGCTGCCAAATGTGCTTGCCGGCGTAACAGTTACAGCACGTGGCCTTACCAAATACCAGCAGGACAGTATAAGGCGAAGAATGAATTTTGAAAGCGTAGCGGGCGCTAAAGGCACAACTATTTCAAAATCTAATTCCGGCGCGGGGATAGCCCTTAATCTTGACCCGCTGTTGAAAAAGAGTGATAAATCAAAGAGGAGAGCATACAATACCTTTGACGATATTGAGAAAACCAATTATATAGATTACCGCTTTTCACGCGACCTTATTGCCGGTTATACCGGGCTTAGTGGTGATACATTGAGCGATTTTATTGAAAAATACAGGCCAAGCTACGATTGGCTGCGCGACCATACAGGCGATGATGAGGTGTTTTTTTATGTGAATGAAAAACTAAAAGATTACGAAAAACACAAAAAGTAAATCCAGCATATCTAACTTATAGTCAACATTTTAAGGGGAAAAAAGGTTTGTGCCTCGCGGTGGTTGCAGCTTTTTAGGCAGTTTATACCCGGTTAACCACATTTCATATTCATTTAATCCGCTTTATCCATTGCCCTGCCATTGTAAATACGTACCTTTGCGCGCTGATTGATATACGCCATACGAAAAGTGATTTAAGATTCTAATTCATTCAATCAAAAAATATCGCGCCACAGCGTGAGTTAATGTATTTATGGATATTCGCAACATTGCAATAATAGCGCACGTTGACCATGGTAAAACTACCCTTGTTGACCGTATTTTACACGCCACCAAGGTTTTTCGTGATAACCAGGAGACAGGTGAACTTATTATGGACAGTAATGACCTGGAGCGTGAACGCGGCATTACTATTTTTAGTAAAAACGCAGCCGTAAAATATAAAGACGTAAAAATTAACGTGATTGACACCCCGGGCCACAGTGACTTTGGCGGCGAGGTAGAACGTGTTTTAAAAATGGCGGACGGTGTATTGCTGCTGGTAGATGCTTTTGAAGGCCCTATGCCGCAGACACGTTTTGTGTTGCAAAAAGCATTGCACCTTAATTTAAAACCTATTGTTATTATTAATAAGGTTGATAAACCTAACTGTCGCCCTGACGAAGTGCATGAGGCGGTGTTTGAACTGTTTTTTAACCTTGATGCTACAAATGAGCAGCTTGATTTTCCAACTTTTTATGGCAGTGGTAAAAATGGCTGGTTCAATGATTCGCTAACACAGTCAGAAGATATTACCCCATTGCTGGATGGTATTATAAAATATGTACCGCCGCCGGTTGTTGCAGAAGGCCCTTTGCAAATGCAAATTACTTCACTTGATTATTCCTCGTTCCTGGGCCGTATTGCTATAGGCAAAGTAGCGCGTGGTACTATAAAAGAAAACCAGCCTATTGCACTGATGCAGGCCAGCGGCGAAATTAAACGCGTGCGTGTAAAGGAGCTTTACGTGTTTGAAGGCATGGGTAAAAAGAAAGTTGCCGAAGTAAAAGCCGGTGATCTTTGCGCGGTAGTAGGGCTGGAAGATTTTAATATTGGTGATACAATTGCTGACATTGACAACCCTGAGGCATTACCCGTTATAAGTGTTGATGAACCAACTATGAGCATGCTGTTCAGCATTAATAATTCGCCGTTTTTTGGTAAAGATGGCAAGTTTGTTACCAGCCGGCACCTGCGTGACAGGCTGATGAAAGAAACAGAAAAAAACCTTGCTTTGAGGGTGGAAGACAGCGACGGTGCAGACAGCTTTTTAGTGTTTGGCCGTGGTATTTTACACCTGGGTATATTGGTGGAAACCATGCGCCGTGAAGGATACGAATTAACAGTAGGCCAGCCAACAGTACTGGTAAAGTATGTTGATGGCAAAAAGCATGAGCCGTACGAAACCCTGGTGGTAGACGTGCCTGCCGAATACAGCGGAAAAGTAATTGACCTTGTTACCCAGCGCAAAGGTGAGATGCATGTTATGGAAACCAAAGGCGAAATGCAGCACCTTGAATTTGAAATACCTTCAAGAGGCTTGATTGGGCTGCGTTCCCAAATGCTTACAAACACAGCAGGCGAGGCTGTTATGGCGCACCGCTTTATTGATTATAAGCCATGGAAAGGCCCAATACCAGGCCGTAACAATGGTGTGCTTTTAAGCAAAAACCAGGCTGCTACTACAGCATACTCAATTGATAAACTACAGGACAGGGGCTCATTTTTTGTTGACCCGGGTGAAGAAGTTTACGTGGGGCAAATAATAGCGGAGCATATTAAACCAGGCGATCTGATTGTTAACGCTACAGAAGGCAAAAAACTTACCAACATGCGTGCCAGCGGCAGTGATGATTCAGTACGTATTGTGCCTAAGATACAAATGACGCTTGAAGAGTGTATGGAATATATTCAGCAGGATGAGTGTATTGAGGTAACCCCCAAGAAAATACGTTTGCGTAAGGTTGTGCTGGACGAGGAAGAACGTAAAAGAATGCAGCGCAGCATGAAAACCGAAAGTGTTGCCTAACTAAAAGAAGGCTTAAAATATCAGTAAGTTTTTATTAAAAGCCCTTGCCTATTGGCAAGGGCTTCGTATTTTGTTGTGGCAAACAATAATGGTAGCACAAGTACTGTCAAATAACCTTCGCCAATGAAAAAACAGCTACTTTTATTTCTGTATATACTGCTTGGTATACCTGCCTGCCTTTTAGCGCAACTTAAGGAGGTTAGGGCCATACAACAGCAGTTGCCGTACATAAAAGACAGCGCTGCTTATGTTGATGCACTTAACAGGCTGGGTATGCTCTCTCACCTGAAGAGTACCGATAGTTGTTTCTACTATGTTCAAAAAGCGATGCCCATTGCAGACAGGCTTAAATATCAAAAAGGGCAGGCCGGGGCTTTAAACAATCTTGCTATTGTTCACCTGTTAAAGCAAAACACTTACCTGGCATCTAAATACTTTAACAGCTCGCTGGATATATACCGCAAAATAAATGATAGCTCAAATGAGTGCCAGCTGTTGATGAATATTGGTATAACACTGGCGTCTGACAACAAAATAAAGGATGGCCTTAATTACCTGGCTGAAGCTTACCAATTAGGCAGCCGGCTAAGAAACGATTCTATATTCGCGCTTGTGCTGCTCAACATGGTAAATACAAACGCTGCTTTATCAATTGATTCAGCAACCAGCTTTCTTGCACGGGCGGAAAGTATTGCGGCACATTATAACGATTACAGGTGCCTTACAGTTATAAAGCAAATGAAAGGAAGCCTGCTTATAAGGGCTGGTAAAAAAGAAGAAGGGCTGCAAATGATGCAGAATGCCCTGCAAATGGCGAAAGAACTGAATAATGAATATGAGAAAATAGATGTTGGTACAGAACTGGGCGATAATTACCTTGCTGCCAACGACACAGGCAGAGCTATAGCCTATTACAAAGATGGTTTAGCAACAGCCGCCGCCAACAGGTACGATGCCCTTGCCGTAAACCTCGCGCAAAAATTATACGACTATTACTCCGGCAAAAAAGACATTGCAAATGCATCGCAGTATGCAGCGCTTTTGATAAAAGATTACCAGGATTACCAGCAATCGGTACAGCAGGGTGGCGTTGATTATTTAGATTACTCGCTAAAAACAGCTGAGCTTGAGGGCCTTAAAAGTGACAGCCGCAAAACAACTTATATCATCATAATTCTTTCAGCGCTTTCTGTTGTTATATGTGGGTTGTTATTTTTTATGATGCGTGCCCAGCAAACCAGGAAGAAGCTTGTGGAACTGCTGAAACAGCGCAACGAGCAAGCTGGTAGCCGTAACGCTGAGTTACAATATAAAAATGAATTTAACAGCCGGCTAATATCACTTTTGGCACATGATTTCAGGCAACCCCTTGCCGCAGTAAAGGGAATGATGACGCTGCTAAAGGAGCCTGGTGTATTATCAGCGGAAGAAATGAATTTTTTGATAACGAGGATTGAAAATTCGTCTGATACATCATTAGAAATTTTTGATAATATTCTGCACTGGATAAAAAAGCAGGTATCGGGTTTTGTATACGAACCTTCAAGTATGCAGCTGAAGGAACTGGTTGACGAAGCTGCAAAATCGTTACAGTATATATTAGACAAGTTCAATATCACGGTGTACAACAATATAACCGATGCAACAAACATTTTTGCCGATAAAGAAATGCTGCAATTTGTAAACCGTAACCTTATTCACAACGCCATTAAATTTTCACCGGCCTGGGCCACTATAACTGTTGACGCTGTAAGAAGCGGCAATGAAATCATTATTTCAGTTAAAGATGAAGGCAAGGGCATGACAAAAGAAAAGCTTGAGTCGCTCTTCAATATCTTCTCCAAAACACAATATACAAGCGACAAGGAAAAAGGCTCCGGCGTTGCCCTTGTAATTTGCAAAGATTTCTTAGAACGCATGAATGGCCGTATTTGGGCAGAGAGTGAGCCCGGCAAAGGAGCAGCCTTTTTATATGCCCTGCCATTAACTGAATAACCCGTTGATACTATTTGACGTTTAACTCAAATTTTCTTCCAGCTGTTTACTTAGCTAATTTTTAGCCGGTATTATCGCAATCATATATATAACTTCCGTGTATAATTGAGACAATTAAATTGTAAATACCTGCCAGTAAAACTATGCAACGAAGAACATTTATAAAAACCACTGCCGTAGCCGCAACCGGGGCTGCTGTAACTGGTTTGCCAGCCATGGCAGCCGCAGTCAAAACAAAAAATAAACTGCCCCGTTGGAAAGGATTTAACCTGCTTGATTTTTTTTCGCCTGACCCAGAACATAACAGCCACCCAACACCGGAGGATTATTTTAAGTGGATGCAGGATTGGGGTTTTGATTTTATACGCATACCAGTTGCATATCCCTGCTATCTTAATATTGACAGAACAAAAGATATTGTTGAGGATGATGTTTACGAGATAGACACAAAGATGATTGACCAGATAGATGCACTGGTGCAAAAAGCTCATAAATACAACATGCATGTAAGCCTGAACCTGCACCGGGCACCGGGGTATTGTATAAACGCTGGTTTTCATGAGCCGTTTAATTTATGGAAAGACCAGGCAGCACTGGATGCATTTTGTTTTCACTGGAATATGTGGGCTAAAAGGTATAAAGAAGTATCGCCCAAAAAACTGAGTTTTGACCTGGTGAATGAACCCAGTATGCGCGAAGACATGAATGAACAGCACAGCAAAAGTGGCCCGGTAGCAGGTGAAGATTACAGGCGCGTTGCAAAGGCTGCTGCAGAAGCCATACGAAAAGAAAATCCGCACAGGCTTATAATTGCCGATGGCAACAGCGGCGGCAGCAATGTAATACCGCAGTTAACAGATCTTGGCATCGCTCAAAGCTGCCGCGGTTATAACCCCGGTGCTATTAGCCATTACAAAGCATCGTGGGCAAATAAAGACCCTGAACACATGCCTGAACCAAAATGGCCGGGGCAGGTAGGGGACAAGTACCTAAGCCGCCAGATGCTGGAAGATTTTTACAAGCCGTGGATCGACCTGGTAAAAAGCGGTGTTGGCGTACATTGTGGCGAAGGGGGCTGCTACAACAAAACACCGCATGATGTTTTTCTTGCCTGGTTTGGTGATGTGCTTAACATACTTACCACCAACGATATTGGTTTTGCCATTTGGAATTTTGCAGGCGATTTTGGCGTGCTTGACAGCGGCCGCGCCGATGTTGCTTACGAAGACTGGTACGGCCACAAACTTGACAGAAAATTTTTGCAACTGATGCAAAAGCAATAAGAGGATTATTTCTTATCGTTCCTGGCCAGGTATGCGGTAGCCGTGCTACTTTGTCAAAAACCATTCAGCGGTTGCTTTGATACCTTCTTCGTAAGAAGTGGCGGTGAAATTAAAAGCTTTCTCAAATTTTGTTGAATCAAGTTCCAGTGGAAATTCGTACTGGTACATCATTTCATACATCTCTTTCATAAAAGGGTTAAACCAGCCTATAATTTTAAACAACCATTTTGGTAATACCTGTATTTTATTGCTCGCCTGCATGTATTTGGCCGCGATAGTGATAAATTCCTTACCTGTTGGTGTTGGTTTTGCAACCGGCAGGTGCCACTGCTGACCCAAGGCTTCGTCATGCGTTGCAAGTATGTATAGGCCTATTGCGCAATCAGGTGTGTAGCTAAATGCGCGCGGCAGTTTTGCATTTATAAACCATTGGGCTGATTGTTTTTTCTTCATCCTTTCAAAAACAAGTACACCCGGCGCGCTTTTATCTGTGCAGCGCGGGCCATAAAAATCCATCGCCTTTGCAATAGCAGCTTTAATGTTGCCAGCCTTCATTTCATCTATCAGCATGGTATCAATTTGTGCGCGTACCTCACCTTTTTTGCTAACAGGTTTAAATGGTGCATCTTCGGTTATTCGGCCGCTTACTTTGCCATACATGTAAATATTATCAAAAAAAATAAGTTTGGCATTTGCAGCTTTACAGGCATCAATTACGTTACGCATAATAACAGGCCAGCTTGCACGCCAAACCCCAATTTTGTATTCAAGCCCCACAAGCAAATAAACCACATCAGAACCTTGTACCGCCATTAAAACCTGCTGATAATCCAGCACGTTTGCTGAAACTGTTTCTGTATTTGCAACTGGCTTGGGGTTGCGGCTAACAAGCCTTACCTTATGATCGTTTTGTAATAAAATGGGTAGTAACTCTGTAGCTATCGTACCGTTCGCGCCAAGTATTGTATGCAGTGCCATAATATTTAATTTTATAACACAAAACTATGCCGGCATAAAAACCCAAAACGTTGACTTTAGTTAAGAAATAGCTTTTTGCATCACTCTTTTTCTGATCCTGCTAAGTGATTCAGGTGCAACACCTAAATAAGAGGCGATATAGTGCTGGGGCACCCTTTCAAAATATATGCTGTTATCGGTAAGCGTTTTTAAGTAACGCTCTTCAGGCGTTTTTAGTAAAAGGCTGTGCATGCGCTCATCAAGGCAGGTAACAAGGTATTCAGCCATAAGGCGGCCAAATCTTTCAAATACCATGTAGTGGTTATACAGGTACTGCATATCCTCATAATTAAGCACCAGCACTTCGCAATCTTCCATCGCTTCAACGCTTACAAAGCTGGGCGATCTAAGCAAAAAGCTTGTATAGGCACTAACCCAGTTATGCTCAAACGAAAAAAAAGTAGTTACCTCAATCCCATCAAGCATTTTGTAATATCTGAATGAGCCCTTACAAATAAACGCGATCTCCCTGCACACTTTTCCTTCAGCTATAAACAGTTGTTTCTTTTTATACGCCCTTGGTTTTAGGCGCTGTTGCATATCATTCCACGCCGCCTCATCCAGCTTAACCATTTGCATCATAAAAACCTGCAGCGCTGCTATCCCGTTTTGCATACTATAAAAATAACCTTTTTTTAAACCGTACCGGCGCCTTTGCTAAACATTTTACTTTGAAAGGATGAAATACCGAACCTTCCATTGTTGAATTTGGTGTGTATAATAAGAAGTGATTTATATTTATAAAAGAAGCTAAACCTTTATGGGATTATTCGATAAGCTTTTTGGCAGTAAAAACAATGCCGGTAAACTCTCGGCAATTGACGACAACCGGTACTTTGACAATACCACTATTGATAACACACCCCTTGCATTTCTTAATTTGGGAGAACTGAATTTATCGACTGACAAAATTGTTGCCTGCGACCCATTGGCTTATATTTTTGAATCATTGCCATTTGCCAAAACCGTTCAGCAGGGGAAATACCCGGTTATTGTTTGTGTTGCAAAAACAGAAAATTCTGGTGACCGCTATGCGATTGTGAAACTTGAATTTTCAAAAGAAAAAGCAATCAAATGGGAATTGGCGTTAACCGGGCAAGAGGATATATCAGAACTGACAGAAAATGATGCATATATTGGCTTTCCTGTTGATGCGGGGCTTGGTTGTTTTTGCGATTTTGAAACGCAAAAAGCTTACAAGCAATTTGATGAAGATTTTATGAGGAAAAACCCAGGAGCGAATATCTACGACGATTTTTTTGCAGCAGAATTTAAGAAAAATGCTATTGATGAAAATGACCCCCAGGATGCGGGCGACTGGCTAAATTTTTATTTGCCTAATAAACCTGCCCTAAACATAATTATGTTTCATTCGGGTTATGGTGATGGTGCATATCCTTGTTATTGGGGGATAGATGGCAGAGGAAAAATTTGCAGTTTAGTTGTTGATTTCCAAATTTTTTAAACTGTACTTCCTCTGCCGCCTCAGCAAAGCCATCAAAAACACCCTTCTTCCCCAACGCAAACCGTTTTCAACAGTTAATGCTGTACATCCAATTCTTTTTATAACTTTAAACAAAACTATTTATATGTCAGATCAAAAAACATGGAAAGAAGAATTTAAGGTTAGCGGAGAGGAAGTGCTTTCAAAAATTAAAGAGCTTATTAAGGAAGGCAATATTACCCGTATACTGCTTAAAAACGAAGAAGATAAAGTGATAATGGAAATACCGCTCACTTTTGCGCTGGTAGGTGTAATACTTGCACCCATATTTGCCGCAGTTGGGGCAGCGGCGGCACTATTAACCAAATGCACCATTGTAGTTGAAAGAAAGGGCGAAGAGGAGCCGAAGGCGTGAAATCGTCAATCGTCAAAGCAATCAAACTCTGGGCAATATATGCACAAACAGCATTTCATTTGAATAATACATGCTATTATATTTCCCGCTTACGTACTGACACAAAACAACAAGTTGGCAAGCAGAAATAAGATAATCTCCTCATCGCATTCACGATTGACGAATACCGATTCACGTCTTTATTGAAACACCCTTACATAATCTACCACCATCCTTTGCGGAAACACCGTAGTACCATCTGGCGCACCCGGCCAATCGCCGCCTACGGCAACGTTAAATATGAAGAAAAATTTATTATTAAATGGATAAGTAACCGATTCATCCTGGGTGCTTACGGTTAAGTATTGGTGATCATCCATCAACAGCTTTACGGTATCTTTTACCCATATGGCGCTAAATACATGAAACTGGTCGTCATATATGCCGCTGTTTAACACATAATTGGAGCCTTTTGAGGTATGCAGCCCCGCCGATGTTGCCCAATGCAGCGTGCCATACACCGTGTTAGGCAGGTTGCCAACTAATTCCATAATATCAATTTCGCCACATTTTGGCCAATTAACTGCGTCAATATTACTGCCCAGCATCCAAAGTGCAGGCCAAATGCCTTTACCTTTTGGCAGCTTAGCCCTTATGTCAACCCTGCCATATTGAAAATCCTGCTTGGCTTTTGTTATCATGCGTGCAGATGTATAATTAAAGTTGCCCATTGTTTCAGGCCGGGCTTCAATAATAAGGTTACCGTTTGATACAAAAGCGTTATGGGTGCTGCTGGTATAAAACTCAAGCTCGTGATTGCCCCAGCCGTTGTTATTACCTGCTTCAAATCCCCAGTTTACGTCGCTAATGGTATTGCCGTTAAATTCATCACTCCATGCCAATGTGTAGCCCGGATAATGGTCCGGCGTTGAGTAACCGGTGTTATCAACAGGATAGTATAGCCCATTTGAATTCATAATATCGCCGGTTGCTTTATTTACTTTAAGCGTGCAATGCTGCGGGTTACTTAGCTGAACATAAAAAGCCTGGTCATCTTTGCGGGTGCTGTCGCCTGAAACCAGCACATCTATTTTGCCTTGGGTGCTGCCGGCCACAATAGTAAGCGTGCCTGTTGCTGACGTATAATCTTTGCCCTGCACGGCTGTGCCATCAGAAGTTGCAAATTGCATCGTAACATCCTGCGTTGCGGCGGCACTTAAGGTTACTTTAAACTCAAAAGTGGTGGTTGTTGTTTCCCTCTCCTGGAAAACACTTGTTATTGTAGCTTCAGGTGTTGTACCGGTGTTATTACCCGATGAACCTGATTTACTACAGCCTAAGAACAATGCAGCAGACGCGAAACCAAGAATTAGATATTTCATAGCAACAATAGTTACCATGCAAAATACAAAATACATTCCAGCTTTTCAGCGTTTATAGCCTGTTTGACTATCTTTAATTTTTATTCCATCAAATGGCTAAACCTGTAAGCTTTTGTTTGCTGACGTTTACAATAGTATTTTGGTCAGCACAGCTTGTGGCCCAAAGCTATCATGCCTTTAACAGTTCATCATATTCAGGTGTAACATCCATGTACGCCAACCCGGCTTCAACAGTAAACCAGGTATACAGGTGGGATGTAAGCCTGCTTGGGTTCCAGGCTACTATAGCCAACTCTGCTTTCGTTAATTATAACAGCACACCGTTTAGTACAAGCCTTGCGTCTGCCAAATTAACTAACGGACTGCAACCGCGCTATTTTAATGCAGATGTTGATGTTAACCTGCTAAACGCGCGGTACAAAATAAACAGTAACAACGCGGTGGCTATCGGCCTGCGTTTGCGCAGTTATAACCACTTTAAAACCTCAGCGTTTAATTACAGCGACACCATAACAAGCCTGCAAAGTTTTTTGCACACGAATAATACCGTTGAATTTCTTGATGGTTATGGTGTGCACGCGGGATGGAGTGAGTTTAACGCAAATTATTCGCACATTGTTTTTCAATCCCAATCGTCATTGTTGAGCACAGGCATAACATTATCATATATAAAAAGCCTGTCGGGTGCTTTTGTGGTTTTATCCCACATGAATTATATCGAGCTGCCCAAACAGGGCAATGATTACTATTATATATTAAACCAGGCGGCCGTTACGGCAGCATATTCTGAAAACTATACCCTTACAAATGCAAACAATACAGCAGCACAAAACCTGCACAATTTTATTTCAAAGGCACCTTCGTCATTAGGTATTGATATTGGCGCTGAATATTTAATCAAAGATGGGTTATCCACGAACGACAAAAACATTAACGCCGGTAACTATGATTGGAAAATTGGCGTTAGCATTATGGATATCGGCCACAATAAATTTAACCCGATACAGGGATCATTTAAAATAAGCAGCCCTCTTGATTTTGAAGATACCACACTGCAGCAGAAATTGAAGAAAGTAAAAAATATACAAGATGTAAGGGATTCGCTAAGTACCTTGTTTGGCAATGCGGCCAATGTGCAAAAAATGTTTGCCATCTCATTACCAACAAGGCTTATTGTTTCAATTGACCACAATTTAGGTAACCACTTTTTTGTGAATGGACAGCTTAGCCTCAATTTTTACTCAACCACCCCCGCAGCTAATTTGCACACGCGCGAGCTTAATTTATTAACCGTAACACCGAGGTGGGAAACCCAGGCCTGGGGTATTTATATGCCTGTACAATATAATGCGGAGGGGCAGTTTTGGGTTGGGGCTGCCATAAAGTTGGGCCCGCTGTTAATGGGTGTGCACAGCCTTGATATAGTAAAATGGTTTAAAACAGGTGACCAAACATATAATGGAGGGGGGTATATATTATTAAGCATACATCCTTTTACACGCACTGCCCGGCAAATTAAAGACCTTGATTGCCCCAGGAAATAATCTTTACGGAAAATTGCCACTCTGCAATATTTGTAAATATCGCTTTAAACCTTTTGAGTTTATTAACTGTCTTATCTCCGTGCTTTACTTAGTTTTGGTACGCGAAACCTAACACTGCTGTTATGTCATCATCTTTTACCGCTTTTTTAAACACTGTCATCCTGCTTGGGGTTGTGCAGGGCTTTATAATGAGCGGTTTGTTGTTTTTTTCAAAAAAGCAGCGTTATGCCAACAGGTTGTTAGCAGCGTTAATATTGGTTATAACATTGGCGTCCTTTAACCTATATGGCGCTCATGAAAGCTGGTTTGGTTCCCCATGGCTAAACTTTCTATCTTCCTTATTACCTCTTGTTTTAATTATGCTGGCTGGGCCGCTTATTTACTTTTATGTAAAAGCACACCTTGATCAGTCTTTTAAGATTACCAAAAAGCAACGGCGGCATTTTCTGGTTGTTATTATTGACCTTGTTCCATCCATAACAGTGATCATTTTTATAATTGGCCTGCTGTTACATGTTTTCAAAAATAGCAATGGCCCTGTATGGGGCAGCTTTATTGACAGGTATAATACCTATGCCGATATTCCCCGATGGGCGTCGGTTAGCCTGTACGTTTGGTTGGCAACACGCTATATTTCGACAGCAAAAAAACAGGCTGCTGCTGGCAATGGTGGCCAGGTTGTTAACTATAAATGGTTGCAGCAACTATTGCGCGTATTTCTTGTTTTTCAATGTATTTGGTTTGTATTTCTTATCCCCTACGTTATTCCCAAATATTCTGATAAACTGCTTGACGCCGTTGACTGGTACCCTATTTATATACCCATGGCCATAATTGTCTATTGGCTTGGTATAAAAGGCTATATGGTTTCGCAAACGGTTGGGGATATAAAAAAAACCGCAGCGCCTGTGCTGCTTCCACCCGGCACTATTAAGCAGGTGATTTTATTACTGGAAAGCGCTATGCAGCAGGATAAACTGTACCTTAACCCCAGTCTAAACCTGGATATTGTTGCGCAGCACACTAACCTGCCGCCAAAAACCATTTCATTGGTACTTAACCAGCACATGCGTAAAAGTTTTAACGAGTACATAAACGGGTACAGGATAGAGGCTTTTAAAGAAAAAGTAGTTCAGCCGCAAATGGATAGCCTTACCATTGCCGGCATTGCCTACGAATGCGGGTTTAACAGCCAGGCAACTTTTCAGCGGACATTTAAACAGGTAACGGGTATATCCCCTTCTGAATTTAGAAAGAATATGCTCCAGGTACATTGATCACCTCTCATAATGAAGCCAATAGTGCTCAAATCCGGATTTGAGCACTATTATTTTAATATTTTTCGCCTGCTTAATTGAAGTTTGCTGGTAAATTTTAAGCAATGAAGAAATTAGGTATTGTTATACTTTTTAGCCTTGGCACGGTTTCGCTTTACGCACAATTGGCAGGTACAAAATGGAAATCAAAAATAAACGCTGGGCAAATATTGAATGTAATTCTTGATTTTGGAAAGGACACCTGCAGCATTTATAATTTGGCGGACAGTACAGTAATTGAAACAATGCATTACACACAGGCAGACTCGCTGTTAACGCTGCAAAAAATAGACGGCCAAAGCGATTGCGATAATGCGACTATCGGCAAATACAAATACTTTATTAAGGGTAGGATGTTTTATATGATCCTGGTAAGTGATAATTGCGATGATCGCTCCTCAACAATTGACAACACTAAATGGGCGCCGTGGGTAATACCTGCCGAAGTAAAAGTAGACGAGGCTGTATTAAAACAATACGTTGGCACTTACCAACCCGATGAACAGCACCCATTTTATATTACGCTTGAAGGCGGCCGACTGCAAATAGAAGGGCCTAATAACATGTTGCCAAAATCGCCACTGATTGCAGAAAGCGATACCAAATTCTTTTTAAGAATAGCCGGGGTAGAAATGGATTTTGTAAAGGATGCTGCCGGTAATATTAAACTGGTAAGCCATGAAGAAAAAGATTATGAACTAAAAAAAGTAAAATAAGGATACAAAAAACTAAAAATAATAACATGAAAAAGATTGGTTTTGCTTTGTGTATGCTATTTATAGCCATAGCCGCAAGTGCGCAGTTAACACGCACTGTATGGAAAGGTGCCGTTAAAGGCGATAACCCGCAAAGCGCAATATTAAAATTTGGAAAAGACACGCTTGTATTATACGCGGCAGATAAAACGGTTATAGAAACAATGGTATATACTGTAAAGGCCAACGTGCTTACCCTTACTAAGATAAACGGGCAGAGTGATTGCGGCACAAAGTCAACCGGTAAGTATAAACTCACCATTGCCGCAGATGCGATGAACATGACGACTGTTTTGGATACATGTAACGACAGATCATCAGCACTGGATGCAACCAAATGGATAAAACAATAAGGATTATAAGGGCATCACTTTTTCATCCGGTCAAAAAATTCTTTTTGCAAAGCCAGTGTTTTAGTATCTGCCTTTACATTTTTTAATGCAGTAATCAATTGGCTGATGGTATGCTCTGTTACCACCCGGCCCAATTCTGCAGTGGCTTTTGCGCCTTCGCCCGCATAATGGTTTGGGTAGTCGGCATACCACCAAATGGCAGTGTAAACATTGGGAATATCAAGGCGGTGCTGGTTGGCACCAGATTCATTAGTGGCGCTGTCCATTTTTACCAGGTCTGGCCGTAGATATAGTAGCGAGGATGTTTCCCTTTCACCCGCATGCTGGTCGCCGGCAGGATCAGATTTGTGTAATGCCTGCACCTGTTTGCGGTAAGCAGAATCATTACTCGGCTCAAAAAAATATATAGCGTAATTTCTTGGTTTTTCCAACCGCGTTTGTATAAAGTACCTTATCAATTCAGGGTTGCCGCCATGCCCGTTAATAATAACAATTTTCTTAAAGCCGTTTCGGCCAATTTCATCGCAGGTAGCCTCTAATAAATCCCAAACAACTCTCTCCTCCAAAGCAAATGTGCCAAACTGGTGTTTGGCTTCATTTATCTGGCCGTAAAAATAATCTGGAAACACAACTGCATACTCCTGCTTGGTAGCTCTTGCAGCCCACTCACGCACCTGTATTAGATCTGACCCGATGGGTACATGCGGGCCATGCTTTTCAAGAATGCCAATAGGAAGAATGCAGGTTGAGTCTGACTTTTGCAGGGCCTTGTCCCATTCGCTTGCAGTTAACTCATCCCAGCGACTATGCAGCTCCTGGGCATGGGCACTTAATATTAAAAAGCTCGTAAAAACCGTAATTAGGCGCGCAGCATGTATCGCTTTCATAATTGGTTGCTTTAATTTTATAATTTGGCAATAGGGGCGGCTACGCAATAAAAGTACAATGCTTTAGCCTGATGCCGGAAATAAATTTCGTGGAAAACAGTGGTTGTTTTACCGCTCATCATACTCATTTTTTACGGTGTAACTTTTTGCGGAACTTATCCGTTAAACAAGAAAAACACATAAGCTTATGAAAAAAATGCTCTTCATTCTCGCATTTAGCCTCGCAGTTGCAGGCGCTAAAGCACAGCTTGCAGATACCAAATGGAAAATGATACTTAACATGGGCAGCGGCGATACTGAAACTACCTGCACCTTTAGTAAAGACAGCCTTGTTGTAACCATAACCAGCAGCGGCGAACATGTTGAAACATTAAGTTACACGCTTAAGGATAACATACTAACTGTACAAAAAGCATACGGGCAAAGCGACTGCGATACCAGTGCCGTTGGAAAATATAAAGTTGATATAACCAATACCGACATGGCGTTTGCTCTCGTATCTGATGATTGCAGCGGCCGTGGGGAAGTGCTGGATAAAATGAAATGGGTGAAAAGATAATTACGGAATAAAGCGAAATTTGTTCAGGCTCGTCGCTATCCCGGCCTAAAAGCCTGGACAAAAAAACGAGCTATGGGAATTTTTTAAACACGGTATATCTCAATAATATTTCAAGCACAACAGCTATAACACCGGCAAGTATCCAGGGGAAAAATTTATCAACAGCCCTTTCATAGCTGGTTACCTGTATTTTAGATTTTTCAAGCTGGTTTATACTGGCATATATTTTTGCCAGGGCATCTTTATCAGTGGCGTGAAAATACTGGCCGCCTGTTGAACTGGCTAATGTTTGCAGCAGGTTTTCGTTAAACTGCATTTTTGTTGTTTGTGTTACCGCGCCCAACGGCCCATTAATTACCTGCTGTATTTCACCTTCGGTGCCAACGCCAATGGTGTACACTTTTATATTGTACAGCTTTGCCATATCCCTCGCCATGTCAGGCGGAATGGTACCTCCAAAATCAACACCATCGGTCAGCAAAACAACAATTTTTGTTTTTGAGGTACTGTTACGCAACCTGTCAACACTGGTAGCAAGGCCTGAGCCAATGGCGGTGCCTTCATCCTGCAGGTAGCCGCTTTGCACGTTTTCAATTTGGTTTAAAACGGTATTATGATCTGTAGTTATAGGGCACAGTGTAAAGCTAAGGCTGCTGAATATTACAATACCTATTCTGTCCCCCGGCCTGTTTTTTACAAACTCCTTTGCTACTTCTTTTGACGCCTCAAGGCGGTTGGGCTGAAAGTCTTTCGACATCATGCTGCCGCTTATATCAAAGCATAATATAATGTCAATGCCTTCCCCTTCAGTAAGTTCTTCTGAAAATTTTTGCTGCGGCCTTGCAAGCGCTATTATAAAAAATATAAGCGCAAGGCAACGCAAAAAAAAGGCCGCATGCCGCATAATGGTTTTAAAGCTGCTGGTGCCTTTTACAAAATGCGTGGTTGTAATAAGCATTGATGCCTGCATGCGGTTGCTTCGGCGTATATATTCAATTATCAAAATAGGTATTAGCAGCAGCGCGCCTAATACCCAGCTATATGCAAAACTTATATGTTGCCACCAATCATTTAACATGCCCTGTAGAAATTTGTATTTGCCCGTCAATATACTGTAATGTAACTGCCGCAGCCCTTAATGCGTCAGCATGTACCGGCACAGCAGGTTTGTATTTTGCAAATTTAACCGAATCAGTTAACTGCAATAACTGCTTATATCTTGCCCTTGCCGGTTGGTCCTGCAAATAAACGCCCATCATTGGCAACAGTTCATCACTTGTTAATTCTGTTACATGTATATTCAACCGGTTTGCAAAATATTCCCGGCATATATCATCAAGCGTAATAAAAAATAATTTTGATTGTCCTGAAACGGCCAATCCTTCTTTTTCCAGTTCATTTAATTTATATAGTGCTTCTTCAAGCGGTGGCCGGGCATTTTTTACTTGTTTTTTTGCTACCGGGAGCGGGCTTTTTTTGCGCTTTAACAAAAGAATAAGAAGCACTGTAATAACAACAACTGAAATACCAGCCGCTATTATCAAGGTGTAATCCGTTTCTTTAGGCACATCAATGATATCTTTTATATCGTGGTAATCTTTTAGGCCCGAAACGTCTGCAGATAAAACCTGTAAAAAAACACTGTCTGCTTTTAAGGATGTTTTTTTTCCGCTTGTTCTGTCCTGTATAATCACAGGTGGCAAGGGAATGGCCCATCGCCCGCTGTCAAAAGATGTAATTGTAATGTGCTGAAGATAAGTTGCCAGCCCACCCACATCCACAGTATCAATGGCATCTTTTTTTATGATAGCAAGGTGATTAACTGAATCAGGAAAGCTAAACCAGCTGGCAAGAAAAGATAGCCTGGGGTTAACATCGCTAACTTTTAGCTCAAGCGTTACCTGCTCACCAATAACTATTTTATCACGGTCAAGTGTGGCGGATATTTTTTGGGCTGAAGATTTAACTACAAAAAGTGAAGTAATAAGAACGGCGATACACCTGGCACATAACCACCATTTACGATTAACAATTGACGATAGACGATTCTTATTCATGCCCTCCTTATAAAAAATTCCTTTAACGCCTTTACATAATCTTCTCCTGTGTCAATTTGCATTAGGTCTGCGCCCGCATTTCTAAAAGTCAGTTTTGCATCATCCATTATCTGCAAAAACTGGCGGTTGTATTTAACCCGTGTAAAAGCATCACTGGTATCAAGCCACAAAGTTTTGCCTGTCTCTGCATCATGCACCTGCATCATACCCACTGCTGGTAACTGTGCATCCCGTCTGTCAAAAACCTGCACCCCAATAACATCATGCCGTTTTGCGGCAACACGCAGGGCATCATGATAGCCTGCATCTGCAAAATCGCTCAAAATAAATACTATGCTTTTATGACGGGTTGTATTATTTAAAAATTGCAGCGCCTTTACAATATCCGTTTCAGCAGAGCGCGGCTGAAACGTTAGCATTTCCCGTACCATATACAGCACATGGTCCCTTCCTTTTTTAGCGGGTATATATTTTTCAACTTTGTCACTAAAAAGAATCAGTCCAGCCTTATCATTATTGTTGATGGCCGAAAAAGCCAGTACAGCACATATTTCGGTCATCAGGTCTTTTTTTGTTTGCCGGTAGGTGCCAAATAGACTGCTGGCGCTAACATCAACCAAAAGATATACAGAAAGCTCGCGCTCTTCCTCAAACAGCTTGCTGTATGTGTTATTCATTCGTGCCGAGACATTCCATTCAATAAACCTTATATCATCACCAGGCTGGTATTCTCTCACTTCTTTAAATGACATGCCCCTGCCCTTAAACGCGGTGTGATATTCACCTGTGAATAAGTGATTGGTTAGGCGTTTGCTTTTTATCTCGAGTTCCCGTACTTTTTTCAGGATGTCGGCGGTAGTCATATATGTAGTTGACAGTTTAATGTTGACCGATGACAGAAACGAAGACTATTTGATGTCCGTTCTTTTTTCGAATGAACGGATTAATCCATTTAAAATTTTAATGTTTTCATCTATTAAGTCAATAAGCGCAATTACTTTCTCTTCACTTACTATTTCCACCATTATTGCAATGTTTAATAATGTCTCCAATTCATATAAAGAGCCCCTTGCAATATGCAGAAATTGAATGGTGTCGTTTTTATAATTTCTTCCACAGCCTTCGGCAATATTTGATGGAACTGAAATTGCCGCTCTCTTTGTTTGTGAAGTGAGTGCAAAAAGTTCTTCTTTCGGATAGAACTTTATTATTTGATATACCTCTTTTACCAGCAACATTGACTTTTTCCACGCCTCCAGTTTTTTATACGATGTCATAAATAAGATTTATTTGATGTTCAAAATAATTGGAATGTTTGCAGAATATTAAAGAAACAAATGCCAGTTTTGCCAAGACATGGCACCCTGTCAACTGTCAACACTCAACTGTAAACTTCTTTACGGCACCTGAACTACCTTCAATATATCATCAATAATTTTTTCACTTGTCATATTCTCTGCTTCGGCCTCATAGGTTAAACCTACACGGTGGCGCATAACATCCTTACAAATACCCTTGATATCGTCTGGTATCACAAAGCCCCTTTTTTCCATAAAAGCATGCGCTTTTGCTGCGAGGGCGAGGTTTATGCTTGCCCTTGGTGATCCGCCATAGCTGATCAGCCCCTTTAACTTTCCTAAGCCATATTGGTCGGGGTAACGGGTAGCAAAAACAATATCAACAATGTACTGCTCTATCTTCTCGTCCATATATACCTGGCGTGTAAGTGCCCTCCCCTGCGTTATTTCATTAATGCTTGCTACCTGGTTAATTTTTGCTATTTCGGCGCCCTGTACCTGCTGGCGAATAATTAACTGTTCCTGTTTTTTATCGGGGTAGCCCACAACTACTTTCAGCATAAAGCGGTCAACCTGTGCTTCGGGCAGGGGATAGGTACCTTCCTGCTCTAGTGGGTTTTGTGTTGCCAGAACAAGAAATGGATCGTCAAGCGTATAGGTTGATTCACTAATAGTTACCTGCCTTTCCTGCATTGCTTCAAGCAAAGCGCTTTGCACTTTCGCCGGGGCGCGGTTTATTTCGTCTGCCAAAATAAAATTGGCAAAAATAGGCCCCTTGCGCACAGTAAATTCATTGCGGGGCTGGTTATAGATCATAGTGCCTACTACGTCTGCGGGTAACAGGTCGGGGGTAAATTGTATGCGGCTGAATTTGCCATGTACCGCCTGCGCAAGCGATTTTATAGTTAGTGTTTTGGCCAGGCCGGGTACACCTTCCAATAAAACATGCCCGTGGCTTAGCAGGCCAATAAGCAACCTGTCAACCATGTGTTGCTGCCCCACAACCACTTTTGCCATCTCCTGCCTTATCCTGTCAATAAACCCTGCTGCATATTGAATTTTTTCATTCAACTGTTTAATATCTTCTGCGGTTTGCATGTAAACAAGAAGTTTTTACGTGAATGTACAAAGGTACGTTTGTATGTAAAACGGATTTTATGCTGTTGCGTAAAACCTTAACCAACAATTATGCCATGGACGAGAATTGTGAATCGTCAATCGTGAAACGTGAATGCGATAAGAATCAGGTTGTAAAACATGACCCCGAACCTCAGGACGCTAGCGTCAGGCCGCCATAATAAACGGGGGCCTAATAAAACAAAAACACCCCGCATTGCGGGGCTTTTTGCTTTATACATTTTTTATAAGCTTCGCTAAAATTTTACGCTAATGGTATTTCTGCCCTCGTATTCACGATTGACGATTCACGTTTCACGAAGCTTACTTCTTCAATGCTTCTGCCATGGTTTTGCCAATATCTGCCGGGCTTGCAACAACATGTACACCGCATTCGCTTAGTATTCTCATTTTCGCGGCAGCGGTATCATCAGCGCCGCCTATTATTGCGCCTGCGTGGCCCATTCTGCGGCCTGCGGGTGCGGTTTGGCCGGCAATAAAACCAACCACAGGTTTTTTATTGTTTTCTTTTATCCATCTTGCAGCTTCCGCTTCCATACCGCCACCAATTTCACCAATCATAATAATACCTTCAGTAGCGGTGTCGTTCATCAATAACTCAACTGCTTCCCTTGTAGTAGTACCTATAATGGGATCGCCACCAATGCCGATAGCTGTTGTAATACCCAGCCCCGCCTTCACAGCCTGGTCTGCGGCCTCGTAAGTAAGTGTGCCGGATTTTGATACAATACCAATATTGCCCGGCTTAAAAATAAAGCCCGGCATAATGCCAACTTTAGCCTCGCCGGCAGTAATAACGCCCGGGCAGTTAGGCCCTATAAGGCGTGTGCTTTTGCCCTGAAGGTAGTTTTTAACTTTAACCATGTCCTGTACGGGTATGCCTTCTGTAATACACACTACCAGCCCTACACCCGCATCAGCAGCTTCCATAATTGCATCAGCGGCAAAAGCCGGCGGAACAAATATGATGCTGACGTCAGCGCCTGTTGATTTAACCGCGTCAGCAACAGTATTAAAAACAGGCCTGTCCAAATGAGCACTGCCGCCTTTGCCCGGTGTTACACCGCCCACAACGTTGGTACCGTAGTCAATCATTTGGCCGGCATGAAACGTGCCTTCGGTGCCGGTAAAGCCCTGTACAATTACTTTAGAATTTTTATTAACTAAAACTGACATGGAGCGTTTTTTTAAGTTGGGGGCAAAATTAGGGAGTTTTATTGTTTGAGCGTTTGAAAGTTTGATTGTTTGAACGCCAATGTACCTTTTGCGATAAACTCCCGGAACGTTCAAACTTTTAAACGCTCAAACTATTTAAGCATTTCATCCATATTCCTGTCGTTAGAAATTTTTCCTTTCATTTCAAGCATACGCATATCCTTGGCATCCTGCAAAAACTCCGATGCAAAAATGAATTTATTCAACCGCTCATTTTTATTAAATATTATTTCCTTATTGTTTCCTTCCCACTCTTTTTTGCCCTGGAACAGGTAAACAATGTGATCGCCAATTTCCATAACGCTGTTCATATCATGGGTTACAACAATAGTTGTAATATTATAGTCTGTAGTTATTTCTTTAATAAGTTTATCAATAAGTAAAGATGTTTGCGGATCAAGGCCGGAGTTTGGCTCGTCACAAAAAAGGTATTTTGGGTTTAAGACAATGGCACGGGCTATACCCACCCTTTTCTTCATACCACCGCTTATTTCAGCAGGATATTTTTTATGGGCTTCTTTAAGGTTAACACGGTCTAATACTTCGCTAACTCTTTTTTTCCTGTCGGAATAACTTAAGGCAGAAAACATATTCAGCGGGAACATTACATTTTGTTCCACCGTCATTGAATCAAACAATGCCGAGCCCTGGAACAACATGCCTATCTGCTGCCGCAATACTTTACGCTCATGGTTATCCATGGGCAACATATTGGCCCCATCATATAAGATCTCGCCCTCGTCCGGTTCAAATAAGCCCACAATGCATTTGGTAAGTACTGTTTTGCCGCTACCGCTGGTTCCGATAATAAGGTTGCATTTGCCTGTTGCCATTACAGCACTTATGCCATCTAATATTACACGGTCGCCAAAGCTTTTTTTTACATTTTTTATTTCTATCATCAGCCTGCAAGGTACTTAGAATTATGGTGTATTTAATGATAGCAACTTTTTAAGAAAATAAGCTGCCGACGGGCAATTGGGGTGAGCGGCAGCACGCGTAAGGGAGAAACCGGAGCTAAGTATGTGACGGGTTAACATTTTTTTGTCAGACACACTTTTGCCCGAATGCGAAAGCCTTAAAGCCTTTATTTCATCGAATGGCACGGAGAATGATTCGGGAAAATCAATACCAGCTATTCTTTTTTGAAAATATAATGAGAGCGCCTCGGTATCCGCTAAAAACCAGGCTTCCAATGCCTGTTTTGCAATAATTATATGATTACCAGCTTTATGAAAAACTTTTTGTTTGAACTGAGTAAAGCAGGGGTCGCTGTTATCAAAATCAAGCAGAAAAAAAATTATTTCGGCACCCTTAGTTTGAAGGCCCAATATCCAATCGCTGATCTTTTGTTCAATTTTAGAAAAATCAGCTTTGCTGTTATAAAGCCTGTTCTTTCCTTCAGCATTTATTACAAGCTCTTTTGAATAATTTATATTTATTAATGCCAGGAAATTAATAAATGAAGCATCTTTTAGCAAGATTGCTTCGCAATCTCCTTCAACAATAAATCCTGCCGTTACCAAGGTATGCCACCCCCTAAAGCATTGCTAAGCCATGCTTCATCCATATCAAGGCTGTATATGTTATAATCTTTGGGAAACTGCTTGATCCTTGTAGCGCCATCCACTTTATCAACCAATATTAATTCGTGTGGTTTTAATTCTTTTACCAACGTTTGGGAGTGTGTATTAAGCCAGATATAATGCCCTTTCTCCTCGCACTGGGTTCTAAAAAATTCTACCAAACTTCTTACCACGTAAGGGTTCAGCCCATTTTCCGGCTCTTCAATACAAAGAAACTGCGGCTCTTTTGCCTGGTACACAGCTGCCAATAAGCATAATATATTATAAGTGCCGTCGGAGATGAGGTTTTTAGTGAAAGGCTTTTTCGTTCCTTTCTCATAAATAAGTAAAGAGTCCCTGCCTGAAATGTTATCGGAATGTATTTCAATGTTTTCAAAGCCTGGAACGAATAATTGCAGCCAATCTATAAACTCTTCACTATTTGGTGTTGAAATGATTTCTTTAATAATCGGTTCCATATTAGACGCATCGGGCAAAAGCCTTGTGTCTGAAGTGTATCTTATTCTGTTCAGTAAACTATTTCTAATAAAAAACCTCAAAAATGAAGTGAAAAAAATATCCGATATTTTTTTCTTTGGCAAGCTAATGTCTTGAGGTAAGAAATACGGGTTAATGTGATTTACATTAGTCCTGAGATATTTTCCAGAAGTCGAGCTCTCATTACCCTTGAGCTCAATTGAATATACAAAATCATCAAATTCATAACCTATATAAAAATCTTCCTTTGTTGAATTAACATTTATAATTATTTCTTGACCACCAAAGATCAATATCGCATCGGCCATCTTAAGCCTACTATTATACGCCATAAATTCCAACGCTTCAAAAATATTGCTCTTGCCACTCCCATTGGGGCCGGCAAAAACCGTGAATGGGTTTGGCTCTACTATTTCCAAATCCACCAAAGACTTGTAATTCTGTATATGTATTTTTTTCAGCTTCACAATATCAATTTACAATACTTCCACCTGGTTTTTTAACAGATCATCAAACTCATCCCTTTTTCTTATCATTAGCGCCTCTCCGTCTTTCACCAATACCTCCGCAGGTTTAAAACGCGAGTTAAAATTACTGCTCATTTCAAAGCCATAAGCGCCGGCGTTGTAAAACACCAAATAATCCCCTTCACGCACTTCATTCAATTTCCTGTCCCATGCAAAGGTATCGGTTTCGCAAATGTTGCCTGTTACGGTATAATGTTTTTCTTCGCCCGCGGGATTGCTTATGTTTTCAATCTGGTGGTATGCGTCGTAAAACATAGGCCTTATTAAATGATTAAAACCGCTGTTAACACCTGCAAACGTAACATCACCGGTATCTTTAAGTACATTAACCTGCGTTATTAGGTAACCGCAATCGCTTACTATAAATTTACCTGGCTCAAACCAAACCTGCAATGGCCTGCCATTGGGGTTGGGATGATCAGCAAATGATTCACCTACTTTTTGCGCAAGTAAATCAATGTCAGTTTCATGGTCATTTTTTTTGTAAGGAACTTTAAAGCCGCCACCAAGATCAATAACCTGTAATTCTTTAAAAGACGGTATTATATCAAATAGCACCTCAATGCCTTTTACAAATACATCAACGTCTTTTATTTCGCTGCCGGTATGTATGTGCAGGGTGTGTATGTGCAAATTATGTTTTTCAATAACGCACAGCACGTCAGAAAGTTGATTAACCGGTATGCCGAACTTGCTTTTATCGTGCCCTGTTGAAATTTTTAAATTGCCGCCCGCCATAATGTTGGGGCGCAGGCGTATACCAACCGGGTAGCTATGGCCATATTTTTTGCCAAACTTTTCAAGGTTGCTCAGGCTGTCGATATTAATATTTACACCAAGGCTTTGGGCTTCTTCAATTTCACAAAAAGCAATGCCGTTGCTGGTGTACAATACATTAGCGGGCGCAAACCCTGCATGCAGGGCAAGCTTAACTTCGTTTATTGAGCTGCAGTCAACATTACAGCCAAGACTTTTTATGTATTTTAAAATATTAACGTTGGTAAGGGCTTTGCAGGCGTAAAATATTTTTACATCCTGCCCGGTAAATGCAGTGGTAAGCTTTTGGTATTGTGCTTTGATTGTTTCTGCATGGTATACATATACAGGGGTGCCAAATTGTTCCGCTATGTTTTTTAATTGGGAGTGAGATAAATGCTGCGACATAGCGACGAAGATACAACGTTATACATTGACGATTTTCACATTTTAGGTTTTAATACTATCGTTATATTTGAGACGCAATGAGAACATTTTTACCTGCTATATTCCTCACCCTTTGTATGCTGCAATCGTGTGTATTGATGAAAGGCTCGTTTGACCACAAAAATTTAAGGAGGGCTAAAAAGCGTGAGCAATTAATAAAAGAAATAGCCACCGTCGCCATTAGTACCTGCAGCTATGAAAAGTATGGAGAATGCTCACTAAATACGGATTCGCTGCCCGCAGAATATAGGAAAAGGCTGAAAGCTTTGGGGTTCCCGGATGTTATTAATGTTTCACTGCACGGTACTAACTCAATAAACGGGTTACCCGCTTCAGCAGACAGTATTGTTTCTTTTCAAATACGCAATAGTTTCTTCTTTGGGCAGGCCAAGATTATCTATGATTTTGCAGCAAAACAAAGGGACTTCCCAAATAACTCTGAACATAAATACGATTATGTATTTAAGAAAATTACAGGCAGGATATATTATTCAAGAGATCATTTTTATTTTCCAATAAGCAGCTTGGGTAAAAAAGAAATGCCTTATTCGATGCCTGTGATCTCGTTGGCATCGGTGCCTTTTTCATCTTCATCGGTTCTTATCAAATCGCCTTCCTCATTAACTACCAGTGTGTTTGCTACCACCTCGTGCTGTACCGCCTCTGCATCTTCCGCACGCATAATGGTTGGTTCAATAAGCTGTTCGGCAAAAACCTCTTTTATTTTCGGCAAGTCGGCGGGGGAATTTATGCCGAAATAATCCATAAATGTTTTAGAAGTAACATATACCAGCGGCTTACCGGGCATGTTTTCGTTGCGGCCGGATATTATTATCAATTCCTTTTCCAGAAGCTTTTGTATGCTGTAGTCGCTGTTAACGCCTCGAATTGATTCGATCTCGCCTTTGGTAACGGGCTGTTTGTAGGCAATAATGGCAAGTGTTTCCAGTGCTGCAGTTGACAAACGTTTTAAGAATTTGTCGCCGTTCAGCTGGGCTATCGTTTTATAAAATTCTTTTTTGGTAAGAAACTGCCAGCCGCCGCCACTCTGCCTTAATTCAAACGGATAAAATTCCGATTGATATTTTTCTTTGATGCCCTCAACACAACTTTCCACCTGGTCAAGAGAAATGCGCTCTTCCATAAACCCAAAAGCCGTGTTGATAAGTTCAACAACATCCATAGATGTCAGCGGTTTTTCGCTGGCGAATATCAAGGCTTCAATATGTGGTATTATTTCTGAAAGTTCCATAAACCCCTGCCCCTAAAGGGGTTCTTTTATTGAGGATGATAAATTTACATATCCTGTTGCCCCTGCCCTTTAGGCCCGCCCGGATGCCGGTCGGACGGGGGTAGGGAATTTCTTATCCATTTAGCGCTGCTGCGCCGCTTACAATTTCAGTAAGCTCTGTGGTAATGGCTGCCTGGCGTGCCCTGTTGTAAGAAATTTTAAGCTGCTTTAAAATTTCGGCGGCGTTATCGCTGGCTTTATCCATTGCAGTCATACGGGCGCCGTGTTCGCTGGCGTTGGCATCCAATACCGCTTTGTACAACTGTGTATTTAAAATTTTGGGCATCAGCTCTGCAATTAGCTGCTCTTTCTCAGGTTCAAAAATAAAATCGGCCTTTTTAGCGCCTTCTTTTTTTGCAACCTTAGGTATCGGTAAAAACGGCTCAACCAAAAAGCGTTGCGTGGCTGCATTCTTAAATTCGCTGTACACAATTTCAACAGCGTCAAACTCTCTGTTCTCAAATGCCTTCATAGCTGCCTGGGCCGCCGCCTGCACCGTTTGAAATTTAAGATTAAGAAAAGTATCCTTGTATGTATCGTTTGTATTGTAACCTGCACGTGTAAGACTTTCGAATCCTTTTTTACCAATGTTCCATATAGCAACATTGCCCTTAGCGGCCTGCTGGCTATATTTTTGAACAATGGTTTCTTTAGCAAGCTTAACTATATTTGAGTTGTAGGCCCCCGCTAATCCACGGTCGCTG
>Ga0206931_1109_pt1 | contig 26910 bp, 23 predicted proteins | sample Alteio_BWOrgHeat_17_FD_152946 | JGI IMG/M metagenome (GOLD analysis project Ga0206931, IMG submission 152946) | Enriched cells from forest soil in Barre Woods Harvard Forest LTER site, Petersham, Massachusetts, United States -... | ecosystem: Environmental > Terrestrial > Soil > Temperate forest >...
TGTTGTTTTTACAACCGGTATCGCCGTTCATGGAAATGAATATATTCTTGCATCCGGTGAATCAGATCTCGCCTGCCGTATGACCAGGATATCCAAACAATATTTTTCGAAACAAATTGCCTAAAAAAATATATTATGGCTGAACTGGTGCTGGAACATATCTCAAAAAAATACGATGGCGAAAAGAAAAAAAATCCGGGTTTTACAGCGATTGATGATATTTCCTTTACGGTACGTGATAAGGAATTCATGGTGATCGTTGGCCCTTCAGGTTGTGGAAAATCCACCCTTTTGCGCATGATTGCAGGACTGGAGGAAATCGGAGAAGGTACACTTACCATAGATAACAGGAAAATCAATGACCTGAGTCCGCGTGACCGGGACATCTCTATGGTTTTTCAAAACTATGCTTTGTATCCTCACATGACTGTGTACGATAATCTCGCCTTTGGTTTGAAGCTGCGGCATGTCAGCCGGTCCGACATTAAAGAACAGGTGATGCAGACGGCCAATTTGCTTGAGATTACTGATGAACTCTACCGAAAACCAAAATCATTATCCGGAGGTCAAAGGCAAAGGGTGGCCATCGGAAGGGCCATCATACGGAGACCCAAAGTATTTCTTTTTGATGAACCCCTGAGCAACCTCGATGCAAAACTCAGGAGCCAGATGCGTATTGAATTGCAAAAATTGCACAGGGAAATTAATGCCACCATGATCTATGTTACGCATGATCAGACGGAAGCCATGACACTGGGAAACCGGATTGCGGTATTGAACAGGGGGAAATTAATGCAGTTGGATACTCCTTTGCATTTATATGAAAAACCGGCTAATAAATTTGTGGCCGGTTTTATCGGATCTCCCACCATGAATTTTATAAAGGGCACCATTCAGTTCGAAGAAGGATGGTTTTTTGTACATGAATTAAAAATCTTCCGTTTACATTTGGATGCACCGGCGGCGGAAACGTTGAAAACATTTGCGGGCAAGCCTCTTCAGATCGGTGTTCGTCCGGAGCACATCTTTATCTGTGAAGACAATAAACCAGGTCCCCTGCCTGATTGCTCATTGGAAATAATAGCCTATGAGAATATGGGTAATGAGCAATTTGTTTATCTGTCCCTGGGATCGCAGACGCTGATTGTAAGAAGACCACCCCTGGAAGCGACCGAATTGGGAAAGAAAAAGGGTATTCATTTCTTAAGGGAAAAGATCATTTTTTTTGATGACGAAAACGGCCGGGTCATTCTGTAATTTTTTCATATATGTTTGATTACTGACTGATTGTAAGAGATTTAATAGATGAATTCGGTAACGAACGCTAAAAAATCCTCTCTTTGCGTGGTTAATAAATGGTGAAATAGTCTTTTGAATTAGTACTAAACCTTTTGAGACAGGTCTTTAAAATGTGACTGGCGTTAAACTGTATTAAGCGGATTCCTATGGATGTAAATGAACATGTTCGTTTTCTTTTTGAAAAATATCTTCGCAAGGAATGTTCTGCGGAAGAATTTGAAGAGATGATGACCTGGCTCGTTGCTATGGACGAAGGGGAGAAAAACAAACTTTCGGAGCCTTTAAAAGAACTTTGGGACAAGGCTGCGGCAGATAAGTTGCCTTCTACTGCAGAGCAGGTGGATTGGGACGGAGTGTTAAGCAAGGTTCTGAACGCAGATGAGCCTACCGTTGAAAATCCCGTTGATATACATTTGCCTGCCAGGATTGGCTGGAAGCGGGTGGCGGTGGCAGTGGTCATTTTGGGACTGATTATTTCCGGTAGTATTTTACTGCTGAACAGGAAAATCCCAGTCGAAATCGTTAAACAGGAAAAACCGGTGCGGCATCTGCCCGAAGAAATTCATTCGAAAGGAAATCAGGCAATACTTACGCTTTCCAATGGATCCGTCATCGTTCTGGACAGTACAAAAAATGGAGTAATAACCAGACAGGGAAATGTAAAAATTACAAAACTGGATAGCGGTCAATTGGCTTATAGTTCGCAATCCTCAAATGGCACGGCTTCATCAGAAATAAGTTATAACACGATTTCAACTCCGCGTGCTGCACAATATCAGGTGATTTTATCAGACGGTACGAAAGTGTGGCTCAATGCTGCCTCTTCTCTCAGATACCCGACCTCTTTCAGCGGACAGGACAGAAAGGTTGAACTGACCGGCGAAGGATATTTTGAAGTTACCAAAAATAAAGACAAGCCCTTTCACGTGCGCGTGGGAGCCATTGAAGTGGAAGTACTGGGTACGCATTTTAATATCATGGCTTACGATGATGAAGCGGCCATCCAGACGACGCTTCTGGAAGGATCCGTAAAAGTTAATTACAATAGTCAGTCGGAGATGTTGAAGCCTGGCAAACAAGCGAGTCTGAGCCGGACTGATAACAAAATGACGACCGGCGATGCGAATGTGCAACAGGTGGTTGCCTGGAAAAATGGTTATTTCTATTTCGACAAGTCCGATGTAAAAACCATTATGCGACAGGTTAGCCGATGGTATGATCTGGATATCGTGTACGAATCATCTGCTCCTGATATGAAGTTCTCCGGTAAAATTGAGCGAAGTCTTCCTTTATCCGGTATATCTCACCTGCTGGAAAGCGGTCAAATCCATTTCCGCATAGAAGGAAAGAACTGTATTATGATGAAATAACGGATGCCCGTGCTCCTTAAATCCGGCTTCGCCGCAGATCTTCTGAACGGTAATACCAATACACGATTATGCACGTCAACGCAGCAGCCGTCTGCGTGAAATCCTTACACTGCAGACTTTCATGGCACGACTATATTTTGCGACAGATGTTCGGATATTTCCCCTGAAGTACAGAAATAGCATGATTTGCGGGATCATGCAAGAGGCATTTACAGCACTTTAGTTGGATATGACAGGCTTTTGGCTAAGGAATGGGCTTCATAATAGCGGCCCGGTTGTTGGCATTAGAAGGTGTCTGAACGACAAATAAATTTATTTTATGTATTACAAGAACATTAAGCGCATTTTAAGCATTTCACTTGTTTTAACAGGCCTCTTATCTGCAACTGTAGCCCATGGCCAGAAATATAAGACAATGTCCGATACGACCAACCTGAACAAAGAGTATGGCGAAATTAGTCTGGAGATTTCCAAATTAAATACAAAACTGATAGAAGAAAAAAACAAAACGGCAGATTATCATTCCAAAACATCTTCCAGTGCAGGAGACGCAGTCGCAACGGCCCAGGCAAGTAAAGATCAGGCAGACGTTGCAACCAACGGCAATACAACGGACACAAAAAAAGCGGTAACAGATGCAAAAGAAGCCGACAAAAAGGCAAATAATGCAAAAAACGCAGTGTCTGATGAGAAGAAGAATAACCAAAAGATCAAAGAACTGAGTGCACAGATCGACCAGAAGCAAAAGTTGCTGAGAGATCTTGATTCACAACGTGCCGCCATCATGGTTAATGCCTCATTACCGGTAGCACTAGCGGATTCCGTCCATACAAATTAACGGGCAGTAAAGTAGCGCCAATATAACCTTATGAATAAAAAAGGCCCGGTGATAATAATTGAAGATGATTTGGACGATCAGGGATTTTTAATAGAAATTTTTACCAGATTAAATTATTCCAACAAATTAATTTTCTTTCCCAATGGTTCACAAGCGTATGACTTCTTAAGTACTACGGAGGAAATGCCTTTTATAATTCTTTTTGATGTACATATGCCTTTTATAAATGGATTTGACTTAAAAAGTAAAATCAAAACAAATTGTGAATCAGGAATTCAGTGTGTCCCGTTCCTGTTTTTTTCTACAACTACAACTAAAAACATTCTCGTTGACGCTTATACAAAATCTACGCAGGGGTTTTTTATAAAGGACAATTCATTGTCAGAATTGGAGAAAACCATCAAAGTGATTATGGAATACTGGAAAAGATGCGTTTCCCCAATCAACTTCTCCCATGCTGCATAACCTGGATAAATTGTAAACCAGGATCTTCTTCCGCAGGTCTATTTTAACAAAATTCCACAAACCTTACGCGCAGGAGTGAATATATCTTTCGAAAACAGACTATTTTTACCCTGAAGTATCAGAGTGAAAAATGAACCATTTTACGGCACTCCCTTGAGACAGTCTGTCGATATAAATCCATTGCTTGAACATTTTTCACGGAATGAATCGGGAAAGCTGGTTGCGGTCCTGACAAAAATATTTGGAGCAGCCAATCTGGACCTGGCAGAAGATGTGGTGCAGGACGCACTCGTCGAGGCGATCAGTCAATGGCAGATCAGAGGTATTCCCGATAATCCCTCGGCCTGGTTGTTTAGGGTGGCCAGGAATAAAGCGCTGAATATCGTAAACAGAGAAAAATACAAACGTCAGTATTCAGCCGAAGCAAGTCATTTGTTACAATCCGCCTGGACAGCTGAACCCACACTCGATTTTTTATTTTCCACTACACAAATACAGGATGACCAGTTGCGGATGATTTTTACCTGTTGTCATCCTGCAATTACGACCGACTCGCAGATTTCGCTGGCTCTGAAAACAATTTGCGGATTGAGCATTGCTGAAATCGCCCGCGCTTTTCTTACCTCCGAAGAAAACATCAGCAAAAGACTGGTCAGGGCAAGACAAAAAATCAGAGAACAAAAAATTCCCTTTGAAGTACCACAGGGTCATGCATTGGGAAAAAGATTACAGACTGTTTTGGATACCATTTATCTTTTGTTCAACGAAGGATACAGTGCATCCGGCGGAAAAGACCTGATCCGATATACACTTTGTCAGGAAGCCATCCGGCTTACAGAAATCATCTCTGCCCATCCGCTTATCGGGGATAAAGACAATGTGTTTGCCCTGCAGGCCCTCATGCAGTTAAATGCGTCGAGGTTTAAAGCGAGACAGGATGCCGAAGGAAATATCTATACACTGGAAGAACAAAACCGCAGCCTCTGGGATTTTGCCCTGATGGAGAAAGGTTTTGCAAGTCTTCATAAATCCACGACGAATGATCAGATATCGGTCTTTCATATTCTGGCAACGATATCCGCGTATCATTGTTCAGCCCCCGATTATCAATCGACCAACTGGCATTCCATTCTGTCTCTCTATGATAAACTACTACTCCTGGACTCTTCACCGGTGGTGCAGCTGAACCGAGCCATCGCCTTGTCAAAAACCGCGGGCCTGGAAAAGGCCATTTCGGAATTGAAAAAAATGGGTGACTCACCGTTACTGACATCTTATCACCTGTATTATTCCACCCTGGCCAGTTTACTGATGGAATCCGGACATTTTGAAGATGCCCTGCCTGTCTTACAAAAAGCAATCGGATTAACGCCCCTGGCCGCAGAAAAGGCGCTGCTGATGAAGAAGTGGAACGCTTGCCTGGCTAAAAAAGGTGAATGAAAGATGGAGATAATGGATCAGTCAGGAAAAATATGATCGTCCAATGTCCTTTTTGTAACTTTTCATTTGTCATTTTGCGACATTCAGATTTACAAACTGAAAAAAAGTAAAAAATGAAAGATTTTCTTTTGATTCTGCGTACACAAGGCAGTGTTTGGACTGATCTCCCGCCCGATCAGCTCAAACTACATATGGAACACGGGATGGCTTATATCGGTAAACTTATTTCAGAAGGGAAACTGAAAAGTGCCAGTCCGGTGGATAAAGGCAGTAAATTAATTACCGGTTCCAATGGCTCATTTACGGATCATCCGTTTAATGAAAGCAAAGAAGTGATTGCCGGTTATTTTCTTGTAACGGCTGATGACATGGAAGAAGCTATGGCGATTGCCAAAGCAAATCCTATTTTTAATGATATCCCTACAAAAATAGAAGTGCATCCCATGATGTCCGTGGGAGGCAATTAAAACCTGAACAGATGTATAAAAAGTTATCCACTATTGCCGCGTTTCTCATGATTTTTATTTTCATGCAAACCCCTGCACGCGCGCAAACAAAAAACATGATGACCGAAAAAGTTAATAATGCCGATTCCGCTAAAGGCATAACCATTCATCAGTCCGCCTGGTTCAAAGTGGCGCCGTCCCGGGTCTATGGAACCCTGCTCAGTTCAGCGGCCTTTAGTGCCTCCACAAAAAAATCATTTGACATGTTCACCGCTTCTTCAGCAAAAATAGATTCAGTGGTGGGTGGAACTTTGTCTTTATTTGACGGACATATTACTGGTCGCATTCTCGAGCTGGTGCCCGATCAGCGGATTGTAGAAGCATGGCGGGTGGTTGACTGGCCGGCCGGTGTGTATTCCATTGCAAGATTTGACATCAGTGCTGAAAGCGGCGGCACCCGTGTCATTTTTGAACATGTCGGATTTCCGGAGGGCTTAAAAGAACATCTATCTATCGGCTGGCAGCAGCATTACTGGGATGCAATGACGAAATACTTTCAATAATAAATTCTTCATCATTTCATTCATTAAATAAACGGTCTTTTTTAATCCGGGGTTTCTTCCTCTGGCAGGTCTTCTGTTTCCTCCGCATCCTCGACATTAGCTTTTGAAAATTCGCTGAACCATCCGTTCAACGCGATCAATTCCTCCGGTGTACCCGATTCAATTAGTTTTCCATCATTCAGCACGATCACGTAATCGGCATCCCGGACCATGGAATACCGGTGAGCTATTACAAGTACCGTACTGTTTTTTCGTATTTCCTGTATACTTCGTTTTATTTCTGCTTCCGTAGCATAGTCAAGATTGGCGGTCGCTTCATCTAAAATCAAAATCTTTGGATGCGCTAATAAAATCCGGGCAATCTGAATTCGCTGACGTTCCCCAACGGATAGCCCGATGCCATTTTCACCCACCATGGTGTCAAGACCCAGGGGAAGTCGATTCATCGTATGTTCCAGCCCGGAAGCGATGATCGTTTTTTCTATTTCGTCCTTACCGGCCAATGGATTTTTATATGTGATATTCGCTCCGATCGTTTCATTAAACAGCGCTCCGTCCGCTGATACGATACCAATTTGTTTTCTGATGGAAGAAGGATCCAGATCAGCAATATTCTGCCCGTCAATAAAAATCGCGCCCTCCTGCGGTTGATAAAGTTTTAGCAGAAGATCCACAACCGTCGTTTTTCCCGCGCCGGACGGTCCGACAAAAGCCGTTAGTTTACCGGATTCAATGGCAAATGAAATATCGTCCAATACTTTTCTCTCCGTATTATAGGAAAAACTTAATTGTTTGAATTCGATATTTCCTTTTTCAAGATTCAGTTGTTTGGGCGGTCTGCTTTCTTCCGGACGATCGGTCATTTTAAATGCCCTGGATACCGATACGATATTTTGCTGCAGGGAAATCCAGAGTGTTGCCAGATTATCAATGGGACTGTAAAGACGATCCAGATACGTAACAAACATAACCACATCGCCGGGAGTAAGTTTACTTTCCAGCGTAAGATAACCGCCGTAACCCAGGACCAGTGCGGTAGACAGGTGGGTGAGCGCGGTTTCCCAGAATTCATATTTGTTGGCCAGTCGTGCCCGGTGGATATAATCCGCATATGCTTCTGAAGACGCCTGTTCAAGATTCTTCACCTCTCGGTCTTCAGCACCCGAAAGCTTAACAGTTTTTATTCCCGATAATGCATCCTGAATTCTGGTGGATATACCCTCCCATTTCTGATAGTATGTATCAAGTCCTTTTTCCAGTCTATTGGCAGAGATCCAGGCGATCATTAAATAAAACGGAATGATGATCAGCGAAATGGCGGTAAGGGATCTGTTTTGCCAGAACATGATCGCCAGAATGCCGATGAGTCCGATCAGCTCCGGTAATATCTGTTGCGAAAATCCATTGACAACAGACGAGACATCTTCCGACTGGTCAATTCTTTTAGCAATCGCTGCTGCGGGCCTGCGTGCAAAAAAAGTGAGCGGAAGATTTAATACGTGTTTAAAAGTTCCCAGAATAAACCGCTGTTCAACATTACAGGAGAACTTAACATTCCAGTTTTCTCCGATCCTCGTCAGCAATGTTGACAACAGATTGATGATAAATAACCAGACCACTGCCCAGAGCAGGGTGTCCAATGCCTGGTTGGGTGTTCTGGGAGCCACTTTATTCTGGTGATGTGGTTCTTTTGTTTTCCGGTGTTCTTTGGGCAGACCACTCTCCTTTCTCGCAGAGTCCCTGGCCTGACTCACAAAAACACCCGCTACATCGTTTACGGCTTCCCGGTAGATCAGGGGTTCAATTAAACTGGTTCCTGTTCCCAGTAAACTGAAAATGACCACCCATATAAATTGCTTTTTAAAAGGAACAACCAGCCTGAAGATTCCTGAAAAAAAATCTTTTTGTACTTTATCTAATAAGCCCATGTCCGGATTGAATATTGATCTATCCCGGAAATATACAATACAATGGGATGAATTCTCTGATTTTCATCTGTCAAAATGGACCTTCGGAATATGGAGACGTTAATCAGGAGTGCATGGCCCTTCTGACAGCAGCAATCGCGGCATCAATGACACAGACAAATGGACATAGTTATTTGAAGAAATATTCAGTATGAAAATAGCATGATGTCAAATCCATGACAAAACAGTGATCAACCCGCATCTTAGCTTTAATATAGGTTGATCGATGCGATATGCATATGAGCGATGTCTTTTTCAGACACGATCAGTTGTTCTGCAGTGTGAAAGTGTAATTCTATTGTCATTCTAAAATTAAGCAAATGAAAAAAATCAATCTTTTTTTATCAGGAATTTCTTTGTCTGTCATGATCATCTTTATGGCCTGTAATAAGGAAGCCGTAAAAACAAACACACCATCCAGCGCTCAAAACCAGTCTACCGCCGATATGATTGCGGAAAATGGAACCAATCCGGATGAAATGATCATGACCACTTCACCGGAGGGTAAAACGGTAATGACTGAAACCAATTCGGTGGATGATCATAAAAGCAGTGATGGCCATTATGTATATACTGAGACGAGTGAAGCCGGCACCAATCAGATTTACTATTACAGCCTGAGCAACGACGGAACCCTTGTTTTTCAGAAAGCAGTTTCTTCCGGTGGCGCCGGAGCCGGCGCCGGACTTGGATCCCAGGGCGCTGTAACCTTATCGGAAGATCACCAATGGCTTTTTGCAGTGAATGCCGGAAGCAATTCAGTTTCTTCGTTTAAAGTACATCAGGACGGAAGTCTGACACTGGCGCACACGGAGAATACCTACGGAAAAATGCCGGTCAGCGTCACAGTACATGATCATCTGTTGTATGTTTTAAATACCGGATCTGATAATATCCATGGTTTTCGCATAGGAACCGACGGCTCATTGACTCATATCGAGGGATCTACAAAGTCGCTAAGTGGAACAGCCGTGATTGCGCCGCAGATTGCCTTCACACCCAATGGAAACTGGCTCATCGTAACAGAAAAGGCGACAAATAATATTAGTTCTTTCAGAGTAAAAGCCGACGGTTCCGTGGCACCCGATGTTGTAACTGCATCAACGGGAGAAACACCATTTGGTTTTGATTTTGGCAGAGATAATATAATGGTTGTTTCTAATGCGGCCGGAGGAGCCGCCGCGGCTGGTTCCGCGACCTCCTATCGGATCAGTGCAAATGGAACACCCCACGCTGTGAATGGCGCCGTCGCAAACAGCCAGGCAGCCCCCTGTTGGGTCGCTACGACAAAATACGGCCGTTTTGCATTTGTAAGTAATACCGGCAGCAATACCATCTCTTCCTATTACATTGCACCGGGAGGATATTTATTCCTGGTCGATAAAGCCGCCGCTTCTACTGACAACAGTCCCGCAGACATCGTGGTGGCAAAGAATAATTACAATGTATTCGTGCTGACCAGTAAATCGGGTACGATTGGTGAATTTCATCGCAAGTTTCTTGGCGGACTTGAAAAAATTGGTTCAGTAACCGGATTACCCGCATCGACAACAGGATTGGCTATTGACTGATAGATCAGGTAATTGTTATAATATAAAGGGTTGCTTCACAATAAGCAGCCCTTTATATTTGAACTTTATGCGTATTGTGCGGTTGAATGCGATAAATATAAGGATGGAACATGGTAAAGAATATGATGGTGCCTGTCAATCTTATGACTCTTCATTAAATACTCTGATCTCTTTCACTTTGCCTTGTTCGTTGAATAAAACCAAATCACCCGCTATCCTGCCTGTTTCTCTTTGATATATCAGCAGCAGTCCATCGGTCCCGGTGAGTAAATATCTGAAGTCCAGTTTCATTCCGGGGATTTCTTCAAATGCTTTCCGAAAATGATTTTCTATTGCTTTTTTTCCGGTCAGCATACCAGCCGTCGTATTCCATCGCCGGTTCGCTGCTGCACTGTAGAAAACAACATCATCTGCATAATGGTCCATCAGAGACTTAAAATCTCCCGAGTTCCAGGCAGCGATCCACTCCATTGCTTTTTCTTTTAGCTGTTTGGTGTCAGTCATTAGAATAATTTATTATGCAGACTGGAATTTCCATGCCAACCCTCTGGCAAAATTTATTTGATTGTGATAATAACTCTCTGATAAGCCGTCATGGATGGCGAACCATCATCTGTTACTTCGAGTATTGCATGAATGGTTTGTCCGGAAATTGCGTCCTTCGGTATAAGAATTTTTATTTGTTCGGTATTTGCATTCGGAATACTGATTTTACCGGGATAGGTTCCAACCTGAAATTGCCACCAATTCACAGAAACTTTATTTCCATCCGGATCCGAAACTGTCCCGGTTAATTTTATCGTTTCTCCCGGCGACGCCAAAACATGCAGCGGTCCTTCAATTCGTACAACCGGTGCATGATTCGCGTCAGTGTACTTTGGCGTGACAGACCATTTCAGCCGGGCTGCAAAATCATTTTGCGCAGTGGGAAAAAAATCCGGGTACGCATTTTTATTTGATTCTTTGGATACTGATCCCAGAGCAGCGGCCAGGGCTTCCCGGGATGTGTCCGATGGAAGGGTCATGGCATCGGGATGATGTTCGCTAATCTGACGACCGCCCCACCCGCCATACGAACCTGCTTCATATGCACGCAGTCCATTCCCCAGCATATTCATATAGGTGAAATCATCGCCTTCGCCGATCCACGATCCTTTTTTCTGAACAGGCATCCATACGATATATCCCATACTTCTTAGTTGTTCTGTGGTATATCCCGAAATACCAAAAAAATCCATCTTATCGCCTTTTACCATTTGTTTTCCATCACCCCATACCCGGTAGTGAGAACCCAACGCTCCGCGATCTGAAACGTTTTGCCTTATCCATTCAGCCGTCAGAAAAACAGAGTCCGCCGGTTTCGCACCCAACTGTGCAGCAAAGCCATAATTAGGTCCGCCGGCAAATTGCCGATAGTCAATATCGGGCCAGTTTGGTTTGATGTACCTGGCATATGTATCATCCTGATCCCCGGACGGCAATAGGACAACTTTACGCACGACTTTCATTTTGATCGCTTCCCATTGGGTTGTATACTCGAATTGTTCCTGAATTGATTTGAGTGCACGGGCAATCGTACTTTGTCCTCCCCATGCGGTTAAATATAATTTTCCTGGTTTATCATCCAGTATCAGCGATTTGATGAGGTCCGAGCCGGGCGTGTTTTTAGAAAAATCTCCATCAAATTCGATATTTCCAATCCGTATTTTTGATTTCAGTGAATCAGGATGGGGATAGTGGGGGTTGTGCACTCTCAGGTTTGGATATACTTTCCGATAGGCTTCAACCACATCATCAATAAACCGTTCATTGGGATCCCACCGCCAGCTGGTACAGGGACAGGTATCCAGCCCGAAACGCGCATATTCCCTTCCGGGAACATACCACTTGGTTCCTTTTCCATCTCCTTTCCAATGATAACCACTGCTCGCATAGATAAGACCTTCCACATCCAGATCGGAACTGTACAATAAAAAACGGATCAGTGAATTATTGTCGTCGAGTTCCGGATCTGCCGTGATCACAATCCGTGGCCGTACTTCCTCACCCGGTACCTGTGCATTCACAGTATGCACAAAAAGACAAATAAACATTTGTACAATAATATGAATACAAAGAGATCCGGGTAAGCCGTATAGTTTTGTTTTCATCTGAAGACGTTTATGCAGAGTGATTAGGCTATTCAAATTATATATATTTTTTATAACCACTGACAAAAACAACCAGAAAACTCGGTCTGCCGTGAATGTTTTGCCCCGTGATATTTTATTTCTGCGGATTTTATGTTTCTCCTACAGGACAGATCCGCGAAATTGGTAAAGACGCACAAAAATTACAAATAGCATCAGGACTAAGGCTTAGTCATCACTGATTTTGAATTTGTGCAATCATCATTTCCATTCTACCTTGCTGTGAATCCGCTCCGGCTTAATGGGAGCTTTTTGCACGTTGATCTCCGCCCGCAGGGAATTGATAACTGGAAAAATATCAATTTCTTTCAAGTGATAGATTAATTATTAAGGTCGTCGTATATCTATGCATATTGGTCGTTCATAGATCTTAGATCTGAGAATGTAAGGGCGGGATTATTTTTGTAATTTCATATATGGCCTTACTCTTCAACAGCGGTCACCAACAACAAACGGTTTATCACAATCCGATATCCACCAGCGATCTGAATGGTGATGGGTTAACGGAAAGCCGGGAATCCATTTTGCTTGACGGTACGGGCACCACTTTGCAGAACTGGTGCTTTGAGGGCTTCCGGATGGCTCGTTTTACATTGGAACAAAGGCAGGAAACCTCCTATGAAATAAAAAACAATCTGGATGCGGTGAAAATCTATTTTAACCGGAGAGGCAGTCATTATTCTACCTATCGGCAGTTATCGAAAAGAATTAAACTCCGCGGCGGACAATGTAACATGTTATATTCCGATGAACTGGACACGAGCGTTACACATATTGATAATTATTCCGAAATTTTTTCGCTTCAGTTAACGAGGGAATGTTTTACTGAATTGCAGGATCAGGGAAGCATCGGTCTGGATCTGTTTGCCGGCAAGCTGGCTAATAAGCATTCGGCTCTGGTTTCCTCCGACTGGCATACGATGAATGCTGCCATGGACAGGTGTATCGATGATATTTTAAATTGTCCATTCCGGCAGGACATGAAAAAAATCTACCTGCGCGCAAAGGCCACCGAGTTGTTTGTATTATTTGCACATACCGCTGATGAAAGAAAGGCAACGGGATTTCAGGTGAAGAATCCGATCGAAATCGAAAAACTTTATTTCGCCAGAGATTATCTGATACAGAATTATGCCAATCCAAATTCGCTCGGGAAACTCTCTAAAATAAGCGGACTGAATGAATTCAAATTAAAACAGGGGTTTAAGTTATTATTTAATACATCGGCGATTGATTTTCTCATTAACTACAGGCTGGAAAAAGCGCAGGAAATTTTAATGAATTCCGGAAAATCAGTATCCGAAGTAGCCTATGAAACCGGTTATACTTCTCCATCCTACTTTGGAAAAGCATTTAAAAAGAAATTCGGCCGTAGCCCCGGAAATTTATAGATCCTTCCTATCCGGATATTACCATCTTCTATCCCGATTTTACCATTTGAACCGGTGAAACTAATGAAGCTTTATAAGCGGATATGAAAACGCTTATTATTCTTTTAAGCTGCTCTATAAGTTTTAGCATCGTCAGCGCGGGATCCGGACCGCCGGCATTCCAACATGCCGTACCGGTCGCCATGAATTCTGATCCGGAAAGGACCCTAACTAAAATATTAGCGGGGATTCCATTAACGGAGCGAAGAAAAGCGGATGACTACTCCGGGGGCGGGCATTGGCTGGTACTCTGGAATTTTGTAAATGTTTCACTGATAGCATGGATATTTTTCTTTCGGGGATTGTCGGCACATGTAAAAAAAATCGCTGCCGGGAACAGTCTCTTCTATATTTCACTGTATTTTGTCCTGAGTTACCTGCTGTGTTTGCCACTGAATATTTACCAGCATTTCTTTCGTGAAAAGCAATTTGGATTTCTCAATCAAAGATTCACTCAATGGTTTTCAGAGGATCTTCAGAAGTTTATGATTGAATTGATAATATTAACTCCATTTTTCGTCTGGGGTTATGTATCTATGACCAAACGAAAGAAAGATGTACGGATTTATGGAATGGCCATTCCTCTTGTATTGCTGAATATCCAGTTTGAATATAGAATATTAATATTATTGGGTTTTCTGCTGGTAATCCGAATGTTCAAAGAATTAGTTCTTACCTATGGCATGCAGCTTCTCGTCCTCTTGTTGGGATGTTATTTTTTTATCGCAACTCCTGTCGTCAATACGATAAAGCGCCGGTTCCAAATGGAGGCGGACATTTATAGTCTGAATACCGGCAGGAAACCGGATGCCTTTATTTTATCTGTTCTTAAATCTGCTGATCGCGAAAAGGTGGATCCGGGGCTTTGGGAAGAGTTATTCTTTTTTGATCATCTTTCTATAAAGGAAAGAATTCTTATTGCCAGGAAATGGGAAGAAGAAAATTTTATTTTTCTTCCCTTATTCGATATCAGACAATTTCGTTGTTAAAGAAGGAAGGCAAGTCTGAAAGTCTGGAAGACTGGAAGTCTGGAAGTCTGGAAGTCTGAAAAACTTAATTAAGAAGTTAGTCAGTTTCACTTTCAGTCTTCCAGTCTTCCAGTCTTGTTATTGGTCCGCGTCTGCCAATTCAAATGTAACCGGCACTGACAGTCTGGTTTTTACCTTTTTACCGTGTACCATGCCGGGAGTCCACGTAGGCATGCTACTAAAAACTTTCAAAGTCTGGTTCACCAGGTCGTCACCCAGATTTTTACCGTCCATTGCCTGCGGGTCTATAACCTTTCCATGCTCATCCACTACAAACGAGACGTGCATGGTACCGCTCGTACCATTATCAATGGCTGTTTGCGGATAATTAAGATTCTTGTTAATATAAGTAGACAGTGCACTTTGTCCGCCCGGGAACTCAGGTTCTTTATCGGCCCGGTTATAAATTCCATGTATATCTTTTACCATTTTTGTACTGTCACCCATGGGCATGGCAATGGACGTTTGTCCTTTCTTTTTCTTTTTTACCTTTACAGTGGTGGCTGTGTCCGTAGCTTTGGCAGCGGATGTTGTATCCGCAGCACTGTTATTAGCTGACTTATCGGAGCTGTCGGTGCCGTTACAGGCCATCATCCCAAAAACGAAGGCCAGAATAACGCTACCATGCATGATTCTGCTGGTTGTTTTTTGTTTCATATTAGCATTTAAGTTAAAAAATCTAAACTGTATAAGTCAAAAACCGGGCCCGCCCTATCTGGTCCTAAAACCTTCGTAATCACTTATTAGCCGGTCGTTATATGGAAGAAGTGTTGACAACAGTTCCCAACTGACAGCTGGTCTGCCCTGAATGATTTTATATTTTGTTGACCTTATAAGCAAAACTTCTGGACTGCACAGCCATGATCTAACTATGGCCGGACAATAATTTTGCTTTATAAAACTTATTATTATGTTAGTGAACACAAACACGATGAATCCGAATAAAGCGCTTTGGGAAAAAGGAGATTTTACACGTATAGCTTATACCATGAGAGAAAGCGGGGAGGCATTTGTATCGACCCTCGGTATCACAAAAGATCTTACTATCCTTGACCTGGGTTGTGGTGATGGAAATACGGCCATACCGGAAGCAAGGCTACAGGCAAAGGTACTGGGTGTGGATATCGCCGCGAATCTGGTAGAAGCGGGAAAACTAAGAGCATTAAAAGAAGGACTTTCCAATTGTAGTTTTCAGCTGGGTGATGCCAGCGATCTGAATGAACTGAAGAATGAAAGTTTTGATATAACGATTAGCATGTTCGGAGCTATGTTTGCACCAAAACCATTTGATGTTGCAAAAGAAATGGTGCGGGTAACCCGCAAAGGCGGACGAATTGTAATGGCTAACTGGATTCCCGGTGACCCTACCCTCGTTGCGCAAATTTTAAAAATAAGTGCAGCCTATACACCACCGCCACCGGAAGGATTCATTAGTCCGATGTTATGGGGTGTGGAAGATGAAGTTGTTAAGCGGTTTGTCAGCGCCGGTGTGCCTGCAGGTAATATTACTTTTGCCAAAGAAACATTCACTTTCATTGCTGATTATTCTCCGAAGGTATTTCTCAGTCATTTCAGAATGTATTATGGACCGACCATGAATGCCTTTGACGCTGCAGAAAAAAATGGTAAAACAGAAGCGTTACAAAGCGAATTGGAATCACTGTTTAACAATCAGAATAAGAGCAGGACAAAAAATGCAACTTATATCCCTGCCAGCTTTTTAAGGGTAACGATAACCTGTTGATGTCAGAGTTGACAAAAACAAGTGTGGAAGACTGGAAGACTGGAAGTCTGGAAGTCAAACTTATTAACTTTCAAACTGATACTTCCAGTCTTCCAGACTTCCAGTCTTCCAGACTTGCTCAGGCTTTCCTAAGAGTCAGCTTGGTGACTTCCGGCCAGATGCCCAGACGGCCGGAGAAGGCAAGGAAACCGAATCCGCGGTTCACATACAGGTAGCGGTTTTTTTCATTGGCAAGTCCGGCCCAGTCAAGATAGCGGCCCTGCACCGGGCTCCATCGCAACCTGTCTGTCTCAATACCAAACTGGGCGCCATGTGTATGTCCGGATAACGTAAGATGAATAGTGGTGGGATGAAACCGGATTTTCTCTTCCCAGTGTGTGGGATCGTGCGATAATAAAATTTTAAATGCATTTTTATCCACTCCTTCCAGTGCCTTATCGATGTCCCCCACCTGGATAAATCCGCGACCCCAGTTTTCGACTCCGATTAATGCCAGTTGATCCGAACCTTTGCGGATCACCGTATTTTCGTTTAGCATTAACCGGTAGCCAAGTGCCTGATGATGTTGTTTAATTTTTTCGAAATTGGCCTCTTTCTGTTCCGGATCATCCCATCTGGCATAATCTCCATAATCATGATTGCCCAGAATAGAAAATTGTCCGTAGGGTGCTTTGAGCTGACTGAACAGAGAAATATATGGCTCCACTTCCCACGCCATATTATTTACCAGATCACCGGTAAAGACAAATAAATCACTTTGCAGCGACTTCGCGATGTCGATGCCACGGGTAACTGCTGACATATTATCAAAACTGCCGGAATGAAAATCCGATAATTGCGTTATGGTAAATCCATCAAAAGATGCAGGAAGATCGTCAAAATACAAAGTGACTTCGTGCAGCCGGTAATCATATTTTCCCTTGAACATGGCATAAAAAAAACCAGTAAAAGGAACGGACGCCAGGAGGATGCCTGCTTCTGCAATAAACCTTCGACGCGAAGGAAAAAAAGGACCGGCAGGTACCCGCTTCGATTCACCCGATACCGGCTTCAGTTCACCCAATACCGGCTTCGATTCACCCAATACCGGCTTCGATTCACCCGATACCGGCTTCGGTTCACCCGATAACGGTTTCGGTTTGAATATTCTTCGGAATATACCCCAGAAAAACCGGACAATATCACCGAGGAGGAGTACGATGATAAAAAATAATTTAGTGAAAAGAAAAGTCAGAAACAAAGTCAGTGACCATTCCTGAAATCGTGTAAGATAACGGGGAGCAAAAGTAATAGCGCACAGAAATAAAATGGTGACGCCTGTAAATAACACCAGATAACTGCGTTTGGCGATTTTCTGACGGCGCACAGATTTCCATCCTTTAACCCAGGTCTTCACGCCCTGGTAGGCATAAATATCCAGCAGGAAACTGAAAAGGCATATCAGATATAATATCCTTAAAAAACCGCCATGACGCATGTCGTTCTTTTAACGTAATGTAATAAAGCTTCCTCAACGCAGATTACCCGAAAGAAAATTTTAACTTTCCAACCCCATGAAACCAGAAGCCCAAAGTACAGATCGCGAACGACTCCTGAATGTTTTATTTTTCCTGGCTCTGCTGATTTTTATAGTGATCGCGGTATACTTATACTTTTATCCGGATAATAGTTTTGACAGGAGTATTCAGAAACTGACTCATCCTTTGGCTGCTCCTTGGCTCCTGCCATTTTGGATACGCCTGACATTTTTCGGATCATTTGAATTTTTATTTCCGGCTTACTTAATTTTTATTTTGATTACGGTATGGCGGCGTAGGGTCCGGTTAGGACTCAGCATCGCCGGTGTAGCGCTCGGAGGTTTTTTGTCAATGCAACTTTTGAAATTACTTTTTCAGCGGCACAGGCCTCTCACACCGCTGGTGCCGAATGTGATTGATTATAGTTTTCCCAGCGGGCATAGCACTTCTTCGCTCATCTTTTGCGCCGTGCTGGCTTATTCGCTATGGCATACTTCCATTTCCCGGCCACTCCGCATCTCCGGAATTATTTTGCTGACCATGTTCACTTTGGGTATCGGGCTGAGCAGAATTGTACTGGCCGTTCACTACCCGACGGATGTGATGGCCGGTTTTTGTTTCGGGATGCTCTGGTCAATTATTTGGTATCGTTTCGTCCGTTAACCGCCAACTGCCCCCGCACGTGCGGGGCCAACCGCCAACTGCCGACGGCCAACTGCCAACTGCCAACTGCCAACTGCCAACAACATCTTAATATTCAAACAACCCCAGTTGACCGGTATTTTTATTTCGATTTTCCTTCAATGACTGTTCACCAAAATTTGATATGCCAACACCGAGCAGTCGTATTAATTTATTCCCAGGTTCTGTGCCATCCAGTAATTTCCGGGCAGTCGTGAAAATCGTTTCCGCATCGTCGACGGGTTCAGTCAAAGAAAGGTTCCTGGTGATCTGTTTAAAATCGCTGTATTTGATTTTTAGTGTTACGGTGCGCCCTTTCAATTCGTGGTGTTGTGCACGCCTGGCTACTGTAGCAGCCAATCCATCAATAGCCTTATACATTTCTTCCGGATCGGTCAGGTCATAGGGGAAGGTATCTTCCGCACTGATCGATTTTGTTTCGCGATGGGGCATCACAGGCCGGTCGTCAATTCCTCTCACGATATGGTAATAAAAGTTGCCCACTTTGCCGAATTGTTTTGTGAGTTCGTTTTTTGTGAGTCGCTTTAAATCAGCTCCGGTATGCAAACCCATATTTTTCATTTTTTCAGCCGTCACCTTACCTACGCCATGAAATTTTTCAACCGGCAATTTTTCCATAAATGCCTCTACGGCGGAAGGGCCAATAAAAGCAAGACCATCGGGCTTATTGATATCAGAGGCCATCTTCGCAACGAATTTATTGATGGACACACCGGCAGAGGCGGTTAGTTGCAATTCATTCCGGATGGCTTCCCTGATTTCTTTGGCGATATCTATGGCAGAACCCACTCCGGGTTTGTCGTATGTAACATCCAGATAGGCTTCATCCAGCGACAACGGTTCCACCAGATCAGTATAACGGTGGAAAATCGCTCGTATTTTTTCAGAAACATCTTTATATGCGGCGAAACGTGGTTTGATAAAGATGGCGACGGGGCAAAGACGCAGGGCCGTTTTAGAAGGCATCGCAGAGCGTACACCAAACTTCCTTGCTTCATAGCTCGCGGTGGCTACCACACCTCCGCGTCCTTCAGGCGAGCCACCAACGATAATGGGTTTGCCTTTTAATTCCGGGTTGTCACGTTGTTCAACCGATGCATAAAAAGCATCCATGTCTATGTGAATGATCTTGCGTAATGAGCTAATTTCCAAATTATAGTCAGATAAAAGTCCCCCGTATCATTGGTTTCTGCAGTTTGCAGAAATATGAATATCCGGTTTATAAATTTCCAGCATATTTACTGATTAACCGCATAAAAAAAACGGTTTATTCGTGCTGTATTTTCTTTTTTCATGTATTTACTATCTGTAAAAAAAGTTTAAATTCATAACAGAAAACTTCCTCCGCTTTTTAAACCTTATAATCTCCGTTATGAAAAAAATTTTACTTCCGGTTTTTTGTTGTTTGATATCATGCTCCCTCATGGCGCAACATCAGGTGGCCGGTAATCCCCGGCTCAAAAATCCTGCGGCAAACCTTTCACCGGTCGACAAAACACCTACCAAACTGAGTCCCGAATTGAAAAAACTGGCAGGCGCAAATAATGTGGCAAGAGCTCAAAGTCTGATTGCTCAGGCGAAGCCGCTGCCGGCCGCCGGCGGACTGGACAAATATATTCAATACCATAAAGGCGGTGTAGTAGTGGACGTTTCTGTAAAAGGAAGTGTCAGTGCTGCCAAATCAGATCTGCAAAAAAATGGCTTTCAGGTAACAGGCGTCTACGGACATGTCATATCCGGCATCATTCCCCTTTCATCGCTCAATACCCTGGAAAACCTCAGTTCCATTCAATATGCAAAGCCTGCTTTTAAACCGGTTCGTCCTTTCAAATGCAGCAATGGCAACGGTAATGGGAATAAATCAGGAAACAGGATTGTTCCGGTAATAAGTCAGGGTGATACAGCCCAGCGATCTGATATCGCCAGAAAAAAATATCATGTCAATGGAACCGGTGTAAAGGTCGGCGCGATATCCGACAGTTATAATAATCTCGGCACAGCCAACATAGGAATAAAACATGGAGAGTTACCGGGACCCGGAAATCCGTTTCATTTCAATAAACCGGTTGAGGTATTGGAAGACCTGGATAGCGGAGGAACAGACGAAGGCAGGGCGTTGCTGGAGATCGTTCATGATGTCGCTCCCGGATCAGCACTCGCATTTCATACCGCGGATCTGGGCGAAGCGGATTTTGCGCAGGGTATTCAGGATCTGGCCGACCGCGGCTGCCAGGTGATTGCCGATGACATTATGTATCTGGATGAACCGTTTTTCCAGGATGGCATCATTGCTCAATCTGTTGATCTGTCGAAGAAAAAGGGCGTCACCTATTTTTCCGCCGCGGGTAATGAAGGTGTTAATTCCTATGAACACCGTTATCAGGCTTCAGATGTTGAATTACTGGGAGCCGGCAATGGCACAGCACATAATTTCAGTGCTCCCGGTGATCCGCCGGTATACGCACAGCCGGTTTTCATTCCGCCGGGCGGTACTATTGTCAGTTCATTTCAATGGGACGAATCGTCGTTCTCCGCCAGCGGTGTGGGTTCAACCTCTGATCTGGATATTTATTTGTTAGATGTAAATGGAAATGTTGTCGGTGGCAGTGCTACGGATAATATCGCGAGTGGAGATCCGATCGAAGTGTTTGGATACGAAAACGATACCCAGGACTCCACGTTTTTTATTGTCATTTTAAAATTCGCCGGTCCGGATCCGCATCATCTGAAGTACATATTATTTGATGATGCATTATTTTATGCCACGACACCAGCCATACCGGGTGTGCTGTCAGGAACCTGTTTCGGACATGCGAAAGCAGCAGGTGCTATGGCGATGGGAGCCACCTATTATCAACAGACCCCGGCCTATGGAGTAGATCCCGCTATCATAGAACCCTACTCCTCTTATGGTGGAATCCCGAATTATTTTGACATCGAGGGCAATCGCATAGCGCCCCTTATCCGCAAAAAACCTGATCTCACCGCACCTGACGGGGTAAATACTTCCTTCTTCAATCCGTTTAATTATCCCGACGGTGCATTCGACGGAGATCCCTACCCGAACTTCTTCGGCACTTCAGCAGCCACACCCCATGCGGCCGGTGTGGCGGCCCTGATGATCGAAGCACAGAAATTAAATACTATTACCCCGGACCAGATACGGGGTGTTATGACATCCAGTACATCAGATATGGACGACCCGCTAACGCCGGGTTTTGATAAAGGATTTGATGTCGCATCCGGTTACGGATTGATCGAGGCGGATAAAGCAGTCGGAACAGTAAAATTTCCTGCTATCTATATTAAAAACCTTAAACTGGCAGCCGCATGTTCCGATGATCCGTCTTCTGTCAGAAACTGGACCGTCATCAATCCAAATCCATTTGCCGTGCAGGTACAATGGTTTCTCACAGGTACGAATCAGCAGGGAAACTTTTCCGCCCCGCCCGGTGACACGGTCTTTTCAATAAATACTGTATCGTGCAATAACTTTACGGCGGCTAATGTTGCAGTCATCAACTGGGAAGATAATTTCGGATTTACGAGGACAGATGCTGAATTCAGCAGCACCGCAAAATGCGGAAAGGACGCGGTGCCTTCCACATACGGAGAAGCCCTGCAGGCTTATCAGGGAAATATGAAAAGAGGAAATATGGCCGCTGTGTATCCGAACCCGGCGACGGATAAATTCAATGTATATTATTCGCTCAGCAGTGATGAACCGGCGTCTGTTGAACTCTATTCCCAAGACGGAAAACTGTTGTACATTAATCGTATAGCACAATCAGACGGACAGATTAGTATTCCGGCGTCCGGTTATAACACGGGTGTTTATATTGTTAAGCTGAAACAGGGAAACATGCTGAAGACTTTCCAGGTATTAAAACAATAATTTGAAAAGCCATGCATAATAGAATGCCTCTCAACAAAACCTGAGAGGCATTTTTCATTCATGTATTCACTGCCCGAACGCTCTTCGCCAGCCATAGCTCACTCTGAGCGAAGGCTCTTCACCGGATTTGCAATGGCAGCACGGATGGCCTGAAAACTTATTGTAAGCACCGCGATCAGTAAAGCGAGTAATGTTGTTACTGCAAATACCTCCCAGCCTATACTTGTCCGGTAAGCAAAACTCTGCAGCCATTTGTTCATTATAAACCAGGCAATCGGTGAAGCAATGATGACCGCAATACCAATCAGTTTTAAAAAATCTTTTGACACCAGTGCAACGATACCCGCAACACTTGCACCGAGTATTTTACGCACACCAATTTCTTTTACACGTTGTTCCGCGCTGAAAGTAGCCAGACCGAACAAACCCAAACAGGATATAAGAATAGCGATAAAGGTAAAATCCCCGACGATATCAGATAGTTTGTTTTCTGCATCATAATTCTTTTGAAAATCCTTGTTCAGAAAACTGTAATCAAAGGGTTCGGATGCATTGAGTGTATGCCATACATTTTGAACACCCTGCACAGACGCATTTATATTGCCGGGCTTGACATGAACGATCATATAATTATACTGAGGTGGCTGATTCAGCATAAAACCGTACGGGCCAATGGGCACATGCAGATCTTCAAAATGAAAATCTTTTACAACCCCGGTAATATTATAATTGTAAGTAACTCCATTGAAAGTTGAATGAATTTTTTGATTTACCGCCTTTGCTGCACTTTCAAAACCTAAAGTTTTTACGGCCGTTTCATTTATTATAATGGTTCCGGACGTATCTGCCGCATAATATGCATCGGAAAATATCCTTCCTGCAACCGGGTTTATGTCTAATGTTTGCAGGTAACGGGTGTCAATATAGTTCATCTTGATGTCCTTTGCCTCCTGCATGCTACCTCCGTCTTTATAGAAAATATTGTCTGAATAATTGGCGATTCCGGGATAGAATAGTGATGCGCCGACATTGATTACATCAGCACGCTTCTGTAATTCATCCTTTATTGAGGCATATAAAGATTTGGAAGTTCCGCTATGCAATGGAACGATAATCTGCTGATCTTTCGTAAAACCCAGATCTGCAGACCGCAGATATTTCATCTGATTCGAAATCACAACAGATGCAATAATTAAAACAATCGAAATGATAAATTGAAAAACGACCAGCCCCTTACGAAATGATATGGCAGAAAGCGAGTTGGAAAATCTGCCTTTTAAAACCCTGGCAGGATTAAATGATGATAAATAAAAGGCCGGATAACTTCCTGCGATGAGGCCGGTAATAACAGATACTACTATAAATGCAAGAATAAATAGTATGTTATTTGAAAAAGTGAATGAAAGATGTTTGCCGGAGACATTATTAAAAACAGGCAGGAAGAGTTCTGTAAACGCCACAGCAAACAAAAATGCAAGTAAACTCATTAGAATGGCTTCGCAGAGAAATTGACTAATGAGTAATTTCCTTTCCGCCCCCAATACTTTTCTTACACCCACTTCCAGAGAGCGTTTTGCCGATTGCGCCGTTGCAAGATTCATAAAATTAATACATGCTATAAGCAATGTAAACAATGCAATGGAAGCAAGAATATATAGGTACGTCGGGCTTCCAACCTGAGTTATATTATTTTTTACCTCTTCATTTAAATGAATTTTCAGAATCGGCACTAAAAACTGTTTTTTATTAAAGCCAACCGCCTGGAGCTTTTTTCCCGCATACCTTTCTATAAATGCAGGAAACTTTGCTTCAAGTCTTTTGGGATCGGCGCCGGGTTTTAGTTGCAGATAAGTATAATAGAGATTATTGGTGGCGAGATCCCCTTCCTGTTGTTTTATATAATCCGCTATTTTACCGCCCGCCATACTCATAAAAAACCTTGCATCTATATGCGAAGGTTTGTCGAATGGTTTAAAAACTCCGGTCACTAAAAAATCATGATCCCCATTGGTACTGCTGCTAATATGAATCACCTTATGCAACGCAGACTGATTGCCAAAAATCTTCCTGGCTATTTCATCATTCAATACAATGGTATTCGGATTACTTAAAGCAGCAGACGGTTCGCCTTCAATAAAATGATAAGTGAACATTCTGAAAAAAGTAGAATCGGCCAGGAAGCCCCTGGTTTCATAAAATGAATTCGATTCGCCGCTTTTTTCCCTGTATTGCAGGAGCGTTTTATCCTCCGAAAATAACGGAGCAAGTCTGGCGGTCTGCCCGATTTCAGGGAACACATTTTTCATTGTTTCACCCATTCCTGCCGGGGTATTGGGCAACTTCATAAAGTTGCCCAGACCTACAAATTCAGTACCTAACTGGTATATTTTATCTGCATCTTTTTGATACGCATCGTAACTCGTTTCATTCATTATATACAGGGTTATCAGCATGCAGCATGTTAAACCAACCGATAAACCGAGAATATTTATAAATGAGAATAATTTGCCTTTCTTTAAATTGCGCCATGCGATTTGAAGGTAATTTTTAAACATAGATGTCGATTTCTGATCATAACTTCTCTCAACGGTCATGCCAGCATGGAAACCCCCTGACAGTTAAGTGCTTAAATGAATCACAATTAAAAACTGTCCGGAAATGAACAGTAGGGTGTTCAGTTTATTTGAAATGGCACCTATAACATGCCCGCTATTGTAACCTGATCCGTATCCCCGGGTCGAACGTATGCAGTCCGCCTTTGCGCCAGATAATTTTATACTTATAATTTATGAAATGTCCACTACTGTCACTAAGGGCAATTCCCTGAAGGCCTGTGGAATCTTTAAGCGTTCCCCTCCAGCTCCTGGAAAAAAATTTTACGGGTTTCGGCCCATTCGCGAAGACCTCTTCCGCAGGGGCTTTAGCTGACTTGTCAACAATATTATCGATAACAAAATGTCTTACACCTGAAATTTTCCATCTGATCTTCTGTCCGGGGTAGGCAGCGAAAGGGTCTGCGGAATGATCGGAAGCATCTTTCAGCGTGAGATGCCCGGTTGTGTCATAACCGGTAACGTAGATAGTGACCTTTTTCGGCACGTGCTGACCGCCTTTCACTATCAGATCCGATGTACAAGACGAGCCAATGACCACAACGAAAAAAAAGAAAGAAAAAAACCTGCAGACAGAAAAGACGGTTTTCATGATGGATGTGGTTAAATGAAATATGGGTTCATTGTCGAAGAACCATACGGATAATAAATATAACGCTTCTTCTTCAAAAGAATAAACCGGCTGTTTCTGTCAGACCACCGTCAGTGACCGTTACAGACTTCGTAATACACATTCATTAATTCAATGCCAGATACCCCGGTAATTAACGCCTATAGCTTAAATTTGTAATGATGAAGGAAAATAAAATGGCAGAACGCGGCCATGAATACTACATGAAATTTTCTATTGACCTGGCGCGGACAGCCAAAGCAAGAGGCGATGCACCAGTGGGTTCAGTAGTGGTTCAGGATGGCGTCATCATTGCCGAAGGAATGGAAGGAGGAAAAACAAAAAAGGATATCACATTTCATGCAGAAATAGAGGCCATTCGCGAAGCCCATATTATCACGGGTAATTCCGATCTCTCGGATTGTATCCTGTATACCACACATGAACCCTGCATCATGTGTTCTTATGTAATCCGCCATGCCAGAATCCAGACTGTGGTGTTTGGAATTTCAGTGGTCGAAACAGGCGGAGTACATTCGCCTTATCCAATTCTCACAGACACGAAAATTAAAATATGGGGAAGGCCGCCACGTATAGTCAAAGGCATCATGGAGAGAGAAATAAAAAATTATATCGCACAATGAAAAACGGTCAGAGACCAGACTCCATATCCCCCGCCGTACTCCGGGTCAGATAACACGGGCATTTGTTTTGCCTGCATGTGAGAAACGAATTGAAATGAAAGTTAAGATCCTTGTCCTTACTGTGATGTTGCCCGGTTTGCTGGTTTGTGAAGGTTTTTCGACCACCAGCGACCTGTTTTTTGATAAAGCCAGTCATTTTCATTTGATAGAAATTCGCGCTGGCAAACTGGCTGAAATAAAAGGGAATCCGGAAGTTGTTAAATTAGGGAAAGAACTTGTTAAGTATCATACTATTGCAAAAAACGAATTGTATGTGTTGGCAGGAAAACAGGGTGTAAAAATCTCTGCATTACCCAGGTCCGCACAAGAAAAGATTTTGAGCGATCTGAAAGAACTTTCAGGAAAAGCTTTTGACTCTGCATATATGGTCAGCCAGTTTCGCCGTTATAAACAAGCCATCGTTTTCTTTGCAGAAGAATCTAAAAACGGGATCAATCCCGAAGCCAGAGCATATGCCGGAAAATATCTGCCAAAATTACAAATGCATTTGCAAATGTTCGAGGGGAACAGGGCCGCCATG
>Ga0206931_1110_pt1 | contig 26856 bp, 16 predicted proteins | sample Alteio_BWOrgHeat_17_FD_152946 | JGI IMG/M metagenome (GOLD analysis project Ga0206931, IMG submission 152946) | Enriched cells from forest soil in Barre Woods Harvard Forest LTER site, Petersham, Massachusetts, United States -... | ecosystem: Environmental > Terrestrial > Soil > Temperate forest >...
GCAAATTTCTCTCATCATGCTTATAGGCTTATTAGCGAAAAATGCGATATTGATAGTAGAGTTTGCCGTGGAAAGAAGGCGTAAAGGAATGAGCCTTGTAGAGAGTGCAACAGAAGGTGCTAAGGCCAGGCTGCGGCCGATATTGATGACGTCGTTCGCGTTTGTATTTGGCCTTATGCCGCTGATGTTTGCAACTGGTGCAGGTGCTTATGGCAATAGGTCAATAGGTACAGGCGCCATAGGCGGTATGCTTATAGGTACAGTGCTGGGCGTGTTCGTAATACCGGGCTTATTCATCATCTTCCAGGCGTTGCAGGAAAAGATACGCGCAAACAAGTACGATGAAAATGATGAACTGATAGTGACGAAATAGGCAAAATAACCCAAGCCTTTAGGCTTGGGAACAAAATGGGAAAATGTCAACAATTGGCTTTAGCCAAAGTGCAGCAATAAGAAAAGTGGGTTATTGACAGAAAATTGTTTGACTTTGGCTAAAGCCAGTAATTGAGTGTTCTTCAATTGCCCAAGGCTAAAGCCTTGGGTTAGTAAAACGGGTTGAAAATAAATAACCCAAGCCTTAAGGTTGGGGTAAGAATAAAGAGCTCAATTGTCTTTAGTCAAGGTGTTGTATAAACCAAAGGCTATGTCGTATATAAAAATTTGGGTACATGCTGTTTGGGGTACTAAGAACAGGGAACCGGTTCTTAAACCACCGGTACTTGAGCAAGTTCGGGCACATATAAAAGACAATGCTGGTAAAAAAGGAATAATGCTTGACAGGATTAATGGTCATGATGATCACATGCACGCATTAATGTTATTAAAGAATGATTATAGTATTGCGAAGCAAATGCAATTGCTCAAGGGTGAAAGTTCTTACTGGGCAAACCAAATTGAACTGGTAAAAGATGGGTTGGAATGGGCTGATAAATATTTTGCTGCATCGGTAAGTGATGATAAAATTGATTTTGTGAGAGCTTATATTGATAACCAACAGGTACATCATCAAAAGATGACTTTTATGGAAGAATACCGGCATTTTATTTTATCACTTGGATACAAGGAAGTTGACTTTGGCTAAAGCCAATCCTTTACGCCGTTCAAAACCCCAAGGCTGAAGCCTTGGGGTATATGAAACAGTTACAGCTCCCTAATCTAAAAGTGAATGAATTGTTGTAAATAAAAGAAAGATTAATATATAAAAGCTACCAGGCCATACAATGAATTTGAAGAACATATTTTTATCAATACTGGTTATTTCGCTTATTAACGCATGCAAGGTTACGCAACAATATACGCAACCTGCAAATGCAACAAATAATAATTTGTACAGGGGAGCATCAACTGCCGATTCAACCACCATTGCCAATATTTCGTGGAAAGAAATGTTTACTGACAACCTGTTACAATCATTGATACAGGAAGGCATTAATAATAATCTTGATCTGAAAATTGCGGTGGCGCGTTTAAAAACTGCTAATGCCAACGTAAAGCAAAGCAAGCTTGCATTATTGCCCAGTGCAGATGCCAATGCTGTTGCTGCCTTTCAACGTGTGCCGTCAACGCAGTTTGGCGTTCCGCAGGCTTATGAATTGTTTATAAGCAGTAGCTGGGAAGCGGATATTTGGGGGAAGCTAAGCAGCGCAAAACGTGCAGCGCTGGCATCACTGTTACAAAGTGATGCATACAAAAGAGCAGTGCAAACGCAGCTTGTAGCGGATATAGCTACCAACTATTACATGCTTATGGCCTTGGATGCGCAACTACAGGTAACATTGCAAACCGTGGAGAACCGCAAGCAGGAAGTAGAAACGATGAAGACATTGAAAGAAAGTGATGTGGTTACCGGTGCGGCCGTGGTGCAAAGCGCTGCAAACCGCTATTCAGTTGAGATAACCATCCCTGACCTTAAACAAAATATACGTGAAACAGAAAATGCCCTGAGCATTTTGTTAGGCAGAAGCCCCGACAGTATTTCAAGAAGCAGCCTTGAACAGCAGGTGGTAACATCAAACCTTGCAACAGGTGTGCCCGCGCAGCTTTTGGCTAACCGTCCCGATGTGCAGGAGGCGGAGTTTCAATTAAGAAATTCATTTGAACAAATCAACATAGCAAGAACCTATTTTTACCCCACACTTACGATAACAGGTCAGGCAGGCTTATCCGGCACGGCAATAGCACAAATATTTAACCCAACAACTTTTTTTGCAACCTTAACTGCAGGCTTACTGCAACCCATTTTTGATAAGGGTATTAACCGCCAACGCCTTACTACGGCGCAGGCCAACCAGGAAGAATATCTTGCGGATTTTAAAAAGACAATTCTTGCGGCAGGGCAGGAGGTATCAAACGCATTATACAGCTACCAGGCTGCAAAAGACAAAGAAGGCCTTCGCGGGCAACAAATAAACTACCTCCAAAAATCTGTTGAGTATACAAAGGAACTGCTAAAATATTCGTCAGCTACCAATTATACAGATGTACTTACCAGCGAACAGGCCCTTCTTGCTGCACAGCTTAGCAGTGTTAATGATAAGCTACAGCAATTAACGGCAGTAGTAAACTTATACCGCAGTTTAGGTGGCGGATGGAAGTAATGCCTTTGTACCTCTGCGATTGGTTTAAAAAGCTGGTTGGAAGTAAAGTAAACAGCCACTTTATTTTGTGGGACATTTTATTCTTCCTTCACAGGTACAACTGCCGAAAATTCTTTCCCAAAACACAACTATTTGTAATAGGTTTACAGCAGAGCTATTGCTTGCAAAAATCCCCGGTATGCCATTACAAACACGCGTAAATACATCATTCATAAAAACAGCTTTGCTGGTTGTAATTATATTTTTGCCCGCTTACTTTTTAAAGGCACAGCGTGCAAAACACGATAGCATCTCCTTCAAAAAAATAATTCTTACCAGTGATTTTGTTTCAGAAGGCGTCGCGGTGGGGGATGTTAACCACGATGGCAAGCTAGATATTATGGCTGGCGCCTTTTGGTTTGAAGCGCCCACCTGGACGAGGCATGAAATTGATGATGCCAAAACTTTCTTCCCCGATACGGCTTTCAGCAATTCATTTTTAAATTTTAGCATAGATGTAAACCAGGACGGCTGGATCGATCTTGTGCGTGTTGGTTTTCCCGGAAAAGAAGTGGTATGGTATCAAAACCCTGGCAACAAACCGGGCCACTGGAAAATGCATACGATATGCAGCAATATTGGTAATGAATCTCCCGCGTTTGTTGATGTAGATGGTGATGGCCGGCCTGATATTTTGTGCAACGACCCGATTGCCAAAGAAATTGTTTGGTTCAAATCTCCATCAAAAAAAGGTGATACTGCCTGGAAAAGATATGTGATAAGTAAAGGCGATATTGCTACAGGCATATATACACATGGCCTTGGCCTTGGTGACATAAATGGCAATGGCAGAAAGGATGTGATAATTACAAAAGGCTGGTGGGAAGCGCCCAAAGATGTAACACAACCTAACTGGCAATTTCATGCGGTTGACCTGGGTGAGGATTGCAGCCAGATGTACACATTTGATGTTGATGGAGATGGTGATGCCGATGTAATAAGCGCTTCCGCACATAACTATGGTATTTGGTGGCATGAGCAGGTGAAAGACAACTCGGGTAACATTAGTTTTGTTCATCACACTATCAGCAGCTTGTTTTCTGAAAGTCATGGCCTCGCACTGGCTGATATAAACGGCGATGGTAACCCTGATCTGGTCACCGGCAAGCGTTGGTATGCGCACAATGGTAAAGATCCCGGTGGCACGGATGCTGCTGTGTTGTATTGGTTTGAATATAAGCCTGGTAAACAACCGGCATGGGTTCCGCATTTTATTGATGATAATTCGGGAGTGGGGCTGCATGTAGTTGTAAAAGACATGAACAAGGATGGGTTGCCGGATATTGTAATTGCAAACAAAAAGGGTGTGTTTTTATTTGAGCAGGCACGCAAATAACCGCTTTGTTTGTATGATGGTGTATTTTATGCAGGCGGTTTTAATCGCAATCCCATAATGTATATTTTTATTGTATCATTCAACCACGTTATGCGCCCTGCATTTAGACTTTTATGTTTCACCTCTTACCTTGCTGCAACCCTTTGCGCAAATGCGCAAAATATAGTGTTGCATGCAGGTAATGATGCCAAATACGCCACAGCTAAAGATCTTGCATCAGTGCTTAAAAAACATCTTACCGATAGCGCCGTTGGCTGGGCTTTTGAAGTTTGGAAAAAGGGCAGTTTGGCTGCTTCTGACGAAGGTGGTTTTAAAATAACCGCGGCAGACTTATCAAATAATACGGGCTTGCCGTTTGACCGTGTTACCCGCATGCATATTGCATCAGTAAGTAAATCTATTACTGCCATTGCGGTTGCTAAACTTGTTGAACAGCGCAAACTGAACTGGGATGATAAGATATCAAAATACCTGCCTTCAACATGGGTGATCCATCCAATGTTCCTTGGTACAACGGTGAAAGATCTGCTTACGATGAAATCCGGGCTTGATGGTAACCTTGATGCTGTTTCTTCCTGCTACGACTCTTTAAAACAGCACATACAGGATGGCCCTGATACAAACAAAATTGGCAAATTCAATTATCAAAACATCAGCTATGGGGTGTTACGGATAATTATTGCACGTGCAGTCGACAGCACTGTATTTAACAATAATGCAAGCACAGTTGCACTGTCTGCTACCAACACCTACCAGCAATTTGTAAACCAATATCTTTTTTCACCATGCGGTATTGCGAATGCGTTTTGTATGGAAACCGGCACAAGGCCTGTGCTAGTATACCCTTTTCCATATAACGGGCAGCACGGATATATTACAGGCCGCACAGGCGTTAACGACGATGGAAATTTAAGCGATTATGTTGGTGGCCTTGGCTGGTATTTATCATTGCACGAGTTGAGCATTTTTTTAAACAATGTTTTTTATAAAGGCAGCATTCTTAATGAAAAAGTACGAACAGAACTTTTGCAAAACGGCTTTCCATTTAAATTGAATACAGTTTCATTTGGTGAATATTTTGGTACCGGTGGCGACTGGATGGCGCCGATCAATATTAAACCACGCGGCGGTATTCATGCTTATTATTATTTTTTTCCAGGGAATATTATGACCGTTGTATTTGTAAATTCTGGCGACAGGGGATTGAGAGATTTAATTATAAACTCATACACAGAAGCGCTTAAAAATTAATTAATCTTTGCGCATGCATTTACAACAATCTTATACGCAAGCTGAAAAGGGCGAAATATTTAAAAAACTTCATTACGCAGAAGGCCTTTTTGTTGCCCCAAACCCGTGGGATGCCGGGTCAGCAAAAATGCTTGCAAGCCTTGGTTTTAAAGCGCTTGCAACCACAAGCGCAGGCCTGGCATTTTCATTGGGCAAAGCCGATGGCGTTAGCGCTGTTAGCCGTGAAGAAACATTAGAAAACGCTCGGGTAATAGTTAATGCAACCGAACTACCTGTTTCTGCAGACCTCGAGAACGGCTTTGGCGGAGAGCCGGCTGCGTGTGCAGAGACCATTTTATTAGCTGCAGGTACGGGGCTCGTTGGTGGTTCTATTGAAGATACAACCGGCAATCCAGAAGATCCTATCTTACCTTTTGGCCTCGCGGTAGAACGCGTTAAAGCCGCGGTACAGGCTGCGCGCAGCCTGCCTTTTAACTTCACCCTTACTGCAAGGGCAGAAAACCTGATATACGGCAAACCTGATCTTAAAGACACTATTAACCGGCTGGTTGCGTTTGCGGAAGCCGGTGCCGATGTTTTATTTGCACCCGGTCTTACAACCATTGAAGAAGTTGAAGCGGTAGTGCGCGCTGTTGCACCAAAGCCGGTGAACGTAGTTATGGGTTTAAGTACAGCTAAGTTTACATTAAGTGATCTTGAGCGTGCTGGTGTAAAAAGAGTAAGTACAGGTTCATCATTGGCCAGGGTAGCTTATGGTTCGTTTCTACGTGCGGCCTCTGAAATTATGCGGGAAAAGAGTTTTGCTTTTGCGGTGGAAACAATGCCATACAGGGATATAAATGCAATGTTTAAATAATATGTAATGCGTATTTACAAACAACAGCGACAGTAAATGTTACCAACAATATTTTTTTGTACACTTTAAATATCTATCTTTCTTTTGCGAATAATTCAACTACATGAAAAAGGCCCTTTATAACTATCTTTTCATTACCGTGTTTTTCAGCGGCGCATGGTTTACAGCATCTGCACAAAAGAAGGTGCCGGATACTGTAAAAACAGGTATATACGTTACAAGCGTACATAATATTGATTTTAAAGACATGGAATACACCATAGATTTTTGGCTATGGATGAAGTATAAGAATAAGGATTTTGATTTTTTACAAAACCTTGAAATACCCCAGGCTAAAAGTGTTACAAAATCTTTCTCTACAATTGATTCCTCTAATGGGCGTATATATGTACTGATGAAAATACAATGTGTAATGAAGGATTCATGGAAGATCAATAACTTTCCTTTCGACAAGCAGTCGTTACGTTTATCTTTTGAAAACTCACAGTACGATTCAAAATCACTGGTTTTTGTGCCAGACCCGTTGGGAAAACATTTTGATCCAAAGTTTACATTAAAGGGATGGAATATTGACAGCTTTATTATTTCAACCGCTGTAAAACCTTATGAAACTGCTTTTGGTGATGACAGTTACGCAAAACCCCATACTGAATATAGTACGTATAAGGTAAAAATTGGTCTTGGCAGGGATGCTTCATCACTGTTCTGGAAAATGTTTATTGGCATGTATGTGGCATTTCTTATATCGTATGTTTGTTTTTACATTCACGCCGATAATATTGATTCCCGGTTTGGGTTGAGTGTGGGCTCATTATTTGCCGCAATTGGTAATAAATACATTATTGACTCTTCATTGCCCGAATCATCTTCATTTACCCTTGTTGATATGTTGCACGGCATTACATTATTTTTTATATTTCTTGTGGTTACATCATCAGCTTATTCACTAATGCTTGTAAAACGCGACAAGCTAAAGCAGGCAAACCGGTTTGATATGGTTGCCGCGCAGGTTTTGCTGGTGGTTTACGTAACCCTTAATGTGTGGTTTATTGTTAAGGCAAGGGGGTAGCGGGAAGACCTAATGCTGATCTTTCTTTTTGGATGAATCTTTTACACCCGAAGATGTTGACTGCCCGTTTGCTATAGTGTCTATACCCGGCGCATTGGCGGGTACCGTGCTATCAGACTGCTTAGTTGTCGTAGCATCTGCAGGATTTATAATGGTATCAACCTTTACTGTACCGTTATTACCGCCGCTGCATGCTGCAATTCCAAACGCAAAAAATACTGCGGCTGCTATTAAGTAATTTTTCATAGTTAATGTTTTTTATAGCAAAACAAAGGTGGCGCCAACAGAAAAACCGGGCAATTCTATTCGATAAGCAGGTGATAAATTGCGGCGGAGGAGCAAATTTTGGTTAATTTGGTATTGTTTTTGGCTGTATATGCCCACAAAGCCTGCACTTTTTGTTCAAACGGTAATCTTCAGAAAGTCTACAAAATGCAGGTTTACATTGCGTAACATTACAAACCTTCAACATGAAAAAAGCGTTTCTTCCGGTTGCATTATCATTGTTAACTTTTGCAGGTATACAGGCGTTTGCGCAGGGCGCCAGCGGCTATAAAGTGTCAAATACTTTTCACATAGCCAGCGGCGGCGGCTGGGATTATATCGCGGCAGACCCATCTTCAAACAGGCTGTATGTTTCACACGGTACACAGGTAAATATTCTTGATAAAACAACAGGCGATTCCCTTGGCGTTATACCCAATACAACAGGCGTGCACGGCATTGCTTTTGTACAATCACTTGGTAAAGGGTATACCAGCAATGGCAGGTTAAATAACGTAACCGTTTTTAACTTAAAAACAGGTGCGGTGCTTGGGCAGGTTGCAACAGGCCAAAACCCTGACGCCATTATGTATGATGATTACAGTAAAAAAATAATTACCTGTAATGGCCGCAGCAATGATTTGAGCATTATTGACCCCGCCACCGATGCAGTGGTAACAACAATACCTGTTGGCGGCAAACCTGAAACTGCCGTTAGCGACGGCGAAGGAAAAGTATATGTGAATATTGAGGATAAAAGTGAGATAGTTGCAGTGGATTTAAAAACAAAAGAAGTAAAAGCGCATTGGAGCATAGCGCCGGGCGAAGGGCCAACCGGGCTTGCTATCGACAGAAAAACGCACCGTTTATTTGCCGGCTGCGATAAAATGTTGATTGTAGTAAGTACGGAGAATGGTGCCGTTGTGGCCAATGTAGGTATAGGCGATGGCTGCGATGGTGTTGGATTTGATGCAGAACGTAAACTGGTTTTTGCATCATGCGGTGAAGGTGTTTTAAGCGTGGTGAAAGAAGAATCTGCCAGCAAATTCAGCCTGCTTGATAATGTGCCTACAAAACGCGGTGCAAGAACAATAGCAGTAGATGAAAGTAACCACATGGTATATTTGCCAACAGCAGATTTCCAGGCGCAGGCAGCAGGTGCAACAGGCCGCCCGCAAATGGTGCCCGGCAGTTTTCAAATAGTAGTAGTATCTAAATAGTACACTCTTCATAAACAAATACCCACCCGTTGTAAGCGGCATTTTATAAGTGTATTTCTTACAGGTAATAGGCAATTATACTAATAATTGCCTATTTTCATTTTTATTTTGCACTTGCCATGAAGAGATCATTTGTTTGCATAGGCGCTGCCATAATTGTTTTAACCGCTGTTAACTGGCATAAAGCAGGCGGCATTTCAATAACTACCGTTACCCGTCCCTCAACAGCCTCATACAACATTAATTATATTTCAAATAAAGCGCCGCTTCAACCGCTGGCATTTATAAAACTGCCCGTAGGCAGTATTGAGCCAAAAGGATGGATACGTACCTGCCTTTTGCGCCAGCGTGATGGTTTAACCGGCCATTTGGGTGAAATAAGCGCCTGGCTTGATAAAAAAAATAATGCATGGTTCAGCGACGATGGTAAGGGTGACCATGGCTGGGAAGAAGTACCTTATTGGCTAAAAGGCTATGGAGACCTGGCGTACCTGCTGCGTGACACCGCCATGATAACCGAAACAAAAAGCTGGCTTGAAAAGGTTTTTAAAAGCCAGAGGCCGGATGGTTTTTTTGGCCCGGTAAATATTGAGCCATCAAAAAAACATCCACAGGGCCTGCAGGATGTTTGGGCAAATATGCTTATGCTGTGGTGCATGCAATCGTACTACGAACACAGCAACGACAAGCGTGTTATAAACTTGATGGACAGATATTTTAAATGGGAAACCACCATACCCGACACCGTATTTTTGAAAACTTATTGGGAAAACAGCAGGGGAGGGGATAACCTTTACAGCATATACTGGTTGTATAATATTACCGGAGAAAAATGGTTATTAGACCTTGCAGAAAAAGTACATAAAAATACCGCCGACTGGACGCAGCAAAACAACCTGCCCAATTTTCACAATGTAAATGTGGCGCAATGTTTTCGCGAGCCTGCTACATATTACATGCAGACGAAAGATTCCTTTTTTTTAAAAGCTACTTATAATGATTTTAATATCATCCGTAATATGTACGGCCAGGTGCCGGGAGGCATGTTTGGCGCCGATGAAGATGCACGGGCAAATTATACTGACCCACGCCAGGCTGTTGAAACCTGCGGCATGGTTGAGCAAATGGCCAGCGACGAAATGCTTGCCCGTATAACAGGCGACCCGTTTTGGGCCGACCATTGCGAGGATGTTGCGTTTAATACATACCCCGCTGCGTTGATGCCGGACTTTAAATCGCTAAGATATTTTACTGCGCCAAACATGGCTGTAAGCGACACAATGAACCATGCACCTGGCATACAAAATGATGGCCCATTTTTTATGATGAACCCTTTTAGCAGCAGGTGCTGCCAGCACAACCATGCGCAGGGCTGGCCATATTATGCAGAGAACATGTGGATGGCAACGCCTGATAACGGCCTTGTTGCCATGCTGTATAATAGTTGCGATGTAACGGCAAAGGTGGCTAACGGGAAAATGGTGACATTGGAGGAAGATACACACTACCCCTTTGATGAAAACATAAGTATAACGGTAAAAAAAGCCGATAATGTAAATTTTCCGTTGTACCTGCGTATACCCGCATGGTGCAGCAATGCATCAATAAAAGTAAATGGCGTGCTGGTGCAGCAAACGCCTGCTGCGGCAACATACACCCGCATAGAAAATGTTTGGAAAGCCGGTGATAAAATTGAGATTGTTCTGCCAATGAAATTGCAACTGAAAACATGGACTGAAAATAAAAACAGCGTTAGTGTTAATTACGGGCCACTTACCTTCTCGCTAAAAATAAAAGAAACATACAAAAAAGAAGATAGCCGTGCTGCCGCCATTTCAGATTCAAGGTGGCAGGCCAACGCAGATGCAACCAAATGGCCTTCGTACCAAATACTCCCTGCAAGTGCATGGAATTATGGTATCGATGAAAAGGACCTGCAAAGCAACAATTTAATGTCAGCATTTACTGTTGTGCACAAGGCCTGGCCAAAAAATGACTACCCGTTTACGGTAGATGATGTGCCTGTTTCGATTGAAACGATGGGCAGGCAAATACCAAACTGGCAATTAGATAAATATGGGCTGGTGGCAGTGCTGCCGCAAAGCCCTGTAACTGTAAACACGTCCGATGAAAAAATTGAACTGGTACCTATGGGTGCAGCAAGGTTAAGGATAAGCGCATTCCCGGTAGTAAAGGCCACCAACCCCTAAAGGGGAACAACAAACTGTTAGTGGTAGCCATGCATAAAACAAATATTAAAAGAAGAAGGATAAGAAATATGAAAAAAATATTTGCACTAATAATCGTTGCCTGTGTTTTTGTACAAAGCAGTTATGCGCAAAAAGAGCGTGCCGTATGGAGTAAGGAAAAAGCAAATAAGTGGTACAGCCAATATGGATGGTTGAGAGGATGCGATTTTATTCCGCATACGGCTATAAACCAATTGGAAATGTGGCAGGCTGAAACATTTGATACCACTGCGATTGATACTGACCTGGGTTATGCGCAATCAATAGGGCTTAATTGTATGCGCGTGTTTTTACACCATGCTGCATGGGAGCAGGATAAAAACGGTTTTAAAAGCAGGATGAACGAGTATTTAACCATTGCAAACAGGCATGGCATTTTAACCATGTTTGTATTTTTTGATGATTGCTGGAATGAAAATTATCATCACGGTGCGCAGCCTGCACCAAGGCCCGGTATACATAATTCAGGCTGGATAAGGGACCCCGGTAAGTTGTTGTACGATTCACCTGCTGTTTTAAAAGAACTGGAAGCTTATGTGAAAGATATATTGAAAACATTTAAGCATGACAAGCGCATTTTTATGTGGGATGTTTATAACGAGCCGGGTAACAGTAATTATGGCGATAAAAGTCTGCCATTACTGCAAAAAATATTCGCATGGGGAAGAGAGGTCAACCCTGACCAACCATTATCTGCAGGTATATGGACGAAAGACTTAACAACGCTTAACACCTACCAGTTAGCAAACAGCGATGTAATAAGCTACCACGATTATAATAACGATACCATACACGCCAACACCATTGATACGCTTAAAAAATATGGCAAGCCATTAATATGCACAGAATATATGGCACGCCTGCGCGGCAGCCGCTTTGATAACATTATGCCTATACTAAAAGCGAACAATATCGTTGCCATTAACTGGGGGCTTGTGGCGGGTAAGACCAATACCATGTATGCGTGGGATACACCCATACCCAGCGGCGAAGAGCCTAAGATTTGGTTTCACGATATATTCAGGCCTGATGGCACGGTGTTTAGCCAAAAGGAAGTGGATCTAATAAAAAGCTTAACATCCAAATAAGTGGAGTCGAAGGGCTTGAGCAGATGTTACAGGAACCAGCGGGCCTCTTTACAACTCTTCTCTCCAGCACGTGCGGAATGGAGAATAGTAGGGGTGAGGGTTACTCACTCCTCAAACTCTTCACCGGGTTGGCCAGCGCCGCCTTTATAGCCTGGTAACTAACGGTGGCGCAAGCGATGATAACAGATACCAGCCCCGCTACTGCAAATACCTGCCAGCTGATGGTGATGCGATAAACATAATGTTGCAGCCAGGCATTCATGGCCCACCAGGCTAATGGCGTGGCTATTACGATTGATATACCCACCAGTTTTAGAAAATCTTTGGACAACATTGCGGCAATACCCGTAATACTGGCTCCAAGCACTTTGCGTATACCGATTTCTTTAGTGCGTTGCTCCGTTGCAAAAGCTGCAAGACCAAATAAACCCAGGCATGCTATTATAATGCTTAACATTACCAGCACAATAAATATCTGCTGAAAGTTGGCTTCTGACTTGTATAGCTGTGCAAACGTATCGTCAACAAACGAATATTGTAACGGCCGGCCGTTGGAAACGGCTTTCCATTTATTTTCTACCTGCGCCAGCGTAGCCTGCATGTTTTGCGCAGCGAGCTTAACTGTGAGGTAATTGTGACGCCCGCCGGGGTTGATGAATGCAAATGGCTTTATCTCGTTTTTAAACGATGCAAAGTGAAAATCCTTTACTACCCCAACAATTTTTAAATAATATGTGGTGTCTTTGTCGGTGCCCCAGTTGAGCAATTGGCCCACGGCAGGGCCTGTAATGGCTAAATCTTTCACAGCCCTTTCATTCAACACAATACCACCCGCTACCTGTTCAATCATTTTGGTTGATACCTGTGTAATAGTATCGGCGGGGAAATTTTCAGAGAACGTGCGGCCCTCCTTTATTTGCAGGCCCATTACATCTGCAAAGTCGTAGCCCACATTAAGGTAATTCATTAACTGGCTGTTCTTTTTGCCTTTGGCGCTTAAGTCAAAAGTCCAGTTCATGCCTCCAAGCACGCCATCAGCTGTAGCCGATTTGCCTACCCCGGGTATTTGTTTTATAGAATTTTCAAAAGCATGGGCTGCAGCATCATCCAGCCGGTTGTAGTTGTTTATCAGCAGCACCTGGTCTTTGTTCAACCCAAGCTGCGTGTTTTTAAAATAGTTTATTTGCTGGTAAATGATGAAAGAGCCTGCAATAAGCGCAACTGATATACTAAACTGCACTACTACAAGCGATTTGCGAAGCGTAAATATACCGCGCTCGCCACTTTTGGCCCCTTTTAATACAAGTATGGGCTTGAAAGACGATAGGTACACCGCGGGAAACAAGCCTGCCAGCAAGCCAATGCCCAGCGCAGAAGCAATAAAGCAAGCAGTAATGTATAAGCCACCGGCATTAAACAGCGATAATTGTTTTTGTGTAACCATGTTTACGGCGGGCAGCAGTAAGTCTGCAATGGCAAGCGCAACAACGCTTGCCAGCAAACAAATAATCACAGACTCAACCAAAAATTGTTTAATAAGCGATGTATTGTGAGCGCCCGATACTTTGCGGATACCCACCTCTTTAGCACGCAGCGACGACCTTGCCGTTACAAGGTTTATATAATTAATAGCGGCGATAACAATAATAAGCAGCGCCACCGCTGAAAAAACATATACATACAGCTTATCGCTGTTTGGCTCAATCTCCCATTTAAGGTTTGATGAAAGGTGGATGCTGGTAAGCGCCTGCGTGTAAAATATGTTGTTGCCTTCTTTATCGTTCTTTTTATACAGTGCCTGTATCCTGGCATCAAGGCCTTTTATATCAGCTCCGGGCCTCATTTTTATGTAAGTGTAAAAATTATACCAGCCCCAGTTACCGTCAATATTGCCGTTAAACTTTCGTACAGATGAAATAAAATCAAAATGTATGTGGCTTTGCGCAGGCATATCTTTTATAACGCCGGTTACCATCATGTCTCCACCGTTATCTGTTTTAATTACCTTGCCCATGGGGTTTTCATTGCCAAAATATTTTTTTGCAGCGCTCTCTGATATCACCATTGAGTTCAACTGCTTAAACACGCTTTTAGCATCGCCCTTTACAAATGTAACTGTGAATACATCAAAAAAGCTACTGTCAACACGGGCCACTTTGTTTTCGTAAATATGTTTATCGCCATACGTGTACAAAAATGTGCTGCCCCAGTTGGGAAACACCCTGGTAACCGCCTCAACACCCGGTATCTCTCTTTGTATGGCTGGTGCAACTGCTGGTGGGGTTGTGGCATCGGGCAGGCGGCTGCCATCATCATTAACAAAATCTTTCACAACCCGGTACACACGGTCAGCATCTTTGTTATACCTGTCGTAGCTAAGTTCATCATGCACAAATAAAAAGATCAGCAGGCTGCATGCCATGCCCGTAGCAAGCCCAAAAATATTAATGAAAGAAAGAAATTTATTCTTCCACAAATTTCGCCATGCAATTTTAAAATAGTTTTTAAACATGAAGAAAACCCTCCTAAATCCTCCCTAAAGGGAGGACTTTGTTGCCTGTTCCCTTTAAAAGACGGTTTAATTTTATTGGTTACAAAAAATATGTATGTTTTAATAATCTTTTCATATAAAAAGGTCTTCATTCTACGGGCCTTCTCCCTTTAGGGAGAAGGGTAGGGATGAGGGTTTCCTACTCACTCCTTAAACTTTTCACCGGGTTACCCATTGCTGCTTTTATACATTGAAAACTTATGGTAAACAACGCAATAATTATAGCAGCAATACCAGCAGTTAAAAAAACTGTCCAGGTAATGGTGATGCGGTAAGCAAAGTCCTCCAGCCATTTATTCATAGCCCACCATGCGAGCGGAAAGGCAATGATAAGTGCCAAACAAACCAATTGCAAAAAATCACTTGATAATAACCTGGTAATATTAACGACAGAAGCGCCCAAAACCTTGCGTATGCCAATTTCTTTTGTGCGTTGCCTGGCAGTGTAAATGCTTAAGCCAAATAAACCCATGCAGGCAATAGCAATAGCAAGGCCTGCAAAAATGCTTAGCACATGCAGCAAGCGCATATCTTTTTCATAAAAAGCATTCATCCTTTCACTCATAAAACTATAATCAAATGGGTATTGCGGTGCAAATTTTTTCCATGTTGCCCTTATAAAATCAAGCGAGGCTTGTGTTTGCCCCGGCCTTAATTTTACTGAAAGGTATAAAGGGTTGTCTTTTAAAATAATTGCAAGCGGCTGCACCGTTTGCCTCAGGCTGGTTGAATTAAAATCCTTTATCACCCCAATTACTTTTGCCTTGCGTTCGCCAACTACCTCAAACTTTTTACCAATGGCATTTGTCCAGTTAAGGTAACGGCACATTGCTTCATTTATAACAACCGCGTCTGTTGTATCTGTAGGCATATTCGGTGAGAAATACCGGCCCTGCAAAACCTTTATGTTATAGGTTGCAACAAAATTTGCATCAGTTTCCAGCACGCTTCCTGAGAGATGGTCTTCCGGCCTGCTGCCTTCGGGTACAATATCATAACCGTTAAATGTATGGCTTGGCACCCTGTTTGAAACACTTGCAGAAACTATATTGGGGTTGGTGAATAAGGCTTGTATAAAAGAATGGCTTTTATTATCCACATCAACACCTGTATTGGAAAGTTGTATTATGGCCACCTGCTCCTTATCAAAACCAAGGTCTTTGCCTGTTATATAGTTCATCTGTTTGTTTACTACCAGCGTTGATACGATGAGTAATACAGATAATGCAAACTGCGTGGTAACAAGCGTTTTGCGCAGCCAACTGTTTTTGCCGGCTTTTATTACATTCCTGAAAACGTCTGTTGATTTAAACCTTGACAAAAACATTGCAGGATATAAACCAGCTATGATACTGATGAATAACAGCAACCCAACTAAAATAAATATGTACAGGGAATTGCCTAAAAGTTTTGCCGATAAACTGGTGCCCGCAAGGGTATTGAAAAAAGGGATAGCCATTGAAATCATCAAAATAGCCGCTATCATAGAAACGGTGCATAGCGCAAGCGATTCAAAGAAGAACTTCATAATAAGCTGGCCCCGTCTTGCACCTAACACTTTTTCAATACCGGTTTCTTTAGCACGGTTAAGGGCACCTGCTGTGGTAAGGTTTATAAAATTAAAACAGGCTATAAGCAGTATAAAACCTGCTATAATAAGCAGCGTATATACAAGCTTGCTGCTGTTGCCCCGAAATTCCCCTGCATATAAAACGTCGCCAGATTGCAGGTGAATATTATCAAGCGGCTGAAGGTAAGCTGTGTATTCATCCTTTTTTTCCGGAAGGTTATTAAGAAATACGCTGGATATTTTATTGGCGGCAGCTTCTGCATTAGTACCCGGTTTAAGCTGTACAAAAGTAAAGTCAACCTGCGTTATCCAATTGTTCATCCATGAAAAATACCCTGTATTGGCGGGCGTTGTTGTTGTGGCCCACGATATAAGCATATCAAACTGTATGGATGAGCTGGCTGGCACATCTTTTACAACACCGGTAATTTTAACGGGTATATCATTCAGCGTTTTTACCACCTTACCAAGCGGGCTTGTATTGCCAAAATATTTTTTTGCGGTTGATTGTGTTATTACCGCGGTTGAAGGTTCAGCTAATGCTGTATTTTGATTGCCCTGCACAATGTGAAAGCTGAACATTTTTAAGAACGCTTCATCTGCGTATGCTACGTCCGGCAGCTTTAAGCTGATTGTGTCGTAGGTAACCAGCATATCATTAAACCACGGCCTGTAACGGGCCGCAAGGGTAACTTCAGGCACATCCTTTTCAAGGGCCGGCGCCAGTTGACCGGGCGTAATACCATTAAGCTGGGCATCTTTACCTTTTTCGTGGTTAATTTTATTTACCCTGTAAATAAGCGCGTGGTTTGTGTTGAATTTGTCAAACGATAATTCGTTAAACACGTACAACCCGATAATGATACAGCTTGCAAGGCCAATTGTAAAGCCCAGGATGTTGATGGCAGAAAATGTTTTGTGCCTCCATAAATTGCGGACAGCGAGTTTGAAGTGGTAGTAGAGCATAGTAAACCTCCTTGCTCCTGTTTCCTGAAGGGGGAAGCAGGATGTTTAAAATTTGTGCGTGATGTAATACCCCTAAAGGGGTTGTTTATGTTAAGAATTAATAACTGCGTTTTGTTGTGCCTCTAAAAGCTTGCTTATATAAGCGACTATCACGCTTTTAAAAGCAAAATCAAAAGTTTGCCCGCGTCAATTTAATACAACAGTTTCAGAACATTCACGATTCACGTCTCACGATTCACCTAACTATTCGCTTCTCAAACTCTTCACAGGGTTTGCTACAGCAGCTTTTATTGCCTGGTAGCTTACCGTTAGCAGGGCAATAGCAATAGCCGTAACACCCGCCAGCGCAAATACCCACCAATAAACAGGTGTGTGATATTCATAATCTTTTAACCAAACATGCATTGCGTACCATGCAACCGGTGATGCAGCAATAATGGCTATTATAACAAGTATTAAAAACTCTTTTGACAGCAGGCCTGTTATATTGCCTATCGATGCGCCCAATACTTTTCTTACACCAATTTCTTTTACCCTGTTTTCGGCCATATAGGTTGCCAGCCCAAATAAGCCAAGACATGCAATTAATATAGTTAAGCCACCAAACAATGCCGCAAGAGTACCTGTTAACTTTTCATCATCAAATTTCTGCGCGTACTCCAGGTCAGTAAAATGGTATTCAAACGGATACTCAGGGTTATAATGCTTAAATACTTTTTCCATCGCGGCTATATTTTGCGTGGTGCTGTTATTTCCGTTAAGCTTTATATGTATAACATTAAACCAGCCTTTAGGGCCGCGTATAACAATAGGCCTGATGGGATCGTAAGGCGACTCAATAATAAAATCCTTTACAACACCTACTACCGTAAAGTCGTATCCATTTTTTATTACCTGGCCTACAGGGTTTTTAAAGCCCATGGCTTTTACGCAAGCTTCATTCAGCACTGCAGAAGTACTGTCTCCCGGGTATTTTTTCAAATCAATATCCCGGCCCTGTACAACTGTCATACCGGCGGTTTTTACAAGGTTGCCATCGCTGGTAAAATCATTAATGATCGTTTTGTCGTTTACCGGTTTACCCTTCCATTGGTAACCCCAGGTATTACTCCATGATTGTGTTATAGGCGAGCTTGTTTTACTAATAGATGTTGCAATACCCTGCCCCAGCAGGTCATTTGTAATGGGTGCGTAATTCTTCTCAATATCACCTTGTAAAAAAACATATACAAGGTTATTGCGGTTATAACCATTCTCCCGGTCTTGTGCATATTTTATCTGCTGCTCAATAATAACAGTACAAATAACCAATATTATAGCAACCCAAAATTGACCAACAACCAATATTTTGCGCGGGGTAACCAGGGCATGCGATTTTTTAAACGCACCTTTTAAAACCGCCACAGGCTTAAATGACGAAAGAAAGAAGGCCGGGTAGCTGCCTGCAAGTATGCCGGTACCAACTATAAAAGCAACAAAAAACAACCAGGAGAAAACGTTGCCGTATTCAATAGCTAATTGTTTTTGGGTGAGCGTATTAAAAGCTGGCAAGCTGGTTTCAACTATGCCTATTGCCAGTATGCCCGCTATTAAAGATATCATAATTGATTCCGCTAAAAATTGGCCTATAAGCGATTGTTTTAGCGCACCTGCCACTTTGCGTATGCCAACTTCCTTTGCACGTTTTTCACTCCGGGCAGTGGACAGGTTCATGAAATTTATGCAGGCAATAACAAGTATAAGCAGGGCTATGATGGTAAATACCCTAACCGTTGTTATGCGGCCACCAGCTTCAACGCCATTTTTAAACTCCCCATACAAATGCATTTTGCCAAGCGGGTATAAAAAAACATGCGTTGTTCCATTTTGCTCATGTTTAATGGTATAGTTATCAATTTTTTTGTTGAACGATGCTACATCCACATTTTGCTTAAGCAAGATATAGTTAATGGTGGAATTGTTGCCCCACGAGCTGTCGTCGTTGTTTGTTTTGTGCATGTATGCCCAGGGCAGTACAAATTCATAACCGTCAAACCGGCTGTTTTTAGGAAACTCCTTAATAACAGCGCTAACAGTGTAATTATCTTTATTGTCAATTTTAATCACCCTGCCTACTGCATTTGTATTGCCAAAAAGCTTTATTGCCAGCTTATCGGTAAGCACAATTGAGCTGGGATCGTTTAGTGCGGTGTTTGGGTTGCCATTAATAAAAGGAAAGTCGAACATGGTAAGAAAATCAGGGTCAACACAAGTGCCGTGTATGGTAAGCCTTTTTTCGCCAATGCTAAACAAAAGATTATCACCCCAGTTTACACGCGTCTCCTTTTCTATTTCAGGGTAATCTTTTTTTATATTTGGGCCAAGCACTTTTGGTGTACTAAGCCAGCACTTAATTTCATTGTCCCATTTATCTCTGTTCCAGGCAGCCATAAGCCTATCCTGCTTTGGGTAAAAATTATCATACCTCAACTCGCTTTGCACCCATAATAAAATTATTATTGCACTTGCCATACCAATAGCAAGCCCGCTAATGTTGAGTGCCGAGAAACCTTTGTTCTTTAATAGGTTTCTCCATCCGATCTTGATAAAATTTTTCAGCATAAATACTCCATGCTCTTGCCTCCTGAAAGGATTTATTAGAGCGTTTTTATTAATAATTCGTTTCGCTTCTCACTTCTAACGTTTCACCTGTCTACTCCGTCCGTAAACTCTCCACCGGGTTTGCAATTGCTGCCTTTATGGCCTGGTAGCTAACCGTTATTAATGCGATAAGCAGCGCCGCAACGCCTGCCAATATAAATACCCACCAGCTTATGTCAACATGGTACGCATAATCTTTTAGCCACGCATGCATGGTAAGCCATGCAGCAGGCCATGCAATAAGGTTGGCAATTAATACCATTGCAACAAATTGTTTTGACAGTAACGATACAATACTTTGTACCGAAGCGCCCAATACCTTCCTTATGCCTACTTCTTTTACCCTTCTCTCAGCCGAATAAGATGCCAGGCCAAACAGCCCAAGACACGAAATAATAACTGCAAGTGCTGCCAGTATGCCCACTATCCTGCTTACCTGTATGTCGGCACGGTATACATCGTTAAAGTGGTCGTCTAAAAACTGGTAGGTAAAAGGATGGTCAGCATATATTTTTCTCCAGGTTGATTCAATATGCGCGAGCGCTGCTTTGGTTTGTGCACCGTTTATTTTTACTGATACCGTACTAAAATACCCATCGTAGCCCTGGTTAAAAATAAACATGGTTTCAATTTTATTATGCAGGCTGTTAAAATTGAAGTCTTTTGCAATGCCTATAATAGTCCCTAAGGAGTCATAGCCAAATTCTTTACCGATCAGCCAGTCCATGTTTTTTTTAGGATAGTCTTTAAGCAGTTCTTTTGCAAGTGCTTCGTTAACTATGTACTGGCGGTTGGCTAAAGATTTTTCTTTAGAAAAATTACTGCCCATTGCCAGTTTTATTTTATACAGATCTAAATATCCCGGGTCAACAACAAGTTGTGTTACTGCCAGGTCGCGCTTAGGGCCGTCACCTTTAAAATGTACGCCTGATTGGTCTAGGTGGCTGCCAAGCTGGTCCTGTGCCGCAGTAACACCAGTTATAAGGTTGTCGGTTAATAACTCTTTTCGTAACAGGTCATATTTTTTGTAAGTAATGCCATCTAGGGGTATGGTAACCACCTGGTCGCGGTTAAAGCCGGGGTCTTTGTCCTGCATAAAATTCAGCTGCCTTACCACAAAAATGGTAGCTATCATTAAAAATATAGCGCTGGCAAACTGGCTTACTACCAAAACATTGCGCAGCATGCCTTTGTTTTTACCGGTTTGAATGGCGCCTTTCAATACTTTTACAGGTTGAAATGATGAGAGGTAAGCGGCAGGGTATAAACCTGATATAATGCCCACCAGCGCGGTGCCAGCAACAATATACCAAAGTGTGCTATTTGCAAAAGACAGAGGGAGGCTCAGTTGCCGCTGGCTTAAATTATTTATATAGGGCAATGCCAATTCAACAAGTGCTACGGCGAAGAGAAGCGCGATAAATGATAATAAAACAGTTTCGCCGATAAACTGAAGTGATAGCTGGATACGAAGCGCGCCAATGGACTTTCTTATGCCCACTTCCCTTGCCCTTTCAGCGGATCGCGCTGTTGAAAGGTTCATAAAGTTTACACAAGCAATAATAAGTACTATAAGGGCAATAATAGAAAATATATTGGTGTAGTTCTTATCAAATTTCTGGTAGTTCACATAATCCAACCCGATGTCGGTAGCACCTGAATGTATCTCCTTTAAAGGAAGCAAAAACAATTCATAATACTTCCAGCCATCCTCACGCAAATGCCTTTTTAAATAACCTGGAAATTTTTTTGTCATAGCCGCCACGTTGGTATTTGGGGCTAACTCAAAATAAGTATCCATCCAGTTGCCACCCCACCAGTTCATCATTTCAGGCCTGGCAAAACTGCTAAAACTCATTAAGCCATCAAACTGCATTTGAGAATTTTGCGGCACATTCTCCATAATTCCTGTAACCATGTATGTTGCCGTATCATCGGCATAATGGGTAATGGTTTTGCCAATAGGGTCTTCTTTTCCAAACAGTTTTTCAGCACTTGCCTGGGTTAACACAATGCTGTTGGGCTTTTGCAGTACCTGCTGCCTGTCGCCACGTACCATTTTAAAGTCGAACATCTGCAGAAAAGTAGAATCCACATAAAACATAGCAGGAAAAAAAACTGTTTTGTCGCTTTTTTTCAACGGGTAATTATACATCCAATGTATACGGCTGAAATTTTTTATTTCGGGAAACTCGCGCCGCATAGTTGGCCCCATAGGGAACATAGACAGCCCCACTTTTTGTGACGCCACCATACCCGGAAACTTCTGCACCTCATTAAGGCGATAAATATTTTTTGAATGGAAAGTATCAAAACTTTTTTCGTAAGAAACAAAAAGCATAATAACTATGCATGCTGCCATACCCACCGAAAGACCTATAATATTGATGGCAGAAAATGCTTTGTTCTTCCACAAATTTCGCCATGCCGTTTTTAAATAATTTTTAAACATGTGTTGGTTTTATAAGTTCATAGTTCATAGTTGATGGTTCATGACGGAGTAAATCGTCAATCCGCAATCGTCAATCTGCAATCCCTCTACTCCGTCCTCAAACTCTTTACCGGGTTATCAACAGCCGCTTTAATTGTTTGAATGCCCATTGTTAATAAAGCTAACAGTATCATTATTACGCCGCTTAACGCAAACACCCACCAGCTAATAGCTGTTTGATATGCAAAATTCTCCAGCCATTTGTGCATGGTCCACCACACTACAGGTATAGCGATTACAAATGCAATCAGCACAAGCCGCACAAAATCTTTTGAAAGTAAAGAAACAATATGTGTTACCGAACCGCCCAGCACTTTGCGTACCCCAATTTCCTTTCTGCGCAGGTTGGTAGTATACATTACCAAGCCAAGCAAGCCCATACAGCTAATAAATATAGCCAGCCCGGTTGACCATTTAAGCAGCTTTGCAATGTTTTGTTCGCTGGTATAAAATTTAGCGATGTTTTCATCGTAAAAATTGTAGCTGAAATCATCTGCCGGGTAAAGCTGTTTGTACGCCGCTTCTATTTTGCTGATGGTTGCTGCCCATGAAGTGCCTTCAGCATTTTGCGGGCGAAGCGCAACTTCAAACTCATAACTAAATTTATTTTCAGCATAGTATACCAGCGGTTTAATAACCTCGTGCATTGACTGCTGGTGAAAATCGGCCATTACGCCAACAACAGGCCGGTTTTTAATTGTTTTATTTAGAATATCCTGCGGCTTTTTAAAACCCAATAAATGCAGGTAGGTTTCATTAACAAGATATTCTTTAGCCGTATCACTTTGCATTACATTCCTGCCTGCCAGTAATTTAATATTAAACAGCCTTATATAGTTTGTGTCGCCACTTTTTTGGTGCACGTCTGTTTCAATTTCTTTTTTGCCATCTTTAAATGTCATTGTTGAGGTTGACCATCCGTTTGTTGCTGGCGTGCTGCTCGCGAGGCTTATCAACTCAACACCGGGTAAGGCCTTTAATTTATCAAGTAATACAAACCGCTTTGAATCGGGGTGCGAAAAATTGTAATAACTAAAAGGCACATTAAAGGATATGATGGCGTCTTTTTTAAAGCCCATATCGCTGTTGAGCATATAATATATTTGTTTGCCGGCAATAACGGTTGCCATTACAAATACCTGCGCTATAAAAAATTGGGAGATGGTTAAACCCTTTCTAAGCCACGCCCTGCGGGATGATGCTGTACCGGCATAAGCCTGGTTTTTTAATACCAGGACAGGATTGAATTTTGATAAAACCACGGCAGGGTAGAAGCCGGCCAGGAAGCTTACTGAAACTACAAGCACAACCAAAAACAGCACTACGCCGGGCTGCTGTGCAAGGTCGAAATGCAGGCCTTTTGGTATAAAATCCCCAAATACTTTTAATAATAGCGGTGTAAGCGCCGTTGATAATGCGGTAGAAATTAAGGTTACAAAAAGCGTTTCATTTAAAAACTGCAGCATAAGCTGTTTGCGGCTGCTGCCCATAGTTTTGCGAATGCCAATTTCCTTTGCACGCTGGGTAGCTTGTGCAGTGGTAAGGTTTATAAAATTTATGCAGCCTAACAATAGTAAAAATGACGCTACCATCAAAAGGCCATACAATGTTGGCATATGTGCAATATGATCGCCGTATGTGCCATAAGTGCCGTTAAAATGCAGGTCGCTTAATGGCTGTAGCTTAAATTCTTCTGTGTTTTTAGCATCTTTATTGGCATCCTTATTATATTTTTTAAGCAGTGGCTTTAACCGCGCTTCAATTTGTGCCTGCGTGGTGCTTTTTGATAATTTTAGCCATAGCTGTGAAACACCGTTAATGCTGCCCCATTGGTCCCAGCCATAATTTGTTTTCAGACCGCTGGAAGGTATTGTTGAAAGAGATACAAACTCTTTAAAAATAAAATCAGTATGCTGGTCAAGACTTTTTACTACGCCAACAACTGTAGTTTTAATGGAGTCGTCGTAATAAACCTGCCTGCCAATAATCGAATTAATGTCCTGGTGCGGAAAATATGTTTTGGCCCGTTCTTCAGTTAATACCACTTTAAAAGGGTCGTTCAAATTTTTTGGCGAGCCGGCAACCCATTGGTATTGCAGCATATTAAAATAATGGCTGTCAGCAAAAACAATATCAGTTTGTTTTTTAAAGCTGCCAGGTTTTGTTGTATTGCCGTTTGGTATTGTTATAGTGGGCTGGCCATTAAATTGCTGAAACCCTATTGTTTCATCAAGGCCTGTTATTTCATTTCTTACAGCATTCGGCAACGGGGAAGGGATGCCTGAAAATAAAAATGGGTCCCCCGAAAACTTCATGTTTGTAACAACCCGGTAAACACGGTCACTGTCCTTTTCAAACTTATCAAAACTAAAATCATATTGTACTATCAGGTAAATAACCAAAGAGGCGCTTATGCCAATAGAAAGCCCTATAACATTTATGGCAGAGAATATTTTGTTCTTCCACAAGCTTCTCAACGAAATTTTGAAATAGTTTTTAAACATAAGTTTTCAGTTTTGCTGTAGTTTTTTCTGTTATTAGTTATGGTAGGTTGTAACATTTTCTCACGACCGGGCACACCAACCCAATTTATCTTCCCAATGCCTGTGCCAGTATGTAAGTATTTGTAAACAAGAAAGTTATAAAAGAATGAGCGACGTTACTGTACGAAAACGGACACTCAATGTACGAAATTGAGCGTACACCTGCGGCTAAGATCGCAACCATTCTTTTTGAAATGAGGCTAACATAAAACTTAGCGTTTTAGGCCAACACTTTATCTTTATATTCACCCACCAATACTTGCATGATGAAAAGAAAAAATAGCCTTAAAACTGCCTGCGCTGCATTTTTAGTTTTATTTATTGCCTGCCATGTGCATGCCCAGCTTTTAAGAGTTGGCGTGGCAGGCCTTAACCACGACCATGTTAACGGCATTTTAAACCAGAATAAAAATGGTGAGGTAGTGATAATAGGTATTGCCGAAGCAGACCAGCAGCTTGTACAGAAATATAAAACAAAGTTTCATTTACCTGATTCTATTTTTTACATGTCAGTGCCTGAAATGCTTGCACATATAAAGCCTGATGCAGTGCTGGCCTATAATGCCATTGCCGACCATATTGGCGTTGTGGAAGTTTGTGCGCCAAAAGGCATTTCAGTAATGGTGGAGAAGCCGTTAGCCACAACGGTAAAGGATGCAGAACGTATTGCGGCGCTGGCAAAACAATATAATATTAAGGTACTGACCAACTACGAAACCACGTGGTACCCTACCAACCAGCAGATATATGAAATGACGCATACCGGCAATGCCATTGGTAATATATTAAAGATGGTTGTGCATGATGGCCACCAGGGCCCTGTTGAAATTGGCTGCAGCCCCGATTTTTTAAAATGGCTTACTGACCCCGTAAAAAATGGTGGCGGCGCTGTAATGGATTTTGGTTGCTATGGCGCTGATCTAATGACATGGCTGATGGATGGCAAAGCGCCAATATCAGTATATGCGGTTATCAAGCATATAAAACCACAGGTGTACCCCAAAGTTGATGATGATGCTACAATAATGGTTGAATATCCCAACGCTACCGGCCTTATAGAAGCTTCATGGAACTGGCCTTATGGCATAAAAGATTTTGAGGTGTTTGGGAAAACCGGTTACCTGCATGCGCTTAACGGCAGCACACTGCAAAAAAGAGACACGGGCACCTATCATGATATTCCGGTTAGGCCTTATGTTTATAAGGATAATATCCCCTACTTAGCCGCGATACTGAGGGGCCAACTGCATTTAGCCAACGACCCTTCATCTCTTGAAAACAACGTGATAGTTGTACGAATATTGGAAGCCGCAAAAGAGTCTGCCAAAACTGGAAAAAAAGTAGTGTTTTAAGCTTGAGACATTAACCGCAAAGAACTAAAAACTAAAGAAACGCAAAGGGCGCAAAGAAAACTCAGTACGATCACGCCAAAGGCGTGATGCCCTGCATTACTCAACAAAATCATCGCTCCAGCGGTAGGCTTTTATAAGCCCCATTTCACCATCCTTGCCGGGCTTTGAAATGCCATGTTCCATGCCAAGCATGCCTTTATAGCCCTTTTCGTATAAGTGCTTAAAAATGTTCTTATAATTAACCTCGCCTGTTGTAGGCTCTTTACGGCCGGGGTTGTCGCCAATCTGGTAATAGGCAATTTCATCATAACAAAGGTCAAGGTTATGTATCATATCGCCTGAGTTGCGCTGCATGTGGTACATATCGTACAATATTTTGCACGACGGGCTTTTTACCGCCTTGCAAATGGCATAAGTTTGGTCAGCGGTGCGTAAAAAAAGGTCAGGATTATCGCTTAATGGTTCCAGCACCATCACTATTCCGTGCGGCTCTAATATTTCTGCGCCCCTGCGCAACGCTTCAATTACATTGGCGGTTTGTATGCCCATAGGCAGGTGGCGCTCAAAATCTCCTGGTACCATAGTGGTTAATTTGCCATTTACCCGTTTTGATACTTCCACGGCGTTTCTGCAACCTTTTAAAAATATATCTACATATTCTTTTTTCCCCGCCGTTAAACTATTGGCATCATTCCCGCCTTTATCCAATACAAAAACACCCATCCGCATACCGAGTTTTGCCAGCGCATCGCCAATTTTTGACTGCATTTCAGG
>Ga0206931_1111_pt1 | contig 26783 bp, 27 predicted proteins | sample Alteio_BWOrgHeat_17_FD_152946 | JGI IMG/M metagenome (GOLD analysis project Ga0206931, IMG submission 152946) | Enriched cells from forest soil in Barre Woods Harvard Forest LTER site, Petersham, Massachusetts, United States -... | ecosystem: Environmental > Terrestrial > Soil > Temperate forest >...
CGTACTTCGCGCCCGGTCGGGCAAATTCCGCTAAAGAACGTGACGATCAAGCCAGCGAGGGAATCATTATCGTCACGAGATCCACGTGCTGCAGCTAGATTGTCGATGAGCAACTGATGGGCTTTCATTACGCTTGCGACCATGATCTGGCGGGCTTTTGGAGGGAGGTCTGCGAACTCACGCATAGAGTTCACCGAGAAGCAGCCCTTCTGCCCCCAACTCCCATAGCAGACCTTGAGAAAACTCTCAACATTGGTCCAACCCAGAGGCTATTTCGTCAGGTGTCTTTAGGCAAGTTTCGTTTGCACCACCAGTGGTAGTTTCCGGTTTGCCGACCATACGGACGGTAACTCGGTATCAGCAAGGCTGGAGCCGCGCGCGAATGTCATCGTGCTAAGTCTCAAAGCCCCAATCACGATGAAAAAAACTTCCGACCACGTGGCGTGTGAAGGGTGCAGGAGAAAGCGAGTTCGCGCGTCGAAACCACCGTATTGCCGTTCAAGGGACGGTAAATGACAGCGGCTACCGGAGTCAGATACCGGCAACAATACGTACAACGTTCCGCCGCAGCATGGTTCTCCGCTCGCTCACAGCTTCGATACGTCGAGAGGTGGCCCTATCCACTTCATGCCGTGTGCCTCTGCGATTTTCGCATCCACTGGCTGCTTGCTAGAAAGTGTAAAGAAATCTTCCATCTGGCCAGCCGGCGTGAACCCCATCAGCATCCGTCCCGGCCTCTCACCGACGTAGGCCCATACATGGGGCACATTTCGTGGCGCGAGTATGGAATCGCCGGGACGAAGCGTGAAGCGCTCGTCGCCCACCTCGATCACCACCTTGTTGCCCTCAATGAGGAAGAACCATTCTTCTTGTGCATAGTGCAGATGGCGCACCGGCCCGCCCTGCGGAACATTGCGATGCTCTATCAGAAAGAAACCGGCTTGGGTGTCTTTGGTAAGGACCTTGAAATCTAGGTGCGTGCCTGCACGCGGTCCATGATGCTCTGTCCCGGTCGCGTCCGCGCCCGCGGCGACAAACATTGGCTTTCCCAACGGGCTTGCAACTTCAGCGAACGATCTCAACGGCGGGGCAAAAGGCAGCGCCACCGCTAGCTTTACGAAATCACGGCGTTCAACGCTTCTCATGGCAGAAATGCTACTCCTTGCCCGCGAGACCTGCACGCGTACCGCGCACAACTCGACGCACTGCTGGCCAGGGAGTAACGCCAATAATACTCAAGCTGCAAATTGGACGAACACCGCCACTCATCGAATCTTTTGAACTTCCCGGATCCCGAGCAAACCGAAATGTATGGTCCGCCGCTTTGTCGCAAGCGAAAAATGAGGGCAACAGGTTGGCCTACGCAAATGTATTCGGCCTTGTTGAAGCGCAAAGCTCCGGGCCTTGATGGAATGCACTGCGCTCGTCCTATTTAGTTAGGCAGCCTCGAAGGCTTTTCCGGTTTACAGGTTTCGAGAGCGCCGGGTTCGACCGTTGTGCCATCTCATGGTTCGCCAGCAGACCTGGCAGAAATCATCGACTCCGTAGTAGCCGCTGGTCTGTAGATGTGGGAATCGCGAATGCGATTTCCAAGCCTGGCTTCAGCCGGGCGTCATCTGCAGACCAGTTATGCTGTGGCTGCACCGACCACGATCGGCGGCCGATAGGGTTCATTCTTAGCGAGTACAGCCCAGGCCATACGCGCCAGCTTATTGGCTAAGGCTACTGCGGCCACGTTACTGTGGAGGCGGGTTGTGAGCTGAGCCAGCCAAGCACTCAGACCGGAAGATTGCTTCGCGCTCTGCTGTAGGACGGCACGTGCCCCCTGCACGAAGAGTTTTCGCAAGTAAGAGTTCCCGCGTTTGCTAAAGACGCTTCCACTCGACTCCATCAGACGCGAATTCGAAGTGAACGTTTTCGGCGCGCTGTCCGTAGTGAACGCATTCCTTCCGGCTTTGAGGAAAGCGCGCGGTCGTATTGTGCAGGTCAGCACTTGGACGGCACACCTGCCACTTCCGTTCAACGGTCCATCAGGCGCTTCAAAGGCGGCCATGGAGGTATTCGCGACCGTCTATCGAGAGGAACTGAAGCGCTTCGGTATCGATGTCGTCTCGCGGTCGCCGGAAATATGAAAACCGGGGGGCCTGCCAAGACAGCCGCCGCGCTCGCGCGCACAACGGAGAGAATGACGCCGCAAGAGCGCGATCTTTACGGAAAAGTGTTCGGTACCTTTGCAGCCAAGCTCAACAGCATGCAAGACAACGGGCTTGCCTCGGTCGATGCCGCCAAGCGCGTGATCGAGATCGCCGAGCACAATCCTGCACCGCGTATTGGGGCGGTTGGCCAGGATGCGGAAGAGATTCTTCGCGTTGTGCGCGAGAAATCCGACGATGAGCAAGACGCTCTTCGTCTCCAAATCGCAGGCTGAGATAAGAAATCCAAGAAAAGGAGAAACCCATGATTGAACTCATCGAGGCCACCGACAGCCGTGCTGTCCGTAACAAGAACAACGTCCTCGCGCTGTACGATCTGATGATCAATCAGAAGCGATCCGAAGAGGCGACAGCCAAATTTGTGAGTCCGTCATACATCCAACACAACCCGCTGATTCCGGACGGCTCCGTCGCACTCGGCCGGTTTTTCACCAAAATTACCAGTGAGCGGCCTCGGGCACGCGTCGTGGTTCACCAGATCATTGCGGTCGGCGGCTACGTGTGGGCGCATTTGAACTTCCTCAACTTGTTCAACGATGATCCCGACGACACCGGCATTGCTGGCGTCGATATCTATCGCATGGACGCTGAAGGGAAAGCCGTCGAGCACTGGGATACGTTGCAACTCGTGGGCACACCTCAAAACTCCGCTCCGATCATCGCGCCGAACATTCCGCGTGCGAATGCCAACGGCATGTTCTGACCGCAAGGCGCGCAAGGCCAAGTACTTCGTTCGCCACGAACTAACAAAAGAGGAAGGGGAACTATCTCATGTCGACTAACTTGACCGTTGTGCTTCAACAGCTTTTGCAGAACACATCGAATCTCAAGGTGCTCCAGCGACTCATGACACCGGACGCTACCTACGTTTCATTGAATTTCGACAACCCCGAACTCAAGAAAATTGAGCCGTGGGCCGGCACTCACACAGGGCCACAGGCTCTGTCTGATGTCTTTGCGGCAATCCAACGCTTCTGGAAAACACTCGACTTCAAGGTCACCGACACCATCGAGCAGGGTAGCCGCGTCGCCTTCTTCGGCTTTACCTACAAATCGAACGTAACTGGGAAGGAAATCACGTCTCCGTTTGGCCTGTTGGCGCGCTTTGAGGGGGGAAAGGTGGCCTACGTCCAGTTTCTCGAGGACAGCTATGGTACTGCGGGCTCGTTCAAAACCGGGGGCAAGACACGATTCCACAGCGATCCCTCCGGAAAAGAGGTGGAGATTTAATGCCGAATAGATCGTCACTGGTGAATTCATCCCTGTCACGGACCGGGTTCACAAAACGAAGCGGCGAGGATGGCGCGCCTTCGACGCGGTTATCGGAGAAATCAGATTTCAAATCCTGGGGATTCAAAATGAGCAACGTATCGAATGAAGAAAAGCCATATGTCGAACAGATCGTGGACCTAGAACAGGAGATGAAGTCCAAGTAGCTCGCATCCGGTAGTTGTGCGAGAATCAACGTCGGGCGGCAACTAGATTGGAGGATAAACGATGAAAGCTGTAGTGATCCACGCGTATGGTTCGCCTGATGAACTTAAATTCGAGGACATGCCCGATCCGTCTCCTGGGCCGGGTGAGGTGCTCATAAGGACTGCAGCCACGAGTATCAATCCGCTTGACGTGAAGATGAGATCAGGGGCGGTCAAGGAATATTTTCCGGTGTCTTTTCCCGCAATCCTGGGCTGGGATGTTTCTGGAACCGTGGAGAAGGTTGGCCCCGGTGTGAAAACTTTCACTAAAGGTGACAAAGTCTTCGCACAGACGGCGCAAGCAGACGCCACGATGTGCGTGGTTAAGGTGGCTGATCTCGCGCGGGTGCCGGATGGGATGGACTTGGTATCGGTGGCGGTGTTGCCTACAGTCACCACAACCGGGGCTGAACTGGCCGCACTCGCACTGGAAGGAAAGAAGGGTGGCAGTCTGTTGGTGACCGGTGCCGCTGGAAATGTCGGCCGTTCCGCGGTCTTTGTGGCAAAGGAGAAAGGTGCCACCGTAATCGCGGGTGTACGGAAAGGACAAATCGAGGAAGCGCGAGCCCTGGGAGCTGACCGCATACTTGCGCTGGATGATGAGACGGCTGTTGCAGGTTTGGAGTTGCTGGATGCCATCGCCGATACGGTTAATGGGCCGACAGCAACAAAGTTGATAGGCAAGCTCAAGCAGGGAGGAGTTTTCGCATCGGTGCTAAGCGCGCCGACCAACGCGGCTGAGTATCCTTCCATTTCAGTCAAAACGATGCAAGTGAAGGCGGATCCGCGGGTGCTATCGCACATGGCTGAAGCAGTGAGGTCAGGGAGGCTGTCGATCCCGCTTGGCCAGCGTTTCGCACTGAAAGACGCGAACAAGGCGCACGCAGCAGCGGAAAAGGGTGCCGCGGGGAAAATCCTGCTGGTCGCGTAAGAGGATCCTTAGTCCATCATAATTTCTTACTAGGCATCTATAAAGCCAGATAGTCGGCCGGGTTCCTCTCGAGTGGGATTCACTCACATCGCAGATCGCCTGGTTCGAGAGTTTTAAGTCAAAACTCGCGATACACAGACGATACACAGAGCGTCGGTTCCTTTGTATTCCCTACTGCTATTTACAGGGCATTACGATGCGACCGGTGCCTTGTAATTACAACGTGATATCACGGCGATGACACGATTTTCTTTTTAAAATCCAAGCGCATCGAAAATTGTGGCAACAATCTCCGATGTGTATTGCCGACGGTTTGGCGAACATCGGCGGTGGTCACAGAATGGTCACAATAAATCGGCCATCTTGACGAATTAAGTTGTTGAGTGAAAAAGGGTTTAGGCTCAGAGAATACGGCCCTGAAAAGGCTGGCGGCGCGGGTTCAAGTCCCTCCCTGGCCACCATATCTTTATTATATTCAAGTTCTTGTAATCCAGAATGAAACCTCTACATTTCTCCCTTTCTTCTGCTGAGGAAGACATGTTACACGAACCAAATGGAAACGTATCAAAACGTATCAATGAGATAAGGTCCGGCAGAGCGCAGCCCAGGAAGGCTTGGCGTCGACCACGCCCATTACGACTCTTGGGCCCCCCTTCCAGAGAGCTCTCTTTCTCGCAGCCAGGTAAAGGCCACTGGAGTCACAATCAGCACATGCAGCAGAGAGCTGACATGCCCGCGAGTACTGGCGTTCTTAGCGGCTTCATCACTTCGGCCCCAGTGCGCGTAGACCACGTGATGGGTAACAAGCCTGCGACAACTGTCGATACGGTCATGATTTTTGGGCGCAAACGTAAGCTGACGGTACTGCGATCGACAGCCAGTTGGGCGTGCGGTCGTCGCAATGAGCGTCTCGATCGCGGACGGATTATCGCGCGCACTGAAACCACGCCGGAGTAATTTATGCGGGCCTCGGCGACAACGATGAGGCGTTTTGTTTGCTTGAAATGAGTTACCAAGAGCATGCCGCTACCATGCCCTATGTTGCAGTAGACCCGTTCTGGTATGGTTTGCGCTCCGACCCACGCTTCGCTGACCTGTTGCGCCGGGTTGGCCTGCGGCAGTGAGCAGTTCTGGACACCTGGGCAACCGTGTCACTCACTTCTCACTGACTGTTGGCGCATGAAGTCCATGAATAGTTGCCGACGATTCTGGCCGATGACGAGCAAACCTCACCTTATCGGATTAGGGAAGGGTTGCCGACCACTCACTACGTAACGGCAAAACAGGTGTTTAATGCGATTTCAAAACCATACTCGCCAACACCCGAGATGGTGTGGGCAAAAGATTGTGATTGCAGGAATCAAACTGGGATTCCAGCACTACTGCACGTTGTCGATGATGCCGATGTTTTCTTGAAGAACTTGCTGCCTCTTGGCTCGGAGCGGCAGATGGTAGCGACCGTGTTAGCCGCTCTGCCCTCTAACGGCAGACGGTTACGATTTCGGTGGATGGGGGTCGTCCGGCCCGCCCGACTGTCGTGCGCCTGCGCATCTATATCTACCTCAAAGAGGGAGGCGGACATAACCGACAACATATGTCGGGTAGGGACTGGCCGGGCGCGTGCAAGGAACTCCTCATGAAGGGAAATCAGTGCACCCGCGAGCGTTTACTATCAACCTGTTATCGAACAGTCCGAGAATGAACGCCCCAGAGTTTGTATCACGGAAATCCAGATCTTGGGAGAAACCAATGAGACAGAAGGGACTCAGGACGTTTGTAGTGAGAAGTTTCGCGTTGGTTGTCGTGTTGGGCACGGCCTGGAAGGCGCAAGCACAAGACACCAAAACACCATATCCGAACATGGCCCCGCTTGACCAATACCTGATGGAGGATCGGGAGGCTGAAATCGCGCTGGCGCGAAGTGCGGCGCCGGAGTCCATCTCACGCGACGCCGAGATCATGGTTCTTGGACGTCACGGTTACGAAACTGCGATTCAGGGGAAAAACGGCTTCGTGTGCATCGTGGAACGTTCCTGGACGTCTCCAATCGACGACCCGGGCTTCTGGAATCCGAAGGGGCGTGCTCCGCTCTTCTTAAATGCGGCAGCCGCACGATCTTACCTTCCGCGCACAATCAAGAAGACGGACTTGATACTGGCTGGGCGCACAAAAGCTCAGATGATGGAGGCCATCATCGCCGCCATCGACAAAAAAGAACTGTCCGCGATGGAGCCCGGAGCTATGTGCTACATGCTGTCAAAGCAGGGCTACTTGAACGATCGTGACGGACACTGGCATCCCCACCTGATGTTTTTTTATTCACGAACCGACCCTGCTGCATGGGGAGCGGGCCTGCCGGGTTCTCCGATCTTCGCTTTTAATGACACGTGGGAGCATTTGACTACGTTTCTCGTTCCGGTGCGAGAGTGGTCGGACGGAACGGCTGATCACTAAGAACAGCTGCGATGGTGAGCGAATCCGTTTTTGCAGCACATTTTTCCATTGAAGTTGCCAACCTCTGGGTCTGTGGCTCTCTTCCGAAATTCACTAGCGGTTGACGAGCCAACCGGAACTTAACTTCCCAATAGCCAACAACTCGGGAGCCGAACAACAGTTGTGTCGAACCGTGCGTGTCACCAGGGTAACGGTTTGCCTTCGCGGAAGAATCCACCGGTCGGACCGTTGTCGGGCAGGGTCGCCGCCCATATGCTCGAAACTGCCCGGTTCTTTCTTGTGGATGTGTCGGGTCGACAGCAGCGTTTCTACTCGAACTTCTCGCCCAAGCTGCATCATGGCGACGAACCCATACTCAAAGTGCAGCAATGGCTTCAGAACTCTGATGTGAGCAGCCTGAGTGTTTCCACGATGGCCGCAAAGGCCCGAATGGGGGAACGTACCTTCTTGCGCCGATTTCAAAAGGCAACAGGTCTGACGCCAACAGAGTACGTACAGCATTTGCGCGTAGGGAAAGCTCGCGAATCGCTTGAGTTTTCATCGCTCGCCATGAAGGAGATTGCCTGGAAAGTTGGATATGAGGACTATGGAGCGTTCCGAAAAGTTTTCCAGAAAATCATGGGACTTTCGCCGGGAGACTATCGCCTTCGATTCAGCGTTCAAGGAAATAGAACTCCTAGCTAAGTGTAAGTTCAGTGAACGTCAGACACTCTGTTCTTTTAAGCCTATCGGTCTAAAGACGCGAACGGGAGATCTAGGTTTCACCCAGAAATCTCCCGTTGTGGATGTCTTTAAGCTTTATGCGTACAGCGCCAAGGCTGCTGCTGTTCGCATGTTCCTGTGCTTCTTCGGATTCGGCGTCCTTGCCCTTGAGATAGGCGAGCGTTACGTCCAGCGACTCGTGACCGAGGCGAATTCGGACATGGTACTCATTGACGCAACCGAGGACCTCACTTTTGAGTTCCTGCGCGCCGTAAGTCGTCTTTGCTCTGCGGAGAGTTGGGTGCCTTTATGCGCGCAACTGGCAAGTGCCAACCGTAGTGGATCGCCATAACACGAAGAACGATGCAGAGCGCCGCTCCTGTTGGCGCCGCCACATGAGACGACAGACCTAACATCCTTCCACCCACGAGAACAGCGGCACCCAACAATGCAGCAACTGCGTAAAGTTCGGTGCGCAGCACTGTAGGAATTTCCATGACGAGCACGTCGCGCACGACTCCGCCACCAATGCCTGTCACCATGCCGAGCAGCATCGCCGCTAGCGGCCCTGCATGAAAAGCGAGCGCTTTGTCCGCGCCAGCCACGCAAAACAGTCCAAGTCCAGCAGCATCGAACAGCAACACGGGGCTGCTCAGCCGGTCGATAATTGGATACCAAAAGAAGGCGATTAGTCCTGCCAAGATTGATACAGCCAAATAACGTGAGTCACTGATTGCCGCCGGTGGAATAGCTCCAACCATCACGTCGCGCGTGATCCCGCCCGCGTTGCCGGCAGCGAAGCATAAGACCAGGACTCCAAAAACATCGAGCCTGTGCTTAACTGCAGCTGTTGCGCCGCTAAGAGCGAACACGAATGTGCCACCGATATCAAATGCTGCAAGTAATGTAGTTACGACATCGTGAGTTCCAACGCCAGCTTGGTTCATGCAGCTAGCCAGGCATGAGCCGCGACGACCAGCGTTTCTACGCCTGCCTCTAAAGTGGGATGAATCACCGGTGCGAAGCGCGGGTTGTGGTTGGTCGGGAGATCGGCAATTGTGCCAGACTTCTTAGCCTTGGCGTACGTCTCGGGATCGGTGCCGCCCACAAACCAGAAGACAGACGGTACCTGCCACTCAGTTCCAAAAGAGCCAAAATCTTCACTTGCGGTAGTTGGTTGAGTGTCTTTCACGCGGTCCGCAGGGAAGTAGCTGCGAAATGCATCGACAGTACGCTTTGTCGCCTCTGGATCATTCTTCACAAATGCGTAACGGTCGAGCGGAGTGATCTCCGGCTTCTTAGGTGCCCTCGACGCTTCTGCTTCGGCATTGACGATGCGTTCGATAGCAGCAAGCACACGCTTTCGGACATCTTCATCGAAAGTACGCACATTCAGCTTTATGACTGCCTCGTCGGGGATCACATTCTCCTTTGTACCGGCCTGAAGAGAGCCGACGGTTACAACCACAGCATCGGTTGGAGCGACTTCGCGAGAAACAATTGTCTGCAGGCGAAGCACGGTTGCGGCGGCCATAACAACTGGATCAATGCTGGATTGAGGCATCGAGCCGTGAGCTCCTCGACCGAACATTCGGATTTGCAAGCTGTCTCCCGCAGAGGTGATCACGCCCGAGCGGGTGCTAACTACGCCTGAGGATCCGACCATGACGTGCTGTCCCAGTATCGCGCTCGGTTTTGGAAAGCGCTTAAACAACCCATCGTCAATCATTGCTTGCGCGCCAACCCCTGTTTCCTCCGCAGGTTGAAAAAGAGGCATCAGTGTACCTCGCCATGCGTTTCGACTCTGCGCTAGCAATGCCGCCGCTCCGATCAGCCATGTTACGTGCATGTCATGGCCGCAGGCATGCATCACCGGTACAGATTTCCCGTCATGATCGGTGCTGGTTACGTTGCTCGCGTAGGGCAGACCTGTGGCCTCACGAACCGGTAGCGCGTCCATATCGGCTCGGAGCATGATCGTTGGACCGTCGCCATTGCGCAGTACAGCGACTACTCCCGTCTTGCCAATACCGGTCGTTACCTCATAACCAGCCGCCCGGAGACGATCCGCGGCAATACCTGCCGTCCGGTTCTCTTCCATCGACAGCTCGGGGTGAGAGTGAATATCTTTGTAAACGGATTCCAGATCGGGAAGTAGCGTTTCCAGATTGGCAAGTACGTTCTGCGCTTGTTGTGCTTTGTCGCTCATACTTCAATACCTCTCGCGATAGCTACTGACAATTGGCATTGCCAGCGTTTGCAATAGTTAAGTACGTAATGCTAGTAGGCGCAAAGCTCACGCGGCCAGCGTTGACGGACTCGCCCTCGAATTGCGGCAGATCTCCACTGCTCGTGAGGCGAAGCGGTTTTCGATTCAGCTCAACTGCGGTGTCTTCGAGTTTTTTTGCGGTCAGTGTATAGCGCTCGCTGGCTGTGGGCAAATTGAGATCGAAGCTGCGCTGCCGGTCAGCGTTGATGATCAGGAGCGTTACGCCCCCTCGGTGGCCTTTGAGGCATTGAGCATACACATAGGTGTTGGGCGCGACAGAAACTTGCGGATCGAGCACAGTCGTGCCCATCAGCTTGCGCCACAATAACGTCGCCCAGTAATTCGGCCTCGGCTCGAAAGTGTTCTGGTCGAGCAAACCGTAGTCGCTCGCCGCCAGCGTGTTGTGCATGATGACCTTCACGCCTCGACGTGCCAAACTGGCATGCTCCACCAGATAACGAAACGTATCGAGGAAGGTTGAAGCCCACGGATTGCCTCCACATGCTGCATCGGCTGTTTCGGTGATCCACAGGGGCTTCCCAGGCTCAAAGCGGTCGCGAAGACTCCCATAGTATTCGTCAATCTTCTCAGGACGGGAAAGCCATTCCTCGGAGAGCGCGGCTGCCGCTGTGGTCTGGCCCTTGTCGCCTATGCTTGCGCATCGTTGCGATGCAGCGGCATACAAGTGGTAGGAAAAAATGTCGAATGCCGGGCCGGTCGCTCTTAACAGGTTTTTACTATGCAGCATTCCGCTCATTTCGATTGCGAACAGCCCTTCGCCAACGGACCCAGGACCCAGGAAGACTGTGCCGGGAGAATTCTGCTTCAACCACGGCCCGAACACCACGATGTCGCGACCGTAATCAGCAGCGTTGTAGCCTTTGGGTGCTCCACCCATGGCAGCGTAAGTCGGCTCGTTCATGAACTCGGTCGCAGCGATTCGTCCTCCAACGGACTTCGTAAACGCAAGCCACAAACTTGCCTCTTTTGGAGTCCACACGCCTTGCGCATTGCGGGTACCGACGCTCGTCGCGAATGAAGTCACGAGTTCGCCATTCACCGCGTGCACGAAATCGATGACGCCCTTCCATTCTTTTCGTGTCAGCACACCGCTGAATCCCGCGGGTGCCTTCTCCTGTGAATTGTCTGAATCCGCGAAATAAACCGAGTTCGCCCAAGTTCCGCTCACTCGCACGTAGGCAGGACCAAGCGCTCCCGCGAGCTTACGCAGACTGGGGTTCGTGAGATCGATAGGCGGGCGATATTGATACATATTAGGGTTCATGCCGGCCGGGGTCGAAGCAGATTGCGCGGGCTGTGTCGCCTGGCCTGCCGCCGAGCTCTGGCCGTGGTACGGCCTCCAAAAATTCCCGCCGGTCACCTCCGCCATTTCGATGTTGTATGAAGCGAATCGCTCATCGACGGTGCCAATGCGTGGCAGCTTTGCCGCATCGAGTGACACCGCTTGCGCTCGAACCTGGAGCGGCACAGAGGAGAGAACAAGTACGACTGCGATTATGGCAGAACGGAATTGTGCGGGAACGAACTTGCTGTCCATGCGACACCTCTGCAGGGAAGAGCGAGACAGGCGAAAGGTAAGGTTCAATGCCCATGAACAACTCACAACAGGCCTCGTCCCTTATACGCGCTGCGCTCTATCTTAATGAATTGTGGTTGGGTTTGGTACGCGCACCACGTTCTAGGCTGGCAAGCCGAATAGACCAGCACGGTCATTTGTTGCCGGTCAAGGCGCAACTACTGCAGCGTGTGCACGTCGGAAATTCAGAGTAACGAAGCGTCTCATTTCCTCGGCTGAGGAGTGCCCGCTCGCAGGCACGGTTGAGGACCTCTCGAATCAGATTGAAGCGTATACTTCGACGACAAGGTACACGAGGTGCATTATGGATGCTGCAACAAATCTGCAAAATATGAAGAAACTGGATGATTCGTGGAACGCACAGGACTTGCAAACATTTCGGAAATATCACGCGAAGGATTGCATCGTGCGCTGGCCGAATCAGCCACCCACACACGGCGTAGACGCCCACGAACAGGAAGCGATTGCATTCTTCAAGACGTTCCCTGACCAGCATCTCATCAACAATCCATACAAGATCATGCTGGCCCAAGGCGAATGGACGTGCACTGTGGCGGATTTCAGGGGAACGATGACAGGTCCGATGAGGATGCCAGGCGGAACGGTGATCCAGCCTACGAACAAGAGTTTCCACGTGGATTTCTGCACCGTTGCGCGCTGGAACGAACAGGGGCAGATCGTGGAAGAGAATCTTTTTTACGATCTCATGGGCATGCTGAAACAAATAGGCTTGATGCCGGGCCAAGCGCAAAAGGCGGCGTAACGACGAGCGATCCAACGATGGCCGAGCGGATGCCGGCGTTGTTCATTGGGCACGGGAATCCGATGAATGCGCTGCTGGTGAACTCTTATACGCAGCGGTGGGCAGCGATCGGCGCGACCCTGCCGAAGCCGAAGGCGATACTTTCGGTGTCGGCACACTGGTACATCGAAGACGCAGCCGTCACCGTGAGCACCGCGCCGAGGACGATCCACGACTTCGGGGGCTTTCCGCGTGAGCTGTATCAAGTGCAATACCCCGCGCCCGGCGATCCCGACCTCGCTGCGCATGTCCAGAAATTGCTTGCACCTGTGCCGGTGCGCCGCGACGACCGCTGGGGTCTCGACCACGGTACTTGGTCGGTTCTGCGCCACGTCTATCCACAAGCCGATATTCCAGTAGTTCAACTCAGCATTGATGAAACGCAACCACCCTCGTTCCACTACGAAGTCGGTGAGCGCCTGGCGCTCCTACGAGAAGAAGGAATTCTCATCCTCGGCAGCGGCAACGTCGTGCACAACCTGCATGCCTATGCTTGGGGACGGCACGCGCCGCAGCCGTACGATTGGGCGATCTCGTTTGAAACTCGGGTCCGCGAGCTGCTCCTCGCCGGGGAGTACAAGCCGCTCGTGAATTACGAGCATCGGCTCGGCAGCGAAGCAGAACTAGCAGTGCCCACACCGGACCATTATCTGCCGCTGCTTTACGTCGCCGGCTCTCGCATATCGTCCGAGCCGCTCACGTTTCCTGTTGAGGGCGTAGATGGCGGTTCGGTTTCGATGCTCGCATTGCAAGTGGGCTGATACGAACTGCGGAACCTAAATGCGAACGTGCGAACCCATCGACACGGTTCCGCCAAAAATCTCCCGCCGTGATGTTCACTACTTTTATGCGTACAGCGCCAGACTGCTGCTGTTCGCATGTTCCTGGGCTTCTTCGGATTCGGCATCCTTGCCTTTGAGATAGGCGAGCGTCACGTCCAGCGACTCGTGACCGAGCCGCATGCGAATGATGTTCACTGAGGCAACTTGGTCCAACTTCAGGATTGCCGACATCCACGAACTGGTGGAGTTCCTCGAAACGAGGGCCTTTCTCGGGCCGCAGCTGAATCACCTTGGCTGAAATCCGGGAATCACTTTGTCGAAAATGTTCTTAGCAAAGGCTCTATCAAGGGCAGCGTGTCCCTGTAGCCATCGGAAGAACAGGGGTCCAGTAAGCGCGTCGATCAGCAGCTCTGGGTCCGTCCCCGACTTCAGTTCGCCGGACGCAATAGCGTCTTCGATGATTCTGCGTTGGATCTGACGTCTGTGCTTGACATATCTCTCCAGGAACGCCTGCCTGAGTCGCTTATCCTCGTGGATACCAGTAAGGACGCGAGCCATGACCGCACCCTCTTCTGATACTAGGAACTCGGCCGCACGCAGGACGTAGCGGCGGAGCCGCGTCAAGCCGGAACCAGTCTCAGGAATCGCAAGAATAGGTTTCATGCGTTCAAAGCAGCCGTCAAACAGGATTTCTTCCTTCGACTTCCACCAGCGGTATAGCGTGGCACTGCTCACGCCGGCTGCCTGTGCTATCTCGTGTGAGCCGACAGCGTTGAAACCTTTGTCTCTCAGCAGCTTATAAGCGGCTTCCAAGATTTCCTGCCGGGCGTGCTCACTCCGTGGTCGACCGCGGGGTCTTGGTGCGACCTTGGTCTTAGGTTCTTTCATCACCACGGTTCCACTTACGAAAATAATTGTTTCGTATTACTTTGGCAAGCATCTATTCGAATATATAAACGAAACTAGTGGTTTCGTATTCGCATGTGAGAAAGGAACCCATCATGAAACGGCTCGACAATAAGGTTGCGATAGTGACAGGTGCTTCAAAAGGAATCGGAGCAGGTATTGCAAAGGCTTTCGGCGCGGAAGGCGCCGCGGTGATCGTGAATTACGCGCGCGATCAAGCGGGCGCGGAGCAGGTGGTGTGCGAGATCACCGGCAACGGCGGGCGGGCCGTCGCCGTGCAAGGCGACGTTGCGCAGAGGTCCGACGCGCAATGCCTCGTCGCGGAAGCCAAAAAAGCCTTCGGCCGCCTGGATGTGCTCGTGAACAACGCAGGAGTCTTCTCGTTTGCGCCCTTCGAGCAGTTCAGCGAGCAGGAATTTCACCGTCAGTTCAACACGAACGTGCTGGGCACATTTCTCATGATCGAAGCCGCTTTGGCGGCCTTCGGGGCGGAAGGCGGGAGCATTATCAACATCGGATCGACGGCCAGTGTTGCTGCCTACCCGACCCTTTCGATCTACGTGGCGTCAAAGAGCGCTGTCAACGGCTTGACGCGCGTGCTCTCAAAAGAGTGAGGCCCCAGAAAAATCCGGGTTAACGCTCTCAGTCCCGGTGGAACCGAAACGGAGGGTGCGCACGCGGCGGGCGTCATGGGAGCGGAGGCTAAGAAGCAGATAATCGCGAGTACGCCGCTGGGCCGCGTCGGCCAACCTGAGGACATCGCGCGGGTGGCCTTATTTCTTGCCTCGGATGATGCAGGATGGCTCACGGGAGAAATCATCTACGCGAACGGCGGCAACATGTAAGCAACGCGGGCTACGGCCCAAGGGTTTCAATAGGAATTTCGGTAATCGATTAACAAAGAAGCAGAACGATCATGTCAGCATACATTGTCTTCATGAGAACTAAAACCATCGATCAAAAAGAGCTCGACAAATATCGGGCTGGAATCAAAGCAACGATGAAGGGTCATCCTATCGAAGTGCTCGCAGCCGATGGAAAGCACGAAGTCCTTGAAGGTGATCCGATTGAGGGAATGGTCATTGTGAAATTCCCGAGCGTAAAAACCGCAAAGGATTGGATTAACAGCGAGGCCTACCAAGACATCGCCAAGCACCGCAAACTCGGGGCGACCCATCACGGACTCATTGTTGAAGGTCTCAGCTAACGGAGAAGAAATCCATCCCCGATGACGCCATCACCCACGGCCGGCCCGGTTCAGGATTCAGCAGAACTCTGATCGGGGCTGTCAAAAACAAACGAAAAGAGGAAAGCGATGATTATCGACCATATTTATCTCCCCGTCTCAGACCTGAAACGGTCGAGCGAATTTTACAAGAAGATGCTTAAGCCGCTTGGCATCGACATGCCCTACGAGTTCGATCAACTGCTTGGTTTCGCAATCAATACCGAGCCTGGTTTCTGGCTGAAGAATGGCGACGTCGGCAAAGACCTTTACGTCGCATTCACCGCCAAGAGCGCGGACGCTGTCAGGGCCAGCTACAAGGCGGCCATAGACGCGGGAGCTACTTCAAAGAAGGAACCAAGCCTTCGGCCCGAATGGCGTGCCGACTACTTCGCGGCAAACATCGTCGACCCGGACGGATACAACATCGAGATCGCCTATAAGCCTTGGCTCTACAAATAAAAGGTAAGAGCCATCTACCCATCCGAGCCCAGCAAAGTCGCCGACTCCAGGGTCTTTGGCGCACAGCTAAATCTTGCGGCTCTCAAAGCTGCTCTCTTGTGATGGAGAAGCCGTAAAAGAAGTAGAGGACGAAAATGCACTCAAGCATATGTTCGATAAGGCACATCTCAAGCGAACTGCGGATGCGCTGGTTGCCGCTTACCCCTAGGAGCACCAACGAATGAAGTGAACTAAAGAATGGGGGAAAGGTCGCGGTGTTTACTTGTGTGGACGATAACGCCACGCGCATACATGTTCGCGTGCCAACGCGATCCGAACCTCATGCCGTAACGTACTGCCCGAGTCACGGGCAAACCGGAGTGCGCCGGGATAAACCGGCATGTTGTAGGGGATGAAAGAGCCCTACAGGAAAGGAGACAGCGAATCCATCCTGGCCTCGAGTCTTGCAAGTGACACCGCGAGGTGCCGTTTGAAGCGTAGACAGAGGTATCGGTGGGCCGGGCTATTGAGCTTCGAAAAGCTCGTTTGGATCAGGACGCCGACTCCGTTCCGGTAAGGGAGGAAGGCAACACGGCAAGCACGCTAAATCGCGAGTGGATTGTCAGGTCCTGCGTAGTCTAAGAACCCGCGCACGCTGAGAAACAACATGCACGAGAACCGGGAGATCTCCTGCACGTCTTGCTCGAAAGAACAAGACCGGTTCGCAAAGGCCATAAACCGAACGGCGGACATGGACGTACAGGAGAAGTCGGACTGTGCCGTAGTACCTGTGAACCAGTCGAACAACGAAGCGCAAGCTTCCGCGGAGTCAGGGGAGGGAAGGGCACAGACTAAGGAGAACATCGTTCAATCACACAAGCTCCCGACACAGAGCCAGAAAAGCTTGTCCCAGGGATTGCGCGGTGTGCGGCAAGCAGCAAAGGAAAAGAAGCAGGAACGGTTCACTTCTTTGCTCCACCATCTGAACATCGGACTTCTCCGTGACAGCTTTTACGCACTCAAGCGTCAGGCGTCACCGGAATCGATGGTCTGACATGGCAGGAGTATGAAACCGGACTGGAAGATCGACTCACCGATCTGGCAGTCGGGTGCACCGTGGGGTGTATCGGGCACAACCCTCAAGACGAGTCTATATACCGAAGGCCGACCAGATGCGGCGAATGCGGCACTTATCGATCCTGGAGCAAACCGACTGCCTCAATCAAATGCTCCGCGGTCACTATGCGTACTACGGCATCGCCGGGAATATACGGGCGTTGCAGCGGGTCCATCGGGCCGTGGAACGTTACTGGCGCAAGATGCTAAGCAGCCGGAGCTGGCAAGGGCAGGTCTGGTGGAAGCAATTCCAGCAGATCAAGGAGCGGTTCCCGTTGCTGCGACCAAAGCTGTATCTCCCTTACTCGGAGCTGCAAGCTATCGCCGCGCTGTGAAGCAACTTCTGACGAGCGTAGTGCGGGAAATCCGCACGCTACGTTCTGTGGGAGCCGGGGCGCGGGCGACCGTCCCCGGCCACCCGGTGGCGATCAGTGATGATCGTCCCTACCGCGACAACTATCGGGGGTAAAGATGAGAACGGGAGATCCAGGCGTTGTTAGCAAGAGATCTCCCGCTGTGGCTCTTTTTTATTTGAACAGTTTTACGCATACAGCGCCAAGCTGCTGCTGTAGCGTGTTCTTGCGCTTCTTCCGACTCGGCGTCCTTGCCTTTGAGGTAGGCGAGTGTCACGTCCTGGCCAAGGCGAATATCGCAAATTTGATCCGGAGCCGTTGAGGCTGACTTCCGGATTGCCGACAAACCATCCAGAATCGCTGCATCCGCCGCAATGTGCTTGCGTAGGACTATAATTACGCGCACCGATGGCCCTTACGCCTGGCAGCAAGCTCGGCCCGTATGAAATTCAATCGTCGCTAGGCGCCGGCGGCATGGGCGAGGTCTATCGTGCCCGTGACTCTCGTCTCAAACGGGAAGTGGCGATCAAAGTTTTGCCGCAAGCGCTTTCCCTTGACGCCGACCGGCTGCGCCGTTTTGAGCAAGAGGCCCTGGCCACCGCTGCCCTGAACCATCCTAATATTCTGGCGGTATTCGACATTGGCACGAGCGAAGGCTCGCCTTACGTGGTGTCTGAACTACTTGAGGGAGAGACACTGCGTGAGCGCCTGCGCAGTGGACCGATCGCGGTACGCAGGACTTTGGACTACGCTTTGCAAATCGCGCATGGACTGGCCGCGGCCCACGAAAAAGGGATCATTCATCGCGACGTCAAGCCGGAGAATCTATTTCTCACGAAAGACGGGCGGGTCAAGATCCTGGATTTCGGGTTGGCCAAGCTGGCTCAGGCCGAACCCGGTGTCCACACCTCACTGCCAACCGTGACGCACGGCACGGAGGCGGGCGTGGTGCTGGGAACGGCGGGGTACATGTCGCCCGAGCAGGTGCGTGGCATGACCCTGGATGCGCGCTCCGACATCTTCAGCTTTGGGGCAATTCTGTACGAGATGCTCTCAGGCAAACAGGCATTTCACGGGGACACGCCCGCCGATACGATGAGCTCGATCCTGAAAGAAGACCCTCCGGACTTGAGCGAAACCAATCGCAATGTTTCCCCGGCGCTGGAGCGCATTGTGCAACACTGCCTGGAGAAGAACCCTGAGGCTCGCTTCCACTCCGCCAGCGATATTGCGTTTGATCTCGACCAGCTTTCCGGGATTTCCGGCACAACGGCAAGTGTAACGCCGGTTGCGGTTGTGCGGTCGCGTCGCAGGCTTCTGGTCGGGCTCGCGAGTGGTCTCGGGCTCGCGTTTGTGATACTTGGTCTCGGTTGGTGGCTCGGCAGGGCCAGCGTTCGCGCGCCTCTGGCCGAGTACCAGCAGATCACTTTTCGCACGGGTTACATCGGGAATGCCCGGTTTACGCCCGACGGCAGCATTGTTTACAGCGCATCGTGGGAGGGAGGGGAAAACCAGCTGTACATGGCTCGTACGGATGATCCGGGCGCGCGCGAACTGGGGCTGAAGGATGCAGAACTGCTTTCGATCTCCAAGAACGGAGAGCTAGCGGTTCGGCTCAACACGGTGTCTTACGGTGGCTACGCGCGAAGCGGGACGCTGGCCAGGGTTCCGCTGAGTGGGGGAGCGCCACGAGAAGTACTGGACAATGTGCAGGACGCGGACTGGGCCGCGAACGGCGAAAGTATGGCGGTTGTTCGTTACGTTCCGGAAAACCATCACTGGCGTTTGGAATATCCCATTGGCAAGTCGCTGTTCGACAGCATTAACTGGATCAGCCACCCGAAGATCTCGCCGGACGGCAAGTGGGTGGCGTTTGCCGACCATGAGAACCCTGGCGGCGACGACGAGGGTTCGGTCGCGGTGATTGGTTCGGACGGCAAGGACAAAGCGAAGAAGCTTTCTTCGGGCTGGACCGCACTGGAAGGAATTCTCTGGTCTCCAGCGGGCGATGAGATCTGGTTTACGTCAACCAGCGGCGGCAGCGCCACGAACCCGCGCGCCGTAGGCCTCTCGGGCAAGCTGCGAACGATCACCAACGTGCCCGGAGGGGTGTGGCTGGAAGACCTGCGAAATGGAACGGCGCTGATGGTGACGCATCAGACACGGGTTGGGATTCGGGGTATGGCGCCGGGTGGAAAAGAGGAGCGAGAACTGGGGTGGTTCGGATGGTCGGAGCTGAGCGATGTCAGCCGGGACGGACGGAAGATCCTGTTCGACGAGGAAGGCGATGGCGGTGGACCAAATTACACCGTGTTTCTGCGCGATACAGATGGGTCGGCTCCGGCACGCATTGGCGAGGGAAACGCGATGGCCATCTCGCCCGATGCAAAATGGGTGATCACGAAACCCCCGAAGGGGGGACCTCTGAGCCTGGTGCCGACGGGGGCGGGCGAGTCGAGGCAGCTTACGCACGATGCCATAAGCTACGATGCGGTTCGCTGGCTACCGGACGGCAAGCGCCTGCTGGCCGTCGGGATTGAAGCCGGGCACGGTGCACGTGACTACCTGATTGATCTGAGTAATGGCAATGCCAAGCCGATCACTCCGGACGGCATCGCCGGTGTGCAACTGTCGCCGGACGGCAGGAGCACGGCGGTGCTGGGACCCGATGGAAAATGGGGAGTTTGGCTGCTTGAGGGGAGCGGTATTCGTCTAATCCCAGGGCTTGACTCGAGCTACTACGTGACTGGTTGGTCGCCAGGCGGGGAGGCGGTGTATGCAACCTCCAGCCGGGCGAACGAGAAGACGGCGAAGGTCTACCAGGTAAATACAGTTACTGGCAAAATGGAGTTGTGGAGAACCTTCGGGGCAGAAGCGGGCGCGGGAGTCAGGGGGGTTGGTCGGCTTCATCTTTCAAGTGACGGGAATGCGTACGCATACAACTGCGTGCGGGTGCTGTCAGAGGCGCACGTGGTGACTGGATTGAAGTAGGACTTGCCCTCCCAGATAGACTGTCGGGCCGAAACGGCTGCGACTTTCTGCAGCAACCGAGACCAGGACTGCTGATAAAAAGCAGGGCCGTTGTGTCTGCTCCTGTGCTTTCCTCTTGCAGTACTGGTCTTCTCCTTGTCAGATGGCGTGCAGCCGAGTTCGTAGATTGACGCTTCACTCTGCCGTTCCGGCATCACCTGTTGGCCTTGTCTCGCGATTACGGATGTGTGACGGGCAAACCTTACCTTATCGATTAGGGAAGGTTTGCCGACCAATTGGGACTCGCAACGCCTCTAGCCGCCATCAAGCGTTCGAGGGGCTGTCCGGCTTGATGTTTTGGTTGAGTCGCAGCACGTTGTTTGGGTCGTACTTTTTCTTGATCTCTACGAGACGAGCGTAGTTCGGTCCATAGCTCGAACGAACCAGTTGCTCACTCGTATCGCCCAACTGGTTGACGTACACTCCATGCGCAAAGGGCTGTAAATTATCGCGCGTAGCCTGGACCCATCGCACCACTTCCGCCTTCACCGCGGGAGTGTTCCAGACACGGGCGATGTCTATTTCATAACCCGGCTCCCGGAGAGCAAATGCGGTGTCGGTCACACTTACGCGGCTAATAGCCCCACGCAACGGCACAATGATCACTTTGCACGTGGCTGGCGCATCGTTGATCGCCGTAGTAATCGCCGCAATGGAAGCTCCGCTAAGTTCGCGAAGAAGGAGATCTGTTTGGAAGTGCGCAACCGGCGCTGCAAGAAAACCACCGGCCGCCTGAGCATCCAGGTAGGACATGATCCTGACGCTGTCATCCTGCGGCTTGAAGGCGCGCAGCGACCGGAGCAAGTCATTTCCCATTCGTTGATCGCCGCAATAGCAGACATCGACTTTGAGTCTTCGGCCCTGTTCGGACGGCAACAGCTGGGCAAACGCGTCCATTTCATCCGGGGCCCCAGCGAGAAACTTAACGAATGCCTGCAGCAACTCTGGAATCCGTCCCGCCGGATAGGTGAGGGCACCAGACAGAACCTGATTCACCGGATGGAGCTGGTACTCCAGCGCCGTGACCACACCAAAGTTGCCTCCTCCACCACGAATGGCCCAAAAAAGATCTGGATTGGACTTCGGGCTGGCTTCGACCTGCCTCCCGTCAACGGTGACCACTTGCACCGATAGCAGGTTGTCGCATGCTGCGCCATACTTCTCCATCAAGCGGCCTTCTCCGCCTCCGAGCGTCAGGCCGGCAATGCCCACCGTCGGGCATCCGCCTGACGTGGTCGCGAGCCCAAAGCGCCGAGTCGCTGTGTCGAGGTCACGCACGAGAGCGCCGGCCTCGGCGCGGGCCACTCGTTTGCCGGTGTCTACTTCGACTCCTTTCATCGCGGAGAGGTCGATTACTACGCCGCCATCGCACATTCCGAATCCGAGACGGCTGTGGCCTCCAGCGCGAACAGCCAGGGACAAATGCTTGGTCTGGGCAAATTCGAGAGTACGCGCGACATCGGAGGGACCCGCGCAGCGCACGATCACTGCAGGATGCCGATCAAATGCCCGGTTGAAGATTGAGCGCGCCGCGCTGGCGAGCGACCCGGAAGTTACGCCCCGAAACAAGTTTTCAACGACGCGGGCCAAGTCAGCTTCGAGGAGATCGCCGTTGATCTCCTCCAAGCCCGTTTCTTGTTCTTATTCTATTCAGTTATGTCTGAACCTGGACCGTGGCTTTCCCCACGGGGCGCAAAGGCACCGCTGGCTCTGGAGAGCGAGAAGTTAAAGCCAGCAGTTCGGGCAAAATTCCGTCCTTCTCAGGGATCAAGATGATACGGGCCTTGCTCTCGACGATCTTCTGAATCTCGAGAATCTCGAACATGGCACCTTCGACTTGCGGATCAGCCGCAACTTTGTTTAGCGCCTCACCGACAATGCGCGGACGCATAGCGGCGGCTTTAGCGAATTCGACCGCGGCCTGGCGCTCGGCCGTGCTCGTGATGATGCTGACCTGATTCGCTCCGTCCTGCTTGATGGCCGATGTCACCTGGCGCAGCCGGTTCACTACCTTTTCTTCGATTTGCTTGATCATCTGGCTGTCGCGGAAGTGCACCTTGCGGATGTACACCGAACCCAGCTTGTATCCCCACTCGTGAGATTGTGGAGAAACCTCGGCGCGCACCGTCTGGCTCATCGCGTGGCGGTTCTGCAGTAGGTCAGCAAGCTTCAAGTTGCTGAGGCAGCGCACAGTGGAATTACTGACGTTGGTAGCCAGCGAGCCTCGCGGATCGGCATTCTTGAACAAGAAGGCCACGGGATCGCTAATGAACATTTCGTACCAGATGCCGATGCCCATAGGCGCGCCTTCTTCCGAATTCACCGGCTGGCTGCGCAGGTATTGCTGGTCGATGCGCATATCCAGCACATAGAGGCGGCCCAGCCAGCTCACAATCGGCGCCTGCAGGCCAAGTTTGAACAGCAGAATGTGCAACCCGGGTTCATCGAGAATCGCGACTACCTTGCCGAACAGCACATAAACATTGCAGGTGCGCTCTTCCACAATCGCGTAGACGCCGAAGAAACGCAGCAGCCAGAAAATCGCCGGCACGAGCACGAAGCACGCCACAAACGTTGCCACCGCCGCGATAAGCAGATTCATTGCTTAGTCTCCAGAACAACCTGCTGCGCATTGCCAAAAAGCCCGAGGCGCACGTTACGCACGTAGGCTCGCAAGGCCCCTTCACCCGTGCCCTTTAATTCGGACAGCTGGCTAGCCAGAGAAACCAGCGGCTGCACCTCCGCCTCGGCTTTCAGGGTTTCGATCTCGGCCGCTCGTTTCGATTGTTCAATGCGTTGGTCAGCCGTGGCCTGGGCTAGACTCACGTCGGACGACACCATATTGTGCGCGGTATTGATCGCCGCCAATGCCGACTCGACTTCCGGTGGCGGATCAATGCCGGTGATCAGCGAGGCGTCGAGCACGATGCCATAGCGAGCCTCCGACGTGCTGCACTCGCGATCCATGTGTTCGTTCAGGTCGCGAAGATTTTTGCGCAGGTCATTGATAGAAACCCCGCCGCTTCCAACCTCCGGAGCGCCGGGAACTGCGGGCGCTTCGAAGGTGGCAATGCGCTCACGCAACACGGAAACAAAATAGCCCATCACGTGAGAGATCGGACGCTTGGCGCCGAACAGGTTCGCGTAAAGATTCCGCTCGGAGATGTGGTAGCGGATCTGCCCAGTCAGCCCGGTATTAAGCTGATCCTTCGTGACCGCATCGACGACCGTGCCCGATTGATTCGCGCCGGGAGCGTCGGGATCGAAGGCCATATTCACGGTTTGGGTAGCGATGGAAACTTTGTAGATTTTTTGCCATGGCCACTTGAAATAAGGACCGCCCGGCATGATCACGCGGACCTGGGGATACCGATAGCGCTGTTTCTCGTCGGCGTCGAGCCCGGCTGAGATGGGATCGTTCAGGGTGGTCGCTCCGGGGATACGGTCCGCCCGCCCGAAGTTAGTCTTCACTGCGCGTTGGTTCTGATCGACCGTGTAAATACCGCCGGCCAAGTAGCGAACAAGAAACCAGACGATAAGACCGATGAAGATTCCGACGAGAATGTCCGGGTCCATTGAAAATTGCTCCTTAGCGCCACCATACATGATGAACTTAACGCGGGCTTCCAAAACTCCTCCCGAGTGGGATTGCAAGAGGAGATTCCCCCGCAGTTCGGGGGCTGAGCGAGAAGCTACCGCCCGAAGGTCCTCGAAGCCCGTCTATGGACCTCGTTGATCCACTGCTCCCGGAAGTCGTGACCGCGATTTTCTAGCGCATTCCCTTGGCCAACCGCGCACTGCCGGGACTTCTCCGCAACAACAGCATGGCAGAAGCGCCAATTGAAGGGCCTGGAACCAGCATGAGAAATGTCCACCGCCAAGAACCCAGGAAACCAGCCATCCGAGGCACCAGCCAAATTGCCAACACGGTAAGCGCAAATCCCAGGCCGAGCTGAACTGAAAGTGCGGTTCCGACGAAGCGCTGGTCGGCAAGTTCAGTAATCATTGCGGAAAACTGGGCGGAGTCACCGATGACAGAGACGCCCCAGATCACCAGGATCATGATGAATAGCCATGACGGCCCACCAAAGGCAAACCCGATCGCAAGGGCGCAGGCTCCGGACGCGATCATCATCCCAGCGGTCGTCGCTGTGCGTCCGATACGATCTGACAGAATCCCTCCCAGGAGGCAGCCGAACGCCCCCGTCCCGATCGTCACGAAAGTGAGGAAAGACGCCCGGCCGAGCAACCACACGTGCTGGGCTCCAAGGGCCTCGTTCACGTACACCAGAAGCCATGCCCACATTGCATACAGCTCCCACATATGTCCGAAATAGCCGAGATTGGCCAAGAGGAGATCTCGATCGCGGAAAACAGCCCCAGCCTGCCGCGGATCGAATATAGCGCGTCCAAAGGGATAGGGTCCCTCGCGGGCGAAGAGCCAAAGAAGCACTCCTCCGACCGACGTGGCAAGCGTGGATATCTTGACGACGAATCGCCAATCCACCGCAGCGGAAAGACTGCGAAAAAGATGCGGCATGGACGATCCGATGGTTAGCGCACCGACCACCGCCCCGAGCGCAATACCTCGATCACGGTTGAACCAAGTGGATACCACCTTAAGAGCGGGCGGATAGACACCCGCCAAAGCAAATCCCGTTACGATTCGAGCTGCAACAGCGCCCACGGGACCATGCGCCGTCAGAAGCGTCGCATTCGCTGCTGCCGCCAGCAGGGCAGACACAGCCATCAGCCAGTTGAGACGGACAATGTCGGGAAGATTGACTAGGCTCGCGGCCAAGGCGCCACAGACGAAACCGATCTGCACGCCAATCGTCAACCAAGAGATGGCGAAAGGCGAAAGGTGCCATTCTCGCTTCAATTCGGGGGTGATGGCTGTCGCCGAAAACCATGTCGTCAGTGACAGGACAATCGCAATTGATAGTATCGCTAGGACTCCCCAGCGCGAAGCGTCAGAACTGCGGTGCAAATCCGATGTGCAGGTCGACGGCGTGGTGTGCACGTGGCTTCGGTATCTCCGGAGTTGGGTGGTGGCTTGGCTCCAGTCTACTCGATCAAGAAGCGAGTTGGCCTTGGGTCACCGGGCCGACTCGGGTCGACCGGTCGACCAGGAGTTTTCTCGGGCCAGATGTCGGCTTGGGGGAAGTTTGAAGCTTCACTTGGAGCTTGCAGCTGATTGCGTGCGGAATCAATCAAGGAAGAAGGCGGGGTCAGGGTAATTGACCTCCCACGGCGCCATCAGAATGCATGTTTTCGAGAATGTCGACGAATTACTCGGCCGATCTGAAGACCCGTGTAGAACCCTGCATTTTCGGAGGCACACTGGATTGCTCGCAGTGCGGTTGTGCCATCAGCAGCGGCTTACATTGGTTGAAGGATCTCCATTTTGGACCGCTAAAGATCGCGCACCTGGCGTACGGGTCAGCAGCGATTGGATCCCACGTGGGCCGGCTCCGAAAAGGGTACCAGGCTGAACCAAGGTGGCGCGACACGCCGGCCTCAAAACTGGTCAACATCGAGCCGAGTTCTTTGAAATAAGCGGGAAGATCGCCAGGCTCGCGCAGTCAAAATGGGGCGCGATCCGGGTCTCCGGGAGTCTCTTCCCAATTGCTCATGATCCTCCCGGGATCAGGGCATCTCCCCGCGGGCACCATGTGCGAACGCCCAGCAAACGGTTCGCATACGATCGCTACCCGCCCGCTAACTTCTTCCTCGCCACCGGACGCGCAAATGCATTCGTCAGACCGTGTCCGTTATTGGCCATCACCTTGCCGTAATATTCCTTCGCACGCGCAGCGTCGCCACCCTTTTCATATGACTGTGCGATTAGCACCAGGATGAACGGGTCGTCCTGGCTCGCTTTCTCTAGTTCCGTGATTGCCGTCTTGTAGTCGCCGCCATAGAACGCCACATATCCGGTGAGATAGGGAAAGAACTGTGCCTGGTTCGGATTGTTCGCTTTCTCGAGCGCCGCTTTCGCAGAGGCGACCTGCTTCTGTGCTTCGTCGCCCTGTCCGCGGCGTGCGGCAATACGGGCCTGGGCGTGCGCCCAGCGGAATGCCCACAGGTTCTTGTCGGCGTCCTTCATGTCCATCTTGCGCATCGCGGTGTCATAGCCGGTCTTGTACCAGTTTGCGGCACCGTCGATATCGCCCGACTCGAGCTTAATGCGCGCCAGTTCATTGGCCACTCCGGCCGCGCCTTCGAAATCCGGCTTCGCCAGCAGCGCGTCAAATACCGGCTTCTCGTATTTTTCCGCCTCGGCCGAATTGCTCTCGAAGGCATAAGAAAACGCCATCACTCGCAGTGCGCGGTTTTTCTGGTCGGCCGGAGCCAGCTCGATCGCTTTCTTCAGGTGCTCGCGTGCGGCCGCATAGTCACCCTTTAGGTCTAGCGCCACGCCCGACTCCAGATGCGCCTCGTACGAATTCGGGGACTTCTGGAGCGCCTGCTCGTACAGCTGCAG